>FLNV01001605.1_pt1 | contig 52127 bp, 36 predicted proteins | sample 1140351 | NCBI WGS metagenome assembly FLNV01 (sample SAMEA3878207, study PRJEB12797) | bioreactor metagenome | biome: Moose rumen | place: Sweden | collected 2011-10
GGTCGATGACGATTTGCTTGCGCACGTCCTCGCGGGTCATGCCAACGTACATCCCAGCGGCTTCGCTCAGTGTGGCATCGTCGTTGAAGATGTTGATGCTCTGGAGGTTGTGCTTCTCGCCAAGCATATAGTCGTTCACATCGTGGGCCGGCGTAACCTTCAAGCAGCCCGTGCCGAACTCGATATCGACATAATCGTCCTCGATGACGGGAATGACGCGGTTCACCAACGGCACGATAACTTTCTTGCCGCGCAGCCATTGGTTCTTCGGGTCATTGGGGTTGATGCACATGGCCGTGTCGCCCATGATGGTCTCGGGGCGCGTGGTGGCTACTACTGCATAGCGTCTGCCATTGGCATCGGTGTGGATAATCTCGCCTTCGGTGCCTGTGGCACCTGTGCCGTCGTCCTCGTGGAGGTAGTAACGCAAATAGAACAGCTTGCTGTGCTCGTCCTTGAACACCACTTCCTCGTCGCTGAGGGCGGTGAGGGCTTTCGGGTCCCAGTTGACCATACGCACACCACGGTAAATCAGACCTTTGTTGTAGAGGTCCACGAAGGCGTGGATGACACTCTTGGAGCGGATGTCGTCCATGGTGAACGAGGTGCGCTCCCAGTCGCAGGAGCAGCCGAGGCGCCGCAGCTGCTTGAGGATGATGCCGCCGTGCTCGTGGGTCCAGTCCCAAGCGTGGTTGAGGAACTCCTCGCGGCTGATGTCGGCCTTCTTGATGCCCTGTTGCGCCAACTTGTTCACCACCTTGGCTTCGGTGGCGATTGAGGCGTGGTCGGTGCCGGGCACCCAGCAGGCGTTCTTGCCCTGCATTCGGGCGCGGCGGATCAGGATGTCCTGGATCGTGTTGTTCATCATGTGGCCCATGTGAAGCACGCCGGTCACGTTGGGCGGCGGAATCACGATGGTATAGGGGTCGCGTTCGTCGGGGGTGGAGTGGAAGTAGTTCTTTTCCATCCAGTGCTCGTACCATTTGCCTTCAACTTCCGAAGGGCTGTATTTGCTGCTGATTTCCATGAGTTTTGTGATGGACATTTGTTGTTTTTGTTGAAATAATCGGCAAAAGTAGTTTTTTTTCGGCCATGCTCAGACTTTTTTCTCCATTTTTCCTTTCGCATTGGGATTTTTCCTATTTTTGTCCGTTTTTGGAAACCGATTTGGAAATCTATCAACAATTAAATTCATAACATTATGGTATTACTACAATCCAATCTGACCATGGTGCTGCTGATATGCATCCTTGTCGTGGTCGCTGTGTTCCTCGTCTATTATGTCACGAAGGCGAAGAAGGAACATCCCAAAGGCTTGATTGCCGCTGCATTGAGTAACATGGGCGAGCGTTTCGGCTACTACATCATGAACGCCATCCTGTTGCTGTTCATCGTATCGAAGTTCGGGCTGCCCGATGCCACCGCCGGTGTCATCTACTCCGTCTTCTACTTCGGCATCTATGTGCTGAGTTTAGTGGGCGGTATCATCGCCGACCGCACCCAAAACTACCATCGCACCATCCAATGGGGCTTGATTATCATGGCCTTAGGCTATGTGGGCATGGCTATCCCGCTGTTCAGCAAGAATGCCGAAGGCATCATCGCCGACGGCACGGGCAGCTGGTGGGGCATCCTCATCTTCACTTGCGTGGCCTTGCTCATGATTGCTTTCGGCAACGGCCTGTTCAAGGGCAACTTGCAAGCCCTCGTCGGACAGATGTACGACAACTTCGAGGCCGAGGCTGCCAAGAAAGGCCCCGAGGCTTTGGCCGTGGCCAAAGACAAGCGTGACAGCGGTTTCCAGATTTTCTATGTGTTCATCAACATCGGTGGCGTGATAGCTCCCTTCGTGGCACCCTTGCTGCGTGAGTGGTGGCTGAAAGTACACAACTTTGTTTACAACGCCGACATGTCGGCCCTGTGCCACCAGTATCTCGCCAATGGCGAGGTGACGCAGAAGTTCACCGAAACGATGGCCAACTCCGTCCTTCCCACTGCCAACTACGGCACGAACCTGACGCAGTTCTGCTCCGACTACATCCTGACCTTCAACCAAGGTGTGCATTTCTCGTTCATCGTGTCGGTGGTCGCCATGCTCATCTCGTTGATTATCTTCTTCACGCAAAAGAGCAAGTTCCCGCAACCAGCCAAGAAGGTCGCCTCCGCTGCGGTGGGCTACACCCCGGAGGAAAAGGCTGCCATGGCCAAGGAAATCAAGCAGCGCATGGCCGCCTTGTTTGCCGTGTTGGGCATCGCCGTGTTCTTCTGGCTCTCGTTCCACCAAAACGGACAGTCGCTGTCGCTCTTTGCCCGCGACTTCGTCAACTCCGACCAGATCGCTCCTGAGATTTGGCAGGCCTTGAACCCGTTGTTCGTCATCGTGCTCACCCCGCTTGTCATGGGCTTGTTCGCTATGTTGGCGCGTAAAGGCAAACCCGTTTCCACGCCGCGCAAGATTGCCTTGGGCATGGGCATCGCGGGCTGCGCCTATCTCTTCCTGATGGTGCTGTCTATCGTGAGCAACTGGCCTTCGGGTACCGAGTTCCGCGCTATGGACCTCGCACAGATGACCGCTGCCGGCATTGCCAAGGCGGGCCCGTGGGTGATGATTGTCACCTATTTCTTCCTGACTGTGGCTGAGTTGTTCATCTCGCCGTTGGGTCTGTCCTTCGTCTCGAAGGTGGCTCCGCGTCACATGGTGGGCCTCTGCCAAGGCTTGTGGCTCGGCGCCACGGCCATCGGCAACCTTATGATTTGGCTCGGTCCCGTCATGTACAACGCTTGGGACATTTGGAAGTGCTGGGGCGTGTTCCTGCTCATCTGCCTCATCTCCATGACCGTCATGTTCGGCATGGTGAAGTGGCTGGAGAAAGTGACGGAATAATCATCAGTATATCGATTGGAAAAGGCTTGCCATACGGCAAGCCTTTCTCTTAATTCTTAATTCTTAATTCTAAATTCTAAATTATGTTCAAAGGACATCCTAAAGGCCTCTATGCCCTCGCCCTCGCCAACACGGGCGAGCGCTTCGGCTATTACACCATGCTGGCCATCTTCGTGCTCTTCCTGCAAGCCAAGTTCGGCTACAACGAGGCGCAGGCGGGCAACATCTACGGCATCTTCCTCGGATGCGTCTATTTCATGCCGCTCATCGGCGGTATGCTCGCCGACCGCTTCGGCTACGGCAAGATGGTGAAGTCGGGCATTGTGGTGATGTTTCTCGGCTACCTGCTCTTGGCGGTGCCTATGGCAACGGCCACGGCCAAAGTCACCATGTTTTCCGCTTTGGCGCTCATCGCCATTGGCACGGGCCTGTTCAAGGGCAACCTGCAGGTGATGGTGGGCAACCTATACGACGAGGCCAAATATAGCGCCTTCCGCGACAACGGCTTCAGCCTGTTCTACATGGCCATCAACATCGGCTCGATGTTCGCGCCAATCACCGCTACAAAGGTCACTGATTTGTTCCTCGGCAAGGCGGGCTACAGCTATGTGCCGCAGATTCCGTCGTTGGCGCACCAGTATCTCAACGGCACCATCACGGCTGACGCTTTGTCGAGTTTCGAGGCGTTGGCGGTGCAGCAAGGCGGCAACCTCAACGACCTGGCGGGTTTCGCCAACAGCTACATCGACGCTTTGTCGGGCGCCTACAACTACGGCTTCGGCGTGGCGTGCCTCTCGCTGATTCTCTCGATGGCGATTTACCTGAGCTGCCGCAAGTGGTTTGCCCATGCCGACGTGAACACGAAGCAGGCCAAGACGATGGAGCATACCATAGTCCACGTGGAGGAGCTTTCGAAGGAGCAAACCCGCGAGCGCATCACCGCCTTGGTGATGGTGTTCGTGGTGGTCATCTTCTTCTGGATGTCGTTCCAGCAGGCGGGTCTCTGCCTGACCTACTTCGCCCGCGACTACACGCAAAGCTCGGCAAGCGGTTTCACGCGCTTCGGCTTCAACATCTGGTCGCTGACTATGGTCGCCATCTCGATTTATACGATGTTCGGGGCAGCCCAGACGAAGAAACCGCTCAACAGGGGGATTCTATGTGGCGTTACGGCGTTTCTCTGGATCATGGCTTGGATGTTTTACAGGACCATGCCCGACCCGATCAGCATCCTGCCGCAGCAGTTCCAGCAGTTCAACCCGTTCTTCGTGGTCGCCTTGACGCCCGTCTCGATGGCCGTGTTCGGTGCCTTGGCGAAGAAAGGCAAAGAGCCGTCCTCGCCGCGCAAGATTGGCCTCGGCATGATTGTGGCCGCCCTCGGTTTCTTGGTCTTGGTCATCGCTTCCATCCCGTTGGAAAGTCCGGCCGAGCTGAAGGCGCAAGGCGGCGTGAGCAGCATGTTGGTTTCACCCAACTGGCTGATCAGTACTTATTTCGTGCTAACCTTTGCCGAGTTGCTGTTGAGTCCCATCGGCATCTCGTTTGTCACGAAGGTGGCCCCGCCGAAGTACAAGGGCATGATGATGGGCCTGTGGTTCTGCGTGACGGCCATCGGAAATTATCTCACCAGCGTCATCGCCCGCATCTGGGGCACGGGAATGCCGCTCTGGATGGTCTGGGGCGTGCTCGTCGCGTTGTGTCTGCTCTCCGCCGTGTTCATCTTCTCGATTATGAAGAAGCTGGAGAAGGCAACAGAAGGATGCTGATAATCAATTTTATATGTTTGTAGGGCTGCCATAATATGACAGCCCTACAATATTTTTATTATTTTTGCAGCCAAAATACAAACTTATGTCAAGAAACGAACAAGAACTGCAAGGCGTGACGCTGTTGGGCAACCAAAACACCCAATACAATTACGACTATACCCCAGAGATGTTGGAGACGTTTGAGAACAAACATCCTGAGAACGAATATCTTGTGACTTTGGATTGCCCTGAGTTCACCTCGCTTTGCCCCAAGACGGGACAGCCCGACTTCGGACACCTTATTATTAATTATATCCCGCGCACGCTGATGGTGGAGAGCAAGAGCCTGAAACTCTATCTCTTCAGCTTCCGCAACCACGGCGACTTCCACGAGGACTGTGTCAACATCATCATGAAGGACTTGGTCAAGCTGATGGAACCCAAGTATTTGGAAGTCATCGGGCTGTTCAATCCGCGCGGTGGCATCTCCATCAAGCCCTTCGCCAACTACGGCGACGCCGAGCATCAAGACATGGTGCGGCAACGGCTTCTCAGTCATTGCGAGCGGAGCGCGGCAATCTAGATATGTTAGTCATGGATCGCTTCGTTCCTCGCGATGACGCAAAGCGACAACTGAACAACTGAATAACTGAACAACTGACAACTGAACAACTGGTAACTGACAACTGAAATGAAGGACGCTGTAATCATCATCTCCGGCGGAATGGACTCAACCACAATGCTTTATGAGTTCAAGGACGACATCGCCTTGGCCATCACCTTCGACTACGGCTCGACGCAGAACGGGCGCGAGCGCGTGTGTGCCGTCACGCACTGCCAGCGTTTAGGCATCAGGCACATCATCATCCCTTTGGAGTTTATGCACCGCTATTTCAAGAGTGCCTTGCTGATGACCGCCGCCGACATCCCCGAAGGCAACTACGACGACGAGAACATGAAATCGACCGTGGTGCCCTTCCGCAACGGCATCATGCTGGCCATTGCCGCTGGTATCGCCGAGAGCAACGGCCTGAAGCGCGTGATGATTGCCAACCATGCTGGCGACCACTCCATCTACCCCGACTGCCGCCCCCGGTTCGTCGACGCCATGTCGGAAGCCATGTCGGCAGGAACCTACGAAAACATCACGGTATTCGCGCCCTACACCCACCTGAGCAAGAAGGAAATCGCCGAGCACGGCAAGGCCTTGGGCATCGACTACAGCGAGACCTATTCCTGCTACAAGGGCGGCGAGAAACACTGCGGCAAATGCGGCACCTGCCGCGAGCGCCGTCAGGCCTTAATAGATGCCGGGATTGAAGACCATACTGAATACGAATCATAAAACCTTGTACGGCTGCCACAGTGTGACAGCCCTACAACTGATAACTAAAAACTGATAACTGTCAACTGAATATGTATTACGTCAGAAAAACCCTCGAAATATCCTCGTGCCACCAGCTCTACCTTGACTATGAGAGCAAGTGCGAGAACCTGCACGGCCACAACTGGAAAGTGAACGTGTATTGCCGAGCCAAGGAATTGGACAACAACGGCATGGTGTGCGACTTCACCGAAATCAAGCGGCTGATTCACGGGAAGATAGACCACGCCAACCTGAACGAAGTCCTCGACTTCAACCCGACGGCGGAGAACTTGGCCCGTTGGATTGTCGATACCGTCCCGAACTGCTACCGCGCCGATGTGTGGGAGTCGCGCGACAACAAGGCCTCCTACATCAAGGACGACGCGCCGCAGAATTTTGATTGACTCGCTTTGCGTCATTGCGAGGAGGAACGACGAAGCAATCCAGAAAATGTACAAGATTAACGAAATATTCCACTCCCTTCAGGGCGAGGGCTTCCACAGTGGAACGCCCGCCGTCTTCGTGCGCTTCAGCGGCTGCAATTTACGTTGCGCCTTCTGCGACACGCAACACCAAGAAGGTGTGATGATGACCGTGCAAGAGATTGTGGATGAAGTGAATAAGTATCCGTCGGCTCCGCTTGTCGTGCTGACGGGCGGTGAGCCTTCCTTGTTCGTCGACGAGGCCTTCGTGACCGAGTTGAAGCAAAAGACGGGCAGGCGAGTCTCCATTGAAACCAATGGGACGAGGCCTTTGCCCACCAATTTGGACTGGGTGACGCTTTCGCCGAAGACCGCTTTTGAAGGTGGCGACTTGGAACCTTGTGTCGTTACGCATTGCGACGAGCTGAAAGTGGTCTATCTCGGTCAGGATTTGGCGCAATACGACGGCATCGAGGCCAAGCATCGTTTCTTGCAGCCCTGTTATTGCGAGGACGAAAAGCAACGCCAAGCCAACATGAAACTATGTGTGGAAGCCGTGATGCGTTATCCGAATTGGCGACTATCTTTGCAGATTCATCGGATTCTGGGCATCCCTTGATTACTTCCTTTTTTGGAAATTGCGTCTCGGCTCGCTGTAAACCACAAACACGGCGGGCTTTTTGTTCAAATCACCTTTATAGCTCTTCCATTCCCCGATGCTTTGGCTGATGATGAGTTCGTCGTCGCAGGTGAGGTTGCTGGCGACACAAAGCTGTGTGGCGGGATGGAGGTTCTTGCAGAGGTCTTGCAGCATGGCGTTGTTGCGGAAGGGCGTCTCGATGAAGAGCTCCGTTTCGTTGTTGGCCACCGAGCGGCGTTCCAAGTCCTTGATGGCGTTTTGCCTTTCGGGACTCTTGATGGGCAGGTAGCCGTGGAAGGCGAAGGCTTGTCCGTTGAAGCCCGAAGCCATCAGAGCCAAAATCATGGCGTTGGGACCGACTAAGGGAACCACTTGAATACCAGCGGAATGGGCCAAGTCAACGACCAAGGCACCCGGGTCGGCTACGCATGGGGTGCCGGCCTCCGACATCAGCCCCATGTCCTCACCTTGCAGGCAGGCACCGAGGTGTTCCATCAGGTCGAGGTTGCGGGCGTTGTGCTTGTCGAGTTCGATGAACTCGATGTCGTCGATGGCACAGTCCATCCCGATGCGGCTCAGCACGCGGCGCGAGGTGCGGGTGTTTTCCACCACGAAGTGCTTCAGCCGTTTCACGATGGACAATGTACCGTTGGGCAGCACTTGTTCGGGTTTCGTGGCACCTAACAGGTTGGGTACCAAATAAAGTTTTCCGAAATCGTTGGTCATGGGAATTATTGTAGGGCGATTTTTTTCTCGATATCGGCAAACATCACCTTGAACTGCTTGTCGGTCTCCAACTGGTTGGCGATGGTCTTGCAGGCGTGATGCACGGTGGCGTGGTCTTTCTTGCCGCATTGCTGCCCGATGGAGGCGAGGCTGGCGTTGGAATATTTCTTCGACAGGTACATGGCGATTTGCCGTGCTTGCACCACTTGACGCTTGCGCGTGTTGAGTCCCATTTGCTCAGGCGAAATCTTGAAATAGTCGCAGACGGCATTGATGATGTATTCCACCGATACCTCCTTGACGGTGTTGTGCGCAAAGCGGTCGGTGATTTGTTGCGCCATATCAAGGGTGACGCATTTTTTGTTCAATATCGATTGTGCCATCAGCGAATTCATTACGCCTTCCAACTCACGGATGTTGTTGCGAACATTCGTGGCGATATATTGTACCACTTCTTCTGGGAAGGTGATGCCGTTGTCGGTGAGTTTTTCACGGATGATGGAAGTGCGTGTCGAAAGGTCGGGGGCCTGGAGTTCGGCAGGAAGTCCCCACTTGAAACGCGAGAGCAACCGCTCTTCCATGCCTTGCAGCTCCGAAGGGAACTTGTCGCTGGTTATCACAACTTGTTTGTTGTTCTGTTGCAAGTGGTTGAAGATGTGAAAGAAAACATCCTGGGTCCCGGGTTTTCCCGCAAGAAACTGAATGTCGTCCACGATGAGCACATCTATCATCTGGTAGAAGTTGATGAAGTCGGGACGGTTGTTGTTCTTGTTGGCAGAAACGTATTGCGTCGAAAGCTGTTCGGCCTGTACATAGAGTACGGTCTTTTCTGGGTGCAAACGTTTGGTTTCCAGTCCAATGGCATGGCACAGATGGGTCTTGCCCAAGCCTGTTCCGCTATAGATGACCAAGGGGTTGAAGGCCGTCTTTCCAGGGTCTTTGGCGATTTCGAGGCCGGCCGAACGAGCCAATCTGTTGCAGTCACCTTCGATGAATCTTTCGAATGTGTAGTTCTCGTTGAGTTGGGAATCAATCTGCAGCTTCTTTAGTCCTGGAATGACGAATGGATTGATGGGACCGTCCGAGAGTCGTTGCGGAACGGGTGGTTGACCGATGGGGTTCTTAGGGTAGTTCCGATTCGAACTTGGCAAAGTAATGGAACCGGCACTGTCGTTGCTGGCAATGGCGATGGAATATTTCAGCTTCCCGTTTTTCCCGACGAAACGTTTGATGACCGTACGGAGAAGGTCTATGTAATTCTCTTCAAGTACTTCCGCGAAGAATTGCGTGGGCACACCGATGGTGAGTGAGTCATCGCCGCCCAACGAGATGGGGACGATGGGTTCAAACCATGTCTTATAGCCCTGCTCTGTGACGTTGTCTTTGATCACAGACAGACACTTGTTCCATATCTCCACATGGTTGTCGCTCATCGGAAATCCTTGATTTTATTGTATTTCAACTTGATTAAAGTGTTGTCGAAAGGCACGGTTTCCCGTCTATTTTTGACCTTGCAAAGGTAGATGATTAATTGTTCATAAAAAAATCAAAAACCTATTGTTTTTCAATTTTCTTTTCCATAATATACGAGGTTTTCGGATTTTGAAAATCGAAAATCAACTTAAATAATTGGTTTACATTGTTTTAAGATGTGTTATTTTTACCCCGAACAAATTGCTGAATTTGTCGAAAATTCTTGAAGCGTCATTTTTTCTTGTTGAAAACTCCAAATGACAATCTAACTCGAAGCGGGGATTCAACTGTTCCAAACCCTCTTCTTTCATGATGCGCATCACCTCGTTCATGAGGGGGTAGGCGAACTCGAGACTGTAAAATTCGTTTATGGTTTTCTCCACAACCGTCGCGTTGTCAAGGGCATCGCGGGCTGCCGTCTTGTAGGCGTTGATGAGTCCCGAAGTGCCGAGTTTGATGCCGCCGAAGTAGCGCGTAACGACGACGCACACGTTGGTGACGTCTTTCGAGAGGATCTGGTTGAGGATGGGCTTGCCCGCCGTGCCCGAAGGCTCGCCGTCGTCGCTGGCGCGGAAGGTCTTCTTGTCGGGACCGATCATGTAGGCAAAGCAATGGTGCCGCGCGTCGTAGTATTTTTTGCGAATGTCGGCGATGGCGGCCTTGGCCTCGTCTTCGCCCATGACGGTGAAGGCCTGCGCGATGAACTTGCTGCCTTTCTCCTTGTAGAGGCCGTCGCCGGGCGAGGAGAGCATATAATAGATGTCGTCGGTTGTCATGTCGGCAAAGGTACGGAAGTTTTGCGTATCTTTGCGCCATGACAGGATTTAATTTGCAAAAAACCAAACGCCACTTCACCGAGGTGCTGACCGAAAAGTTCCCTCAGCGCGAGGCGGAGGAGCTGATGCGTATCCTTTTGGAAGACCTTTTTGGCATTGACCTGAAACGTCAGCTGATGGAGCCGAATTTGCGCATCGACGAGTTCCGGTACGCACAGTTGAAAACCGCAGTGGAGCGTTTGAAGGCCGACGAGCCTGTACAATATGTGACGGGCATGGCGCGTTTCGGCGACCTATTAATAAAGGTGTCGCCCGACGTGCTCATCCCGCGACCCGAAACCGAAGAGCTTGTGCAAAAAACATGCACAAGCTTGCCAAAGGATGGCGTTTTGCGCATTTGGGACGTCGGCACGGGTTCGGGCTGCATCGCCATTGCCTTGGCGAAGCATTTCGCGAATGCCGAAGTAGTGGCCTTCGACATTTCGGAAGCGGCTTTGGCCTTGGCCAAGGAAAACGCCGAAAGCAACGGTGCCAATGTCCAGTTCGTCCTCGATGATGTGTTGCACCCGCAGTCCGAAATACTTTTCCAGCCCGTCGATTTGGTGGTGAGCAACCCGCCCTACGTTTGCGACAGCGAGTGCGCCTCGATGGAGCCCAATGTCCTCGACTGGGAACCCGAAAACGCCCTTTTCGTCCCCGACGAAGACCCGCTGCTGTTTTACCGCCAGATCCTGACCTTGGCCCAAAACCAACTGACGCCCAAAGGCCAAGTCTGGTTCGAGATCAACGAGCGGATGGGGGAAAAGATGCTTTCGCTTTGCCGCGAAATGGGGTTTTTGAATTCGGAAATCATGTTGGATTATGCCGAAAAGCCTCGCTTTATACGGATTAAATAGATTTGTTTAGATTTTTGAATGATTTAACTTCGTTGAATATTTCATATTTCTTGTCCGAAGGACAATCCCATATTTAGGAAAAGTAGTAATTTTGCGCCGCGATTCAGGCAGACTGTCGCGGGTCGGGAAAGCCGGCGCGAGGAAAGTCGGGACAGCACAGAGCACCATACTTCCTAACAGGAAGGTGCCCGCAAGGGTAACAGCAAGTGCCACAGAAAACATACCGCCTTGCTCCCTAAGTTTGTCGAAGGGTGAAAGGTAAGGGTGAAAACGCGAGGCAAGAGCTCACGCGGCGGATGGCGACATTCCGCCGAGGTAAACCTTATGGGCTGCAAGTCCAAGTATAGAGACACGGCTCCCTCGGGAGCCAACGGGCTGCTCGTCCGTCGTCTCAGGGTAGGGCGCTTGAGCCTGCGGGCGACCGCAGGCCTAGAGAAATGACAGTCGCCCCGCAAGGGGAACAGAATCCCGCTTATTCGCCTGAGTCGTCACCATAGGAGGTCCCGCTTCCGAGCGGGACCTCTTTGTTCTTGTAATCCGACACTGTACCAAAAAAAGTGTGTCGGCGCGTTGAAATCATGTGTTTTGGGGTAAATCTGGTTGAAACTGTTTCTTTATTTCTTGCCAAAGCAAATCCTTTAAACCAAGAAAAAACACTACCTTTGCGCAAAATTTAAGCCCATGAACACCCTTTCGGTCGTCATCATCACCTTCAACGAGGAGGAGAAAATCGCGCAATGCCTTGACTCCGTTCGGGATATTGCAGACGAGATTATCGTCGTGGACAGCCATTCCACCGACGCGACCGAGGCCATCTGCGACCGCTACGGCGCGAAGTTCTTCACCCAAGACTGGCTCGGCTACTCCGACCAAAAGAACCTCGCCAACGACTTGGCCACCTGCGACCTCATCTTCAGCATCGACGCCGACGAAGCCCTTTCAGACGAACTCAAACAGTCCATCAAGACACTGAAAGACAGTGACATCGCCAGCAACGAGGTCTTCGCCATGAACCGCCTCAACAACTATTGCGGCCAATGGATCAAGGGCTGCGGGCTTTATCCCGAGACCAAAATCCGCATCTGGCGGCGAGGCTTCGCCCAATGGGAAGGCCTCATCCACGAGTGGCTGAACTTCGAGGGCGAGCCCAAGAAAACCCTGCTGAAAGGCGACCTGCTGCATTACTCGTGGGACACGCCAGAGGCCTTTCGGAAACAGCAGTTCCACTTCGCCGAGTTGGGTGCGCAGTCGTACTACGAGCGCGGCAAGAAGACGGGCGTGATGCCTTGGCTGTTCAGTCCGAGCGTCAACTTTTTCCGCACATATATCATCAAAGGCGGCTTCCTCTACGGCAAGACCGGCTTCGGTATCTGCCGCACGATGATGCAAGCCAACCGACACAAATACAACCTGTTACGAAAGAAAACACATCAACATGAACAAAGCATTTGAAGAAGAAATAGAACGCACGGTGACGGCACTGAAAGCCGGAAAGACCATCCTCTACCCCACCGACACCATTTGGGGCGTGGGCTGCGACGCCACCAACAGCCGCGCCTGCGACCGCGTGTTTGAAGTAAAACAAAGACCCGCCAACAAGAGCCTCATCGTCCTCGTCGATTCGGCCGAGCGGCTGAAAGACTACGTCGTTGATGTGCCCGCCATCACTTTCGACCTTATCGCGCACGCATCCAAGCCTTTGAGCATCGTCTTCGCCCAAAGCAAGAACTTGGCGCGAAACATCTCATCGGACGGGTCGGTGTGCATCCGCGTGGTGAAAAACGAGTTCTGCCAAGAGGTCATCCGTCGCTTGGGGAAGCCCATCACTTCCACCTCGGCCAACCTTTCGGGACAGCCTTCGGCGATGATTTACAGCGACATATCGGAAGAGCTGAAAAAGGCCGTCGACTACGAGGTGCAACTCTACCACGACAGCTTCGGCAAGCCCAAAAGCTCGACCATCATCAGACTGAACGCGGACAACACTTTCGAGATTTTGAGGCAGTGATGTGCTGATTCGGGAAAAATGATTATTTTCGCGGCAAAATAGAAAACGATGGGCAAACTCGCTTTCATACTCAGTTTCATCCTCTCGGTCTTTCCTGCCGATGCTTTCGAAAACCGCAGGCATATCCATGTGGTGCGCCGAGGCAGTAAAAATTCGCATCGTGGCGACACAGTGGCGAAGATTTGGATTGAAGAAAACGGCGTAAAGAAAATCGAAATCGCATGGTCTGAACTTTCCAAAACGGAGGAGACAGAGATTCTGAAAGCCATTGACGAACATTGGGAAGAACTCAACAAAAGCATCGATGACGTATTTGCCGGAAAGAAAATCCACATCAAACGAATCAAATAACAGGAGGATAACAACATGTGCAAATTCAAAGACACTAATTTGGGAATCAAGAAAATAGATTTCAATATGAGGCGTGGTACCATGGCCGTTTTTCTGACCGATGGGCGTATCGTTCTTGTACCCGTTTCCATGTTCCCCGACATCAAGCATTTGACTAAGGCGCAGCGCGAGGATTACATGATTATGGACGACCAATATTTTTCTTTCGAGAGTTTGAGCAAAATTTTCTCGGTAAAAGACGTGCTGAAATATTAACCAAAGATTTTGCAAATATTTGATTATGAAATCACTGAAAATGTTTTTCTTGGCTATCGCTTGTCTCTTTGCAATGGTAGCCTCAGCCCAAAACCCACAGCAAAAGCCTCAGTCGAAGACGCAGATGAACGCCCAGAAATTGGGCACGACGCTTTATTTGATTGAGAACTTCTATGTCGATACAACCAATATAGACAAGGTGACGGAAGATGCCATCATCGCCGCACTGAAGGAGCTTGACCCGCACTCGGCCTACATCTCCAAGAAGGACGTGGAGAAGGCCAACGAGCCGCTAGTGGGCAGCTTCGAGGGCATCGGCGTGACCTTCCAACTCATCCGCGACACCATCACCGTCATCAGTCCCACGGCGGGCGGCCCGTCGGAGAAGGTGGGCATCATGGCCGGTGACCAGTTCATCAAGATTGACGGCGAGGAAGCCACGGGCAAGAAAATCGACAACGAATATGTGCAGAAGCACCTGCGCGGCAAGAAAGGCACCAAGGTGACCGTCAGCGTGAAGCGCGGCAACGACCCCGAACTCATTGACTTCGAGATTGTTCGCGACAAGATTCCGCTCAACAGCATCAACGCGGCCTATATGCTCGACAAGCACATCGGCTACATCAAGCTCGACCGCTTCGCGCAAGAGTCGACGCAAGAGTTCAAGGAGGCCTTCGCCAAGCTGAAAGCCCAAGGCATGGAGTCGCTCATCTTCGACCTGCGCGGCAACACGGGCGGCTACCTCAACACGGCCATCGAGCTTGTGGACCAGTTCTTAGACGAAGACCGCCTCATCGTTTACCAAGAGGGGCTGCACCAACCGAGGCAGGAATGGAGAAGCTCAAGTTCAGGGCTTTACACCACCGGCAAGCTTGTCGTCCTCATCGACGAAGGCTCGGCCTCGGCCAGCGAAATCTTCTCGGGCGCGATGCAAGACCACGACCGAGGCGTGGTCATCGGGCGACGCTCATTCGGCAAGGGCTTGGTGCAACGGCCCTTCAACCTGCCCGACGGTGCCGTCATCCGCCTCACCACCTCGCGCTACCACACGCCTTCGGGACGTTGCATCCAGCGGCCTTACGAGAATGGCGTTGAGGACTATGCTAAAGAGATGACCAAGCGCCTCGAACACGGCGAATACTTCCATGCCGACAGCATCCACTTCCCCGACTCGCTGAAATACACCACCGACGGCGGACGCACCGTCTATGGCGGCGGAGGCATCATGCCCGACCTGTTCATCCCCGTCGACACCGCTTACAACAGCAAGCTCTACACCAACCTCGTCCGCAAAGGTGCCTTGAACCGCTTCACCACCGACTACGCCCTCAAGCACCGCGATGAAATCAGGGCGCAATATGGTGATTTCGAGCATTTCAACAAGGATTTCACGGTGGGCAACGACCTCGTTGAAGGCTTGAAGAAAGCAGCCGAGGAAGCCAAGGTGGAATGGAACGACGAGCAGTTTGCCCATTCCGAGAAGTTCATCCTCCTGCAAATGAAGGCTTTGATAGCCCGCAACGTCTGGGAAACGCAGCAATACTACCAAGTGATGTCAACGGTTGACCCGGGCATCCAAAAGGCGTTGGAGGTGCTCGGCAACGACAAGGAGTACAAGCGCATCCTGAAAGGCAAATAAACCCCATTGAGGCAAAAAAAATCCCACGGGACGGCATTTTTTCGGGCGACGCTTCGCACGCTACCGAAAATGTTGCTATCTTTGCGGTCTGTTTATTCGGATTAATCGACAAATCAATACATTCATCAAATTCATCACAAATGAGAAAAAGCATTTTATTCAGCGCAGCCGTCTTGATGATCGGTCTGCTGTTTGGCTCGCAAGCGATGGCCCAAGGGCGCATTGACCTTCGCGGAGCCAAGTCGGCGCAAGAATGCGCCAATGTTTCGAAGGAAGGCTTCACGGCCACCTTCTCCTTCGGCAGCATCGTTGCCAACGAGGTGAACACCGAAAGAGGCGTGTTCTCTGAACTCACCATGGACGGCACCTATCCCACCGGCAACGCGGGCGAGCCTTCACTTCCCGCTGCCCACCAGCTGATTGCCGTGCCTTACGGCGCCAGCAACGTCACCGTGAACGTCGTCGGCTATTCGACCACCGAATACAACCTGGCCGACTTCAACATCAACACCATCGTGCCCCAGCAGCCTTCGGTCAGGAAAGACCAGAAGCCTGAGGACATCACCTTCTTCTACAGCGAACAAGCCTACGCCAACCGTGGCTACGCCGAGCGCGACCTCGTGGAATTCGAGTTGCAAGGCAACCTGCGCGGCATCCAAGTGGGTTCGCTCACCATCAACCCCGTGGCCTACAACCCCACCCGTGGCAGCATCAAGGTCTACAACGACATTCAAGTCGAAGTGCGCTACAACGACTACGACCAAGTGGCCGCCGAAAGCGAGTTTGTGCGCACCTTCAGCCCCTACTTCGTCGGCGTCTACCGCCAGATGTTCAACTGGAGAGACGACGTCTACGACGAGCACCCCGACCTTTGGAACGCTCCCGTGAAGATGTTGGTCATCGCCAACCGCATGTTCGAGGACTGCATGCAGGATTGGATTGAATGGAAGACCCTGAAAGGCTTCTACATGGACGTGAACTACACCGACGAAATAGGCACCAGTGCCTCCGCCATCCGCAGCTTCATCCAAAGCAAGTATGCCGAAGACGCCCCGTCGTTCGTCATCATCTTTGGCGACAAGGAGCAAGTGGCCGCCAGCGCCACCGGCAGCCAGACCTCGAAAGTCACCGACCTGAACTATTCGAGCGTCGACAGCGACTACTACCCCGACATCTTCCACAGCCGCATGTGCGCCCAAACCGTGGAACAGATGCAGAACATCATCACCAAGACCCTGTGGTACGAAAGAGACCAGTTCCTCAGCCCCAACCGCAACACCGACTACCTGAGCAATGTGTTGCTCATCGCCGGATGGGACAGCAGCTGGAACCCCACCGTGGCCCAACCCACCATCAACTATGCCACGACCTATTACTACAACGCCGAGCACGGACTCAACGACGTCAACGTGTTCCTCCAACAGCCTTACTCCAACTGCTACGCTTCGCTCAACACGGGCGTCAGCTTCGTGAACTACACAGCTCACGGCTCGGAAACTGGCTGGTATGAACCCGGCCTTTCGGTAAGCAACTGCAGCAGCTTCACCAACGAGGGCATGCCTTTCCTGGCCATGGGCAACTGCTGCTTGGCCGCCGACTGGGGCTACTCAAGCGTTTGCTTCGGCGAAGCCATGATTCGCACCAACACGAGAGGCGCCTATGCCTACATCGGCTCCTGCCCCAGCACCTATTGGTATGAGGACTACTACTTTGGCGTGGGTGCCACCAACACCCACGGCGGTGCCACGCCTACCGTCGAGGAATCGTCGACCGGCGTTTACGACGGCACTTGGATGGACGACACCTACAACACCGTTTCCTCCATCCCGTTCCTTGGCAACCTCGCCGTTTGCTACGCCCATGCCGGCAACTACCAGACCCACAGCAACCCGACCTACTACTGGCAAGCCTACCACGCCCTCGGCGACGGCTCCGTGATGCCTTTCCGCATTGAGCCTACCGACAATGACGTGAGCCACATGCCCACCCTGCCTATCGGCATCGACTTCTTCAACGTTTCGGCCTACCCAGGCTCGTATGTGGCCATCAGCAAGGACGGCGTGCTTCACGGCGTCGGACTCATCGGCGAGGAAGGATCGGCTGACATCACCATCGAACCCGTCTTGAGCGGCGGCGACGTCACCATCTGCGTGACCCATCCGCAACATGTGCCTTACATCGCCACCATTCCTGCCGCGTCCTTGGAAGGCGCCTATATCGTCTACAACAACGTGCAATGCGACAACACCGTTTCGGGTGCCACCGTCAACCCCATCGTCACCTTGAAGAACGTGGGCGTGCAGACGGCCAACAACATCAACGTCACGCTGAGCACCGAGTCGGAATACATCACCATGGTGAACTACAACGCCACCGTTGCTTCCCTCGGCCCCGATGCCACCGTCGACATCAACGACTTCGTCTTCGATGTGGCCAACTACATCCCCAACGGCACCAAGGTCCAGTTCTTCGTCACCTGCACTTCGGGCAGCGACGTTTGGGAGAGCAAGTTCAACCTGACCTTCAGCGCTCCTGAGTTTGCCGTCGACGACATCAGCAACACCGACCTCAACCCAGGCGGCTCGGCCACCATCACCTTCGCGCTCACCAACGTCGGCGAAGCCAATGCCAACGACGCCATCTTCCAAGTGTATTCAAGCTCCGACGACCTCACCTTTGAAAACAATGTCTACGAATTAGGCACCATCGCTGCCGGCGCAACCGTCACCATCGACGTCAACCTCACCGTGGGCAGCAATGTCGAAATCGGCTCGACCTACGAGATTCCTTACCTGCTGAACGCCGGCCACTATGCGATTGACGGTTCCTACATCGTCACCGTGGGCAACATCGTGGAAGGCTTCGAGACGGGCGACTTCAGCATGTACAACTGGCAGTTTGGCGGCTCGGCCAACTGGGTCATCGTGACCGGCGAAGCCAACAGCGGCGACCACAGCGCCAAGTCAGGCTCCATCTCCAACAGCCAACAGAGCGACCTCATCCTCACCGTCGACATCTTGGCCAACGGCGTGGTCAGCTTCTACAAGAAAGTCTCTTCCGAAAGCAATTACGACAAGCTGCACTTCTACATCGACAATGCAGAGCAAGACAACTGGTCGGGCGAAGTGGCTTGGAGCATGGAGTCGTATGCCGTGACCACCGGCACGCACACCTTCAAGTGGAGCTACACGAAAGACGGCAGCGTGAGCAACGGCAGCGACTGCGCATGGGTCGACGACATCCAATTCCCGCCCACCAACGTGACATCCGCCCTCGACCCCGTCAACAACCTTGAGGCCACCATCAGTGGCAACAACGTCAGCCTGACTTGGGATGCCGCTTCGGGCGCAACGGCCTACATCATCCGTCGCAACGGTCAGGAATTGGCCAACCAAGCCGGCACCACCTACAACGACAACGTGGCAGACGGCGTGTACACCTACAGTGTGGTGGCCACCGACGGCAACGGCCACTATTCGACGGCCTCCTACATCACCGTCAACGTCGGCACCGTCGGCGTGGAAGAGAACACGATAGAAGGCCTGAGCATCTATCCCAACCCCGTCAACAACACCCTGTACGTCAACGGCGGCAATGCCGAATACAGCTACATGATGTTCAACGGCATGGGCCAGATGGTGGCCAACGGCAACGCCAACGGCAACGCTGAAATCAACGTCAGCGGCATGGCCAAGGGCGTCTACTTCCTCCGCCTGACCACGGGCACGCAAGTGCGCGTCGAAAAGGTCGTCGTGGAATAAAGACCTCCTTCAAACGAGAAAAGGCAGCCGACTGGCTGCCTTTTCTCGTTTATAGACCTCGTTGTTTCTTGATGGTTTCGTAGGCCGCGTTCACCTCTTGGAACTTCTTCTCGGCGGCCTGCCGCACCTCCTCGCCGAGGTTGCTCACCATGTCGGGGTGGTTCTTCTTCGCCATCTCGCGGTAGGCCCGCTTCACCTCCTCGTCGGTGGCCGAAGGATCGACGCCGAGGATCTTGTAGGCACTGTCGGTTTCGCGGATGAACATCGCCTTCACCGACTGGAAATCGCTGTTGGTGAGGCCCATGTAATCGGAAATCGTGTTGATGACGCTGAGTTCCTCGGGCGAGATGTTGCCGTCGGCTTGGGCGATACCAAACAGATAATGAAGGAGTTGCAGGCGCGAAGAATAGTCCATGTGCTGTCCCACCTGCTGGCTGACCTCGTAAAGGTTGTAGTCCTTCTCCAGAATCTCGCGCAGCATCTTGATGTAGGTCTCGGCGCGTTGCTGCCCGAAGTTTTGCAGGAAGAAACGCTTCACATAATCCAATTCCGACCGCTTCACGTTGCCGTCGGCCTTCATCACGGCAGCCGAAAGCACCAAAAGCGTCACGTTGAAGTCGCGTTTCTCCTCGGTGTTGCCGAATTGCTCACTTACCTCAGAACGGAGGGTTCGCGGGCTTTTGCTTGAGAAAAGGCTACCGATGGCATAGCCGATGATGCCACCCAAGGGACCGCCAAACGACCAGCCCAAGCCTGTCAAGATCAGTTTCAGAAAGAATCCCATGGCTCGATTAGTTTTGATTCGGGCGGCAAAAGTAAACAAAAAAGTTCGAGTAGGCCAAATTTATTCCCATCGAGGCCAAAGGAAAACAAAAAGATTTGTATCTTTGTCGCCTTAAAAAGACAGATCACTATTTTTTAATCTAATTCATCACAAAATGAAAAAAACCGTTTTATCCCTCATGTTTGTGGCCTTGTCAGTCATGGCATTCGCCCAACAATGGACGGGCATCGGCAAGAGCAATCCTGCCAAGCCTGAGGTCAAGTTGATTTCGAGCAGCGAGCAACAGGTCGTCGTCGACTTCTCGCTGTCGGGCTTCTATTTGACGAGAGTGGAGACCCCCGAAGGCACCCAGCACATCGTTTCGGTTCCGAAGATGCCTGAGACCCTCGAAGCCGGCGCTCCCAATCTTCCGCACTTCCCCGTGCCGGTCATCATCGGTGACATGGCCGAGATGGAAGTCTATGTTACCCAAAGCGAGTTCACGGACTATCCTGGCGTCGAGATTGCCCCTTCGAAGGGTAACTTCAGCCGTCAGATCGACCCCGCGACCGTGCCCTACACCTACGGCGAGATGTACAGCCAAGACGCTTTCTATCCGGCTGCCCAAGCCTATCTGGAAGCCCCTTACATCGTCCGCGACTTCCGTGGCCAGAACATCATGGTGACGCCCTTCGCCTACAACCCCGTGACGAAGACCCTCCGCGTCTACCATAACCTGACCATCGAGATGAAGAAGGTGAGCGACAACGGCGAGAACCCGAAGCTGAACCGCAAGAAAGGCACCGTCAAGGTAGCCCCCGAAATGGCCGCCAGCTACAGCCGCCGTTTCATCAACTACGGCGAAACCGCCGAGAAATATTCCTTCACCACCGAAGGCGGCTCCATGCTCGTCATCTGCCCCGACCAATACGTCGAGGCCATGTCGGAATTTGTGGCATGGAAGAACCAATCGGGCCGTCCCACCACCATCAAGAGCATCTCTGAGTTGGGTGGCAACAACGCCAACAACTTCAAGAGCTACATCCAGGAACTCTACAACAACCCTGAGGAGAACCTGACCTACATCCTGCTCGTGGGCGACTACGCCGACAACACGCCCCATTCGATGAGCGGCTACTGCTCCGACAACTGGCTCTGCATGCTCGAAGGCAACGACTACTATCTGGAAGCCTTCGTCGGACGTTTCTCGGTGGAGAGCATGGCCGACTTGCAGAACCATATTAATAAGGTGCTCTACTACGAGCGCGACATCCAAGCCGACGTCGACTGGCTCGACATGGGCGTGGGCATCGGCTCGACCGACGGCGCCACCAACGGCCACAACGGCGGCAACGGCCCCGAGGCCGACTATGTCCACATCGACTACATCCGCGACACCTTGTTACACTACACCTACGACGACATCACCCGCCGTCACTCCGGCGTGACCAACCCCACCGCCTCGCAGCTGTCGCAAGACTTCAACGCTGGCAAGGGCATGGTCAACTATTGCAACCACGGCAGCGAAGTGAGCTGGGGCGTTTGCAACTACAGCAACAGCCACGTCAATGCCCTGACCAACGACTACATGTGGCCCTTCGTCGTTTCCGTGGCTTGCCTCAACGGTAAGTTCAACCACAGCCAGCCTTGCTTTGGCGAAACTTGGATGCGTGCCACGAACAACACCACCGGTGCCCCCACAGGCGCCATCGGCGGCATGTTCAGCTGGATTTCGCAGCCTTGGACACCTCCGCAATGGGGCCAAGACGAGATGAACGACATCCTCGCCGAATGGCGCAACGGCAACACGCCGCTCTTCCACCACACCTTGGGCGGCATCTTCCTGAACGGCAACGAATATATCCTTGACGCCGAGCCAGGCGACCAAGGCGAGACCCACAACTCATGGATCCTCTTCGGCGACCCGAGCCTGATGTTCCGCTCCGACGACCCGACCGAGATGAACGCCATTTGCAACCCCACGAGCCTCATGCTTGGCATGACTAGCATTGAAGTCAACGTCGAAAACACCGCCTTCGGCATCGCCACCCTCTCGATGGACGGCGAGGCGATTGCCTCGGGCTACGTCGTCGACGGCACTTGCACGCTCAACTTCCCCGCCCTCAACAATGTGGGCATCGCCACGATGACCATCATCGGCTACAACAAGGTGACCGAAATCATCCCCGTGGAGATCCAACCTGCCGAAGGCCCCTTCATCACCATCGACAACTATACGCCTAACTTCGCTCCCGTCAACATGGAAACAAGCATGAGCATGACCTTCAAGAACGTGGGCGTTGAGTCGACCAACGGCGACACCGAGGTCGCCCTCACTTGCACCGACGACCGCATGAACATCATCAACGGCACGGCATCGTTCCCCGTCCTGGCTGTCGACGAGACCACCACGCTTGCCAATGCCTTCAGCTTCATCGTGGCCGAAGGCGTTGAAGACGGCACCCGTTTCCAAATCGACGTCACGATGACCGACGGTCGGCAGACCTGGAGCGGAAAGGTCTTCGTCACCGCCGGCCAAGCCAACCTCGACTATGTGGGCACCACTTGGAGCGGCAACTACGTCCCGGGCGAGACCGTGACCCTCGTGGCCAACTTCAAGAACACAGGCCACTACATGGCCACCAACGCCATCGCCACCGTTGCCTGCACCAGCGAATATGTCACCCTCCTGAACCCGAGCATCGAAATCGGCACCATCGACCCCGAAGGCGTGGCCACTTGCGTGTTCAACCTCCTGATTGACGCCAGCTGTCCCACATCCGAGCCTATCACGGTCGACTTCGCGATGGAGGCCGACGGCGGCTTGACCGCTGAAGGCAGCTTCGTCATGAAGAACTCCTGCGGCGTCGTCTTTAGCCTGAGCGACTCCTACGGCGACGGTTGGAACGGCAACAGACTCGTTGTGTCGTTCGACGATGGCACGCCCCAACAGGAGCTTACCATCAGCAGCGGCAGCACGGCCACCTACACCCTCGACATCGGCAACGGCGTACACGTCACCTTGAGCTGGATTTCGGGTTCTTACACCAGCGAATGCTCGTTCACGGTGCGTTACGAAAGCGGCGAACTCATCTACGACTGCCCCAGCCCGTCGTCAAGCCTGCATTACGAGTTTGACTGCAACTGCGGCGCCGGTCGCACCTACGACCCCGTCGAGAACCTCGTAGCCGAGGTGAACGACGGCAACATCACCCTGACTTGGGATGCTCCCGAAGGCGCCATCAGCTTCACCGTCTACCGCAACGGACTCCAAATCGGCGAAACAGCCGTGGCCAACTACTCTGACGTGGTCTACACCGAGGACTACTACTCCTACTGCGTCGTGGCCGAATACAGCGACGGACTCAGCGTCCCCGAATGCATCGTCGCCAAGGCCGAGCTTGGCATGGAAGAGAACCTCGACGAGGTGAACATCTATCCCAACCCCGTCAGCAACACCTTGTACATCAGCGCGGGCAACACGGGAATCGCCTACGCCATGTATAACGACATGGGCCAGATGGTGGCCAACGGCAATGCCCAAGGCATCGTGGAAATCAACGTCGACGGCATGGCCAAGGGCGTTTACTTCCTCCGCCTGACCACGGGCACGCAAGTGCGCATCGAGAAGGTCGTGGTGAAGTAAGAAATCCCACAAAACTACGACAAGAGGCGACCTCGACTGACGAGGCCGCCTCTCTTTTTGTCGTGCGACGCGCCGCCTATTCCTCAAACACCGACTCGTGATAGATTCCCTCGCCTTCGATGACCGAGGTGGCGCTGAACCAACCGATGGCATCGCAGTTGGAGAAGACGTTGGTGAACATCGCCGGAAAAGCGCCCATCGCTGGATTGACACCGACGGCAAGTTTCTGTCCCACAAGGAAATAAAGGTAATCCTTCGAGATGCTGTAGAGCTTCACTTTCACCACGTCGCCCTCCTTGAGATACGACTTGTTCATGATGCCCACGGGGATCTCGATGTTGTCCTGCAACATCTCAGGCCCGTTGAAATAATAGCCCGCATAGCCTTGCATGGGAAACAGTTGGAACAGCTTTGAAGGCCGGTTCTTGAATCGCACGCCGTTCAGGTAGAGTTCCACATTGTAGACTATGGACGAGTCGGCAAGGGTCTGGAAATAAGGGCACACGCACACCGCCGCCTCGTCGTCGACCAAAGGGATGTCGTTTTCGTCGCGCTTGGGCAGCAAGCCCACAGAATCGATGCCTTCGGCGTTGTCGGGCATTTTCACGTCGGCATACATGCGGATGGGCCTCGAAAAGAGCGTGTTTTCCTCCACGTTCACCTCAAGGTGATACCAATGCCGCCGCTTGCCCGCCACCGAATCCGTCAGGTAATGGCCCGGATTGTCGGCCTGTTCGTAAAACCAAATCGTGTCGTCGCCATTCACGGCATACACCACGGCTCCCGGAATCATCTCGAAATCAGAGGAATAAAGCTCGGAAGAATAGCTCAAAATCACCTCGTGGCGTTTGTATTCGTCGGTCAACGAGCCTTCCACCACGGGCACTTTGCGGCCTTCGGGCAGGTCCATGACGATTTCCTCGGTACACGACACGGCCATCAGGCAAAGACCGGCAAGCAGGGCGATATGTTGTGCCTTCGTCTTCATGGCGCCATTCATTTTCGGAAAACGGTCTCTGCCGTAACGACAGAAGCCGTGAGGAACCAGCCCACGCCTTCACCTTCGGGTTGGATGTTGGTGCTCACATTGGCCGGCGCACCCAACATGGGATTGCTGCCCGACGACATCATCATGCTGTAGACAAACACCAGATAATCCTGCGGGATGCTGTAAAGACCCACCTTGAAGTGGTCGCCATCGCGGAGCTTCGACCGACGGTAGTAGCCGATGGGGATTTCCTTGTTGGCCGCCTGCATCTCAGGCCCGTTGATGTAATAGCCGGCATAACCGCCCACGGGAATCATCATGCGGTCGGTCAGCGTGTCGGTGAGCAGCGTGTCGTTCTTCACGACCATGGGCATGTAGACAATGCTCGGGTCGGGAAGGCTTTGGAAATAAGGATACATCCATTCTATGGTATCGAAGAAAAACACGGTCGGGACGGAGTCGTTGGGTCCGTTGAAATGCTTGATGACCAAGCTGTCGATGCTTTCCACGTTGTCGGGCATCAGGCTCTCGGCAAAGAGATGGATAGGCTCGCCATGCGCATCAGCCACGTCGACGCAAAAACGGTAGAGCGTGTTCTTGTGACCTGCCGCAAGGTCGGTGAAATAATGGCCTTCCAAAGTCTCGTCCTCATAATAATAAACGGTATCCACGCCATCGGTGACATAAACCGTGGCTCCTGTCACCATGCGGATTTCGTCTTTGTTGTAGAAATCGGCCGTATAGCTCAAAACGGCCTCATGGTGCTTCAACTCGTCGGTAAACGTAGCCTCAACGCCAATCATAGGCTCGCCTTCCTCGACATCAATCACTATATCCTCGGTGCATGAGGCAAGAAAGGCAAAAGCCGTAACAACCAGTAACTTATGCAATCTTTTCATGGCATTCAGAATTTGAAATTATACGAAATGGAAGGCACTGCCGAGAAGAGGTACATGTTTTCCGTCACGATGCTGCCGTCGTCGCCTTGGTCGAAGGTGATGGCCCAAGTGTTGTGGCGGGCGTAGGCGTTGTAGACCGACACGTTGACTTCGTGGTTCCAACGCTTGCTGTTGTCCAATTTGCCCAACTTGCAGGTGAACGAAAGGTCGAGGCGGTGATAGTCGGGATAGCGGCTCTCGTTGCGCCTGCCGTTGTAAACAGCGTAGGTCATGCCGTTGATGGTGTATTGCCCGTAAGGGAAAGTGACGGGTTGTCCCGTGTTGTAGATCCAGTTGGCGGCCAAGGTGATACGCGGCGTCAGGTCGTAACTCCCGACGATGACGATGTTGTGCGGACGGTCGTAAGGCGAGCGGTATTCGCGTCCGTGGCTGATTCCGCTAATGGTGCGGAAGGTGCGCGAATAGGAATAGGAAATCCATCCCGTAAACTTGCCCACATTTTTCCTAACGAGCAGTTCGGCACCGTAGGAACGCCCCTTGCCGACACGCAACTCACCGTCAATCAACAGGTAACCATAGGTAATGGCATTGTCCTTGAAGTCGATAACGTTCTGCATGTTCTTGTAATAGACCTCAACCGAAGTCTCGATGGCATCGTCGGCGAAATTGCGGAAATAACCGAGGGCGAACTGGTCGCACTTCTGGGGCTTCACGTTTGGACTTGTCGGGAACCACACGTCGAAAGGCAGGCCTCCCGTGGCCGACGAAGCCACCTGGGCGTATTGCACCGTGCGCGAATACGAGGCCTTGACCGACGAGTGCTCGTCCAACTGGTACATGGCTGCCAAACGCGGCTCGGGATTGACGACGGTGTTGAAGACCTCGCCCTTGCCGTAGTGGATCGTGTCGGTGACGACATAGATGTCCTTGTCGAACACATACAAATCCTCCTCGCCGATGTTCTGGAAACACGAAAGCCTCATGCCTGCGCGGAAAGTCAGGCGCGGCGTGGGGATGTAGTCGTGCGTGAAATACAAGGCGTGTTCCAAACCTTTCCTCGCCACTGATTCCGACTGGTCAATCTGGAGATATTGCGACAAAGCCCCGCCACGGTCGTCAATCTCGCCTTGGAGATACGACTGAATGCCGGTGCTCAGGCCAAACTTGGAAACATGCTTCTCGTTCCAATGCATGGCGAAGTCGTAGTTGAGGCTTGCCGCGTCGGTGCCCGCCTTGATGGAGAAATCGTAAGGGCTGTAGTTGATGTCGATGCTATAGCGATAACGCGAGCCTATCAGCGACAGGTTGGAGGTCAGGCGGTCGGAAAAGATATGGCTCCAACGCACTGTGGCACTGGAGTTTCCGTAGCCCAAGCCTATCATTTCCTGCATCGAGAATTGGTCGTGGCCGTTGTAGAACGACACAAAAAGGCGGTCTTTCTTGCCCAAGTTCTGCGTCACCTTGGCGTTGATGTCGTAAAAGTTGATTTTCGACTTGTTCAGGTCTTCGCCCAAGAAAGGCAAGACAAGCCCCGCATAGGTGCGACGCCCTGCCACCATGACGGAAGTCTTATGGTCGAACAAAGGCGTTTCGAGCATCAAATGACTGGTTACCAATCCGATGCCGCCTTGCATTCCGAAACGCTTGGGCATCTCGTCCTTCACGTTCACGTCGAGCACCGAGGAAAGACGGCCTCCGAAGTTGGCCGGGATGTCGCCTTTGTAGAGCGTGGCGTCTTTCACCACGTCGTTGTTGAACACCGAAAAGAAACCGAGGAAATGCGAGGCGTTGTAGATGGGAGCGCCATCCAAAAGGATGAGGTTGTGGTCGGTGGCACCGCCGCGCACGCTGAAGCCTGACGAGCCTTCCGAAGCCGACTGCACACCCGGCAGCAGCGTGATGCTCTTGATGACGTCCACCTCGCCCATCAGCGCGGGAATCTTCTTGATGGTGATCATGTCGAGCGTCTGCACGCTCATCGCCATAGCCGTCACGTTGCGGTCCTTGCGCTCGCTGGTGACCTCCACCTCAGAGAGGCGTTCCGACTCAGGTTGCAGTCTTACGTTGAGAGTTTGCGGCTTGGCCGTCACGGTCACCTTCTTGTTGGTTGTGGTGTAGCCGACGTAGGAAATGCGCAGCGTGTGGTCGCCCAAAGGCAAATCCAACTCATAACGGCCTTTTTCGTCGGTCGTGGTACCCACCTGAAGTTGCTCCTCGTAAATGGAGACGCCAATCAAGGTTTCGTTGGTCTCGGCATCCTTTACCGTGCCTGTCACTTTTCCCTTTTGCTGAGCAAACAGATTGAATGTCAACGCAAAAAGAAAAATCAGGGATAAAAAGAATCTTCGTTGCATCTTATTTCAAAAATTTGGGCAAAGATACAAAACAATGGGCTTCCACGGCGCAGAATTTCAATCGACAAGGCAAAAACCTCAATTAATGTCGGCGCCATTCGCATAGGCGTCTTGCATCTCGATGTCGACGTTACCCGCGTCGATTTCGCCTTGCTCCTTCTTCAGGAAAGCGAAGGTCTTCAGCTTGAAGCACTCGGCGATGGGGTCGTCGTCGATGCGGATGCAAAGTCCCTCGCGCGGCACCTTGTTGTTGCACATCGGCTCGTTCTTCTCCATGCCGAAACGCTTCGAGTCCGACGCAAGCGTGGCGAGGAAGTTGTTGCCCCAGTTCTCGTCGTCGTCGATTTCGGGATAGAGGTTGCCCAAGGTGCCGTGATAGAGGATTGGAATGGGATGCACCTGCTCGGCCAATTCGGGATGCTCCTTGATCAGGTTAACCGTCCAGTCGTACACTTGCTTGACGTTCCACTCCTCCTTCTTGCCGTCCTCGCGTTTCAGCGTGATGCGGTAAGGCATGACGAAGTTCTTGCCGCGCTCGCAGCCGTAGTCGTATTGGGGCTGGATCATGTTGTCGGCATCGGTCACATAGCCGCAAATCTCGCCGTAGAGCGTCATTCCCTTGTCCAAATACTTGAAAATCAGCCTTCCATATTCCGTCCAGAGGTCGAAACCATAGAATCCAGGCGTCAGGCCACCGTATTTCGAATCGAACTGGTTCTTGACCACCGTGCGCGACGAAAACACCGGGCCGTAGTCGACGCGGAAGTCGGAAACGGTCTTTTCGTTCAGCGCGGCGATGCGTTTCTCTTGTCGCGTCTTGCCCCAATAGGGGTTCACCTTGCCTTTTTTGAGGTTGTCGGCCTGCTTCTTGATGTTGCGGTTGTGCCAGAGGTCGGCAGAGGTCAAGGTGTGTTGGATGCGTGTGTGTACGTTGGCCACTATCACGCTGGTTCCGTGCATCTTGACGCTGATGGTCACCTTGGTGGAAGGCGCGAAACGCCAGATGTTGCTTTGCAACTGCGAGGTGTCGTAATGCAAGGCGAACTCGCCTTCAATCAGTCGCTTGAAGCGTTTGATGCCCTTGTCGCGCCGTTTTTCGAGCTTGCTCATGGAGCGCGTCACATGGATTCGGGGGACGTAGGCCTTGGCGAACAGCACGCCGTCAACCGTGTCGAACGAAAACGGATGCTCGATGCCGTTCTCGTCGACGGTGAAATAGTCCTCAAGGTTCTCGTTGGCCAATTTCTTCTTCCATCGCGCCAAGGACTCCTGCTTGTAGATGCAGCCGTAGGACGGGCAGCCGCGCAGCTTGATGAGCTTCACGCGACCGTGCTTGTTGAAGAACCCAACGAGTTTCTTGGCTTCGTCAATCTTGCCTTCCTCTTTCAGCTTGAGCACCGTTTCGGCGTTGGCGTTGAGTTCGGCGAGGCCGAGTTCAAACTGGTTGTTGGCGGCCAAGAAGTCCTTGTTGAGTTCGGTCTCGTTCATGCAATAGATGACCGGCTCGCCCACCGTGAACGCGCCTTTCTGCACCACGATGCTGAAGCCGTCGACCATCGTCTGCACAAGGAAATCCGAGCCTTCGATGGGTTTCATCTCGCCGATGCGCACGATTTTGGCGCAATATTCCTCTTTCATGCCTTCGGAGGCCGTGAAGAGGGGTTTTCCTGTTTTGTTTTCCATTTCGTTTGTTTTTTTGCAAAATTACACATTTTTTTATTATTGTCAATCCAATTCCTTATACCCCAACCGCGCCATTTTCTCCACCTCCAACGAAGGCTGCCCGAACTCCTCCGTCACCTTGCCCAAAAGCAGATACACGCCGTCGCCTTGGAAAGGCCACGCTTTCAGCGCCTGCGGGAAATGCACCGTGTCGAAAGCCTCGCCTGTGGCATCGACGAAGGTGCCGAGGGCCATCGTCTCGCCCTTGCTGGTGCGGAGGTATTTCGCCGTCACCAACTTGCCGAGCATCCTGTACCGTTTCCCGACGAAATGGAGCATCTGGCAGGCCATCAGCTCGCCGCGAAACGAGGTCTGCAACATGTCGAACCACGTCATCGAGACGGGGAAGCCGTAAAGCTCGATTTCGTCGTAGGCATTCCGTAAGGCGTTGGTCTTGAAGTCGGGAAACTCAAAATGCTGGGGTTCAAGCCTGAACAGCGTTTCGGGCTGTTCTTTCTTGGCTTGACCCTTGCTCAGGTGCGCCTGCCACAGCAGTTCTGCCTTGGTCTTTCGCGTGAAGCCGAAGGCACCGCCGCGAATGAGCAGCACGAGTTGCTCGACGCTGAACGACACGCGACGGGTGAAATCGTCAAAACTGACGAAAGGGCCATGGGCCTCGCGCTCGGCCACGAAACGCTCCACAAACCGCCGCTCGATGCCTTGCAGGTGGACGAAGCCCATGAAGACCGTCCTGCCGTTGAGTGTGGTGAGATATTCGCTCCGGTTGACGCAGGGCAGATGCACCTTTGCGCCCATGCGCTTGGCTTCGTTGAAGTAGAACCATGTCTGATAAAACCCGCCGAAATTATTAATCACAGCCACCTGAAACTCAAGCGGATAGTGGCTTTTCAGGTAGAGGCTTTGGTAGCTCTCCACCGCGTAGGAGGCCGAGTGCGCCTTCGAGAACGAATAGCCCGAAAACGACTCGATCTGCCGCCATAACTCGTCCACCAACGCATCGGGATAGCCCTTGGCCTTGCAGTTGCCGAAGAAGCGGTTTTTGACTTCCTCAAACTCCGACTTGTCGCGCATCTTGTGGCCCATCATGCGGCGCAGCACATCGGCTTCGGCCAAGTCCAAGCCCGCAAAATAATGCCCGACTTTTAGCACGTCCTCTTGGTAAATCATCACGCCGTAGGTCTCGGACAAAAGCTCTTTCAGGACAGGATGCCTATAGTCCACTGTCTCTGGATGATGGAAGCGGCGGATGTATTCGCGCATCATGCCCGACTTGGCCACGCCCGGCCGGATGATGCTGCTGGCCGCGACCAAGGTCTTGTAGTCGGAGCAACGCAACTTGCGCAGCAGCCCGCGCATCGCCGGACTCTCGATGTAGAAGCAGCCGCAGGTCTCGGCCCGCAGCAGTTGCCGCTTGATGGGTTCGTCTTGTTTCAGCGCGTTGATTTGGTGGATGTCGATGCGCACGCCATGTCGTCGTTCCACCATCTCCACCGCCTCGCGGATGTGGGCGATGCCCCGCTGACTGAGGATGTCGATCTTCTCAAAGCCCAATTTCTCGGCGGAATACATGTCGTATTGCGTGGTCGGGAAGCCCTTGGGCGGCAGGTCCAAGGCGGCGAAGTCGGTGATGGGCTGCTCCGTCACCAGCACGCCGCCGGCATGGATGGAGCGTTGGCGCGGGAAGTCGCGGAGGCGCTCGGCTATGGCCAGAATCTGACGGCCTATCTCACTCTCGCGGGCAAACGCCTCGGGGTTGCGCTCCATCCGGTCGATTTCGCCCTTGGGCAGGCCGAACACCTTGCCCAACTCGCGGCAAAGCGAATTGCCCTGAAAAGTGACCGTCGCGCCGAGCAAAGCCACATGGTTCTGACCGTATTTCTCAAAGAGGTAGGCGATGACCTTGTCGCGGTCCTTCCACGAGAAATCGAGGTCGAAGTCGGGCGGACTGCTCCGCTTGGGGTTGAGGAAACGCTCAAAATACAAATCCAACTCAATCGGATCCACATCGGTGATTTTCAGGCAGTAGGCCACCACGCTGTTGGCACCGCTACCGCGCCCGACGTGATAAAAGCCCTGCGACATGGCGAAGCGCACGATGTCCCAAGCGATGAGGAAATAGGCGCAGAAGCCCATCCGCTCGATGATGTCGAGTTCCTTCTCGATGCGGCGGTAGGCGGTCTTGTTGGCCGAGCCGTAGCGGTACATCATGCCGTCGAAGGCGAGTTTGCGCAGCAGTTCACGGTCGTCGTTGACGTTGTCGGTGAAGCAACGTTTGTTCTTCACGCTCCCGTCGAGGTTAATCTCGCATTGGTCTAAAAGGCGTTCCGCGTTCTCCATCAGTTGCGGATACAAGGCGAAGGTCGTTTTCAGCCGCTCGTAAGGCAGTAGAATCTCGTCGGGACAAGCGCAAGCGGCAGGTTCGAGGCGCGAAAGCAGCACGTTTTCGTCGATGGCCCGCATACATTGGTGCAGTTGGAAGTCGTCGGCCTCCGCAAAGGTCACGGGCTGCATGGCGACTAACTTCTCAAAGGATCCGCAGTTGTACATCTTGGTCAGTTGGGAAAAACGCACACCAAGGAATTCATTCTTTTTCAGTTGGTTTGCTTTCCTTTTCCCGAAGGGATAAATGACGAAAACGTTATCCCACTCGGGAGCCGCATCGGGATAAGGCTGTTTGCTGAGGTTGTGTTGCGTCAGGCAGCGGTTGAGTTCGGCGAAGCCCGCGTTGTTTTTGGCCATGGCCACATAAAGCAGTTCGTTGCTGTTGCGGAACTCCACGCCAACCACGGGCCGCACACCCCGTTTTTGGCACTCAAAGACGAAGTCGGCAGCCCCCATCGTCGTGTTGATGTCGGTCAACGGCAGGGTCGAATAGCCCAGTTCCCTTGCCTTTCCGACAAGGTCATGAATGGACAACGTGCCGTAGCACAGACTGTTATATGAATGAACCTCGATCAATTTACGCTGTTTGATTAGTTTTTAATCAAAATTTTCGCCGTAAATTTAATCAAAGTTTTTGGGATGATGAAGCATTAATGTACAAAATCAAGATTCTTTTTCAACCTGCCATTTCCTGATACAGCTTGAACAGTGCGGCCACGCACTCGCTCTCCGTCATTTTTGTGCTGAAGCCGTAGGCCTGCATCACGGCGCGGTCGTTCTCTTGGTGGGCTTTGCGAAGCTCGACAGGCATTGTTACCTCGTCATAAAGGTCGGCAAGCGAAGAGTCGGGATAGAGGGCGCGGGCATCGAGAATGGCTTGGGCGGTGCTTTCAATCAAGGATGTGAAGTTTACAACTTCACCTTTCGCATTCAAGGATGTGAAGTTTCCAACTTCACCTTTGCTTGGCGAAGATACAATCTTCGCGTCCTCGGTGTCGTTTTGCGAAGATACAATCTTCGCTGCCTTGTGGGGCCACGGGAAGTTGTTGTAGACCACATCCTTTGAATAACGATAGTCGCTTTTTAATCTTCCACAAACAGCCCGCACCCATGCCATGTGGACATTCGAGGTGAGCACGCCAAAATGATACAAGGTGGCATCAGGAATGAGATGAACCGCATCGCTGGCTAAATTGTCAGGCGACATAAAGCCAATAGGAATAAAGCGCCGTTTCTCGGACGACACTCTTGGTATGATGATAAAGTTCGTGACAGGCATATTCTCTACATGAAAACGAGTGGGACGGTCTGCCAATTTCCGTGTGCCGGCACTCTTACTTTCAAGACGCATGTTACGGACGGCCTCTACCCTTTTAAGGCAGTGAGGCATGCTTCTGAGTTCGGCAGGCGTGCAATCGCCTAACCACAGACAATAGCGCGGGCGTTGATGTATGAATTCCTCGGAACCATACCAAGGTTTGAAATACCGCGCAGCCTTCGGCTCTGTCTTTATAAACTCATCCATTTCCTCTTTGGTAAACAGATAGTTGCCGCCGTCGATGGGTTTGTTGCCTATTCCGATACAAGGCACATCGCAAAGAGGTGTTGGCCGACTTCCAATGAACACGTCAGGAGCATCCATCAAGTAGCCGTTGATGTGGCTGGCTTTCGTCACTTTGTTGTTGTCAAACAACAGGCACTCCCTTTCTTGACAATCATCCTGACCGAAGCCGACAATGACACAATACACATGGGCTTTCTGCGAGGATTCGCTATCCCAACGGAATGTACGGTGGGCAAAACCTATCTTTATGCCATCTTCAAACAGCGATTGCCACAAATCTGCCACTTGCTCCCCCTGGCATATACTGTTCGTCGACACAAACGCCGCCTTCGTCCGCTTATTTGCTTTCAAAATGTCTGAAGCCTTTTTGTACCAGCAACATACATAATCAAGGTTGCCGGAGTTCTTCCATTTTGTCCCGAATACATCCAACACATCCTGTTTTTGGCTCTTGCTCATCCATCTCGCCCCCACAAACGGCGGGTTGCCCATGATGTAGTCGAAATACACATGGTAGGTCGTGGGCTTCTTTTTCGGGCGGGTCACAAGCTCTTCGGTATGAAGCTCTATATTGTCGTAATACAACGGTCCTTCGCCCACCATGGTAGCGGGACGGTCTTCCATGTCAGTGTAAGCTATGGTCCGCTTGGCGTAAATCGTCGGCAGGCGTTCCTCCGATTCCCATTCCGTCCACGACACGCGCAACGCATTGCCTTCCTTGATGTTGGCGTAACTCTTCAACGGCAGGAAGTCGATGTCGTGTTGGATGATGCGCTCGGTCTCGGCAATCATCTGCGCCTCGCTTATCCACAGCGCGGTGGTGGCCACGGTGACAGCGAAGTCGTTGATCTCGATGCCGTAGAACTGGTGGATGTTCACCTTGATGGGGTTCAAGAAGTCGCCCATCATCATCTGCCCGTGGTAACGCTCGCGGATGACCTCGTTCTCCAAGCGGCGAAGGCTCAAGTAGGTCTCGGTCAGGAAGTTGCCCGAGCCGCAAGCGGGGTCGAGGAAGGTGAGCGAGGCCAACTTGTCCTGATACTCGTCGAGGCGGCGCAAGCGCGTCTTCTCCACTTTCTCCTCCAAGATGTCGTCCAACTCGTGGCGCAAGTCGTTCAAAAACAGCGGGTCAATCACCTTGTGGATGTTCTCGATCGAGGTGTAGTGCATCCCGCCGCTGCGTCGGGTCTCGGGGTTCAAGGTGCTCTCGAACACGGCTCCGAAGATGGTGGGCGAAATCTCGCTCCAGTCGAAGTCGAGGCTGGCGTTTTGCAGCAGGGTCTGCTTCAGCCTCTCGGTGAACTGCGGTATCTCTATCTCTTCCTCAAACAGGCCGCCGTTGGTATAGGGGAACGCCTTCAGGTCGTCGGGCAAATAACGGCTGCGCTTCTCCAAAGGCGTGTTGAGCACCCCGAACAGGTTTTGCAGGCCCAACCTTATGTCCTTGGCCTCGTATGCGTTCAAAAAGTCATGGAACTGGTCGTGACGGAACACGCCCGCGTCCTCGGCATAGAGGCAGAACACGATGCGGACACACAGAATGTTGAGCCAGCGCAGGGCCTCGGGCGAGGTGTCGTCGTATTGTTTCAGCAAGGCATCGTAAATCTTACCGACGATTTCACCGGCCTTCATCGAGACCTGCATCTCCTTTGTCAGGTGCTCGCTCTTCACGTCGACCAAGAACTGCAAACGGTAGTATTCCCTGCCCAAATCCTTCAACAAAACCTGCTCCGGCTCGCCGTTGGGCTGTTCCATGTCGTAGATCAGGAACTCGGCGAAGTTGCAGGTCACGATCCATCGCGGGTGCTGCGACAGGGGCATGTTGGCCACGTATTTCTTGGCCTGCTGGAACGGGTTGAGCTTGCCACCGTCGCTTTGGACAATGGGGGCTCGCAAGTCTTTTCCCAACGACTTCTGCTCGATCAGTACCTTAGTGGAAGGGATGTGCCCGTCGATGAAGTTGGTGGAGTCCACCATGCTGCTCACTTGCTCCTCGTAGCGTATGAACGAAGGCAGGTCGGCCACTCCATAGACATTCGTCAGCAGGTCGGCCCAAAACAGTTGCGACTCGCCACGCTCGTAGCCTCTTCCTTGCCATCTCTCGGCAAACGCGGCAGCCGCCGCAGCAATTTGTTTCTCGTTTTTCATGCCACAAAAATAAGGTTTTTTCTTTAATTCCGTTCCAACTCTTTCCCCATACATTAATCCTTATCACAAAAACATCCCCATAAAAGCCGGCACCAAAACGATGTCGCCGTCTTTCCGAAGGTCTTTTGAATACACCAAATAGTTTTGCCCTATCCGCGAGGAAAACTTGGCCTTGAATGCATCGAGGGAAGCGTGGGTCTTGTATCCGGATGATTTCACTTCGACGGGGCAGATCTTATTTCCCCGCGACAGGATGAAGTCGATTTCGTAGTTGTGCTTTCCGCTTTCGGTCGGCCAGGTGTGATAGAACAAGCGGTTGCCAGCTGCGGTAAGCATCTGGGCCACAAGGTTTTCATAGACATAGCCGAGGTCTGCCGACAACTTGTCGGTCAGCAGCTTTTGGTAGATGACGTTTTCGGCCACCGCTTTGTCCCAAAAGGCCAAGGTAATGAACAAACCCGTGTCGCCAACAAACATTTTGTACTGGTTATAGTTGGCGTGCATGGGCATTCCAATGTTGGGGTCGTCGGCATGATGGGCGAAGTTGACGGTCAGGCTGTCTTCCAATTCTTTCAGCAACTCGTCCATGGTGTCTTTTTCCTCGCTGCGCCCCAAAACACTGGTCACTTGATACCGTGAGGCGTTTTTCGAGAGTTGCGACGGTATGGCGCCGAAAAGCCTTCCAACTTTCCCCGATGGGTCGATTTTCTGGAAGTCGTCAATGTAGAGTTCGATGATTTCGCGTTTTTTTGCATCAACGGCCGCCAAATTGGTGGTGTTCAGGTAGGTCTCCACAGCCTGCGGCATACCGCCCACGAGCATATATAGCCTCAGGTCGCGCATAAGTTTGCGAACCAAGGCATCCCCAAGGGAACGCTTGTCGTTGAAAGCAGCTCGCAACAAAGGCAAAGTCGTTGTGTCGCCCAATGCCCAGCGGAATTCCTCGTAGTCCATCGGATACATCGTCAGCCGAGTCTCTTCACTCGGAATCACGATGTCCTTCGTGTTCTTCTTGATGGAGAGCAGCGACCCTGTTTCAATGAAGTCATAGCGATGGTCTTTCACCAAATACTTGATGGCCTGTCTCACGGCAGGGCATTTCTGGATTTCGTCGAAGATGATGACGGAGCGCCGCTCGTGCAAGGTCACGCCATAGATGAATTGGAGCTGCATGAAGAAGTTGTCGCGGTCGGAGATGTTGTCCACGGCCTCCCAAACGGCTTGGGGCGCATCGGCGAAGTCAACCACAATGTGGCTTTCGTACTCATTGCGGGCAAATTCCTCGGCTATGGTGGACTTCCCTATACGCCGTGCCCCTTTGATGAGCAAAGCCGTTGCGCCATCTCGGTTATGCTTCCATTCGAGCATTTCATCGTAGATTTTACGTCTAAAAACCCTGTAATCCGGTTCCATTTTCCTCAAAATTTTTGCCTTGTTTCAGGCGCAAAAATACTACTTTTGTCGGAATCTCACATTTTTTTCGGCGAAATATGTATGGAATCTCACTTTTTTTTCGGCGAAATATGTATGGAATCTCACATTTTTTGGAATATCTCACCCCGCCGCCCGATGAATAATCTCCTCCCCGAAGCGCGTCTTGATCTTGTCCATCGCGGCGTAAAGGTTCGTCAGTTCCGCGTTGTCGTCGAACAAGGCCAATTGCGGTGCACCGCTGACCAACTCGCTGAGGCGCACGCCCACCAAGCGGATCATCATCCTCCGGTTGTAAAGGCGGTCGAAGATGCCGTTCACCGTTTCGCGCAACACATGGTCGAAGGCGGTGTAAGGGATGCGTTGTTGCATGTCGTGCGTGTCGAAGTTCGCGTAGCGGATCTTCACCGTCACACAACCCGCCAACTTGCCTTGCGAGCGCAGGTCGAAGCCGAGGCTCTCCACCATCCGCGCCAAGCATTGCCTGATGGCCGCCACGTCGATGGTGTCTTGCTCGAAGGTGCGCTCCTTGCTGATGGACTTCCGCTCTTGGTAAGGGCATACTGGCGCGGCGTCGTGACCGTTGGCCTTCTTCCAGATGTCGAGGCCGTGCTTGCCCATCGCCTGCTCCATCGCCAAAGGCGGCAAGCGGCGCAACGTACCAATCTTCTCCACGCCCATCGAGCGGAGCAGATGATAGGTCTTCTCGCCCACCATCGGAATCTTCCGCACCGAGAGCGGGTCGAGGAACGTATTAATATAAGGTGTAGGCACCTGCAGCTCGCCGTTGGGTTTGGCCTGTCCCGTGGCGATTTTCGCCACCGTCTTGTTTTCCGAGAGGCCAAACGAGATGGGCAGCCCCGTTTCGTGGATGATCCGCTGCCGCAGCTCGTGCGACCACAACGAGCAGTCGTGGAAGCGGTCCATGCCCGTCAGGTCAAGGTAATGCTCGTCGATCGACATCTTCTCGTAGACGGGTGCGCTGTCGGCAATGATCTCGGTCACGAGGCGCGAATAGCGGCTGTAGCGTTCCATGTCGCCACGGATGAATACCGCTTGTGAACACAACTGTCGCGCCATGCGCATCGGCATGGCCGAATGCACGCCGAACTTCCGTGCCTCATAGCTGCATGTCGACACCACGCCACGGTCGCCCATGCCGCCCACGATGACGGGCTTGCCGTCCAACGAAGGGTTCACCAAACGCTCCACCGACACGAAAAACGTGTCCAAATCCAAGTGCAAAATCGTACGTTCCATCATTTTTTTCCTTTTTTTTGCCCAAAATGCTTGCATGTCACGAAAAAGTCGTACTTTTGACGAGTTTTTAATCAAAACTCACGCCGTAAAACTAATCATTTTATCAATATGTACTTCAACTCGAACATAAAATTTTTGCGCAAGCACCGAAACCGCACGCAGGACGACGTGGCTTTCTCCCTCGGCATGAAACGCTCCACGCTGAGCGGCTACGAAAACGGCGTCGCCCAGCCCAACCTTGAGGCCTTGGTCGCCTTCTCGAAGTATTTCGGCATCGCCATCGACACGCTCGTGAAGGTGGATTTGAGCACCATCAGCCCGAGTCAGCTCTCGCAGTTGGAGCGCGGCTACGATGTACATCTCAAAGGCAGCAACCTGCGCATTTTGGCCACCACAGTCAACACGGACAACAATGAGAACATCGAACTCGTCAACGAGAAAGCCAAGGCGGGCTATGCCACGGGCTTCGCCGACCCCGAATACATCAAGGTGCTGCCCACGTTCACCATGCCGTTCCTCTCGCGCGACCGCAAATACCGCACCTTCCAGATCAGCGGCGACTCGATGCTGCCCATCCCCGACGGTTCCTACGTCACGGGCGAATACGTCATCGACTGGACCTACATCCGCAGCGGCCAGCCCTACATCGTACTGACGCAGGACGACGGCATCGTCTTCAAGATCGTGGAAAACAAAATCGAACACGAACACAAACTCACATTGAGTTCGCTCAATCCATTGTATCATCCTTACGACATTGCGGCCTCCGACATCAAGGAGGTGTGGAAATTCGTGCACTACATCAGCGCGGAGATGCCCGAACAACGCGAGAACCGCTTCCGCGAGGAACAACTCATCCAGACGGTGCAAGAACTGAAACGTCAGGTGGAGGAAATTCAGCTGAAATTAAGCCTTTAGGCACAATTTTTGCTGTATAATCTTTGTTATTTCTGTAAATTAATCACCAAAATCTTTTCAATATGAAAAAAACGATTTTCAGTTTGGTGCTCCTTTGCGGCTTAGCCCTCTTCAGCACCAGTTGCAACAAAGACAACGGTAACAACGGAAACAGCAATGTGACTCCCGAAGTGCAAGCCGGCACGATGACCGTCGGCAACAGCACCGACAACATCGTCACCGCCAAAGCCGTCAATTACGGGCAAAAGAACGCCATCGTGCTGGCATCCAAGGAGATGACCGCCGCCAACAACGAAGGCATCGCCATCGTCTTCAACGGCAACATTGTCCCTGGCACCTACACGATGGGCGACAACTCGAAAGACCCCGTCCCCACCGTGGTCGGCTTCCACGAGTTCAACCTCGGTGAGCTGCCCTTCATCATGGGCGCCGACACCTTGTTCTATGGCGACACCTACTATTGGATGAACGGCTTGCTCTCCGTTACCGAAAACAACGGCACCTACACCGTCATCCTGTCGCAAAGCATGGGCGTCAACAACGACGGGCAAACCGTCCAACTGGCCCTCAACTTCCAAGGCACGCTACCGCCTTATCAGTTCGATGCCAACAACAAATTCAAGATTGGCAACATCGAAAGCCCCATCGGACTGGCAGGCATCACCTCGCTGAACGGACTGAGTTCATTAGGCCTCGACGTCAAGTCGATGCTCTTCATGTCGGCTGACCACAAACGCTATTTCATCGTCAGCTACCTCGGCGGGCAAGTCGTCGACGGCGACTACAACCTCGGCTATCTCGGCACACCTTATGTGCCCATTTTCCCATGCCTGCATGTGGCCTTGGACGGTGACTTCTGGACCTTCCAACCCCAAACGGGTTACATTGCCCAAAGCGGCACCATGCATGTGGCCACCAACGAAGACGGCACCAAGACCGTCACGATGGAGAATGTCGTGCTCCGCAACGTCGAGCACCCCAACAGCATCTTCTTCCCCGACAAGGCGGCCTCTCTGCAATACACCGGCTACATGTATGAGCTGAGCCTGTAACCAACAAAAACAGACGCTAAATAAAAGGAAACATCTCACGGGGATGTTTCCTTTTATCATGTCAGAAAGTAAGTATTATTTCCTTTTGCTTCTTACTTTTCGTTGATTCTTCTCAGGATGTTTCACCGAATCAGTAAAATCTGACCAGTCTTCAACCTTGAAGCCGCGAATATCACGCACCGATTTCCTGAACCATTCAATACTGCTTAACGCTTGTATGGCATCATAAAGATTGGCTAAACTCGGATTAGTGGTAAGATAAACGCTGCCTTGTAAGTTGACAAAATCATAATCGGAGAGTACGCGCTTAATCTCATAATAAGCGTTGTTATAAGGCTCCCCGTAATTTGCCTCCAACGAGGCGACAACCATGTCAAAGGCTATTGCAAACATAATTCGGCTTCATTAACCGGCGCAAAATAATCGCTTTCTCCCCAAAAAATACGCCCAAGGTCGTCTTTGGCAGCAATCACTACCCCTCTATAAGGATTCTGTTCAATCTCAATGACTTCACCCGTTACCCAATCGCTTAGATGCGTCAAATACGGGCTGATGTTTACAATTTGTCCTACTTTCATAGCTTCAGATTTGCTGCAAAAATAAACATTTTCGGAAAAATGGCTACCTTTGCGCCAAAATTTTCATTTTCGTGATTTACCCTAACAATTTCGAACATAAAATCGGCTTCACCGGCATCCGCGAGATGATTTCGGGCCACTGCATCAGCCAGATGGGACTCGAAAAAGCGGACGAGATGGCGTTCTCGACCGACAAAGCCCTCATCGTCAGGAGCTTGGAGCAGACCGACGAATTCATCCGCCTGATGCAGACGGGCGTCCCCTTCCCCATGCGCGACTTCCACGACCTGCGCGAGGCCTTCCACCAAATCCAAATCGAAGGCACCTGCCTCGGCTTGGACGACTTGTTTGCGCTGAAGCCTTCGCTCAACGTGCTCGAAGCCATCCTGCGCTTCGGTCGCTCCGACGGCGCCACCGACTTCCCGCAACTCAAGTCGCTGATCGAGGACATCTTCATCGATCGCAGCGTCTTCACCGAAGCCAACCGCCTCGTCGACGACAAGGGCGAGATCCCCGACAACGCCTCGCCCGAATTGGCCGAGATACGCCAAAGCATCCGCCGCAAGCAAGGCGGCATCGAAAAGCGCATCCGACAGATCATGGGCGACGCCAAGACCGCCGGATGGGTCGACCCGAAAGCGGAACTCACCGTGCGCGACGGGCGTTTGGTCATCCCCGTGAAGGCCGGCGACAAACGCGCCATCCGTGGCTTCATCCACGACGAGTCGGCGACGGGCCAGACCGTCTATATCGAACCCGCCGAAATCTTCGACACGTCAAACGAAATCAAAGAACTGGAATACGCCGAGCGGCGCGAGATACACCGCATCCTGTTGGCCTTCACCCGACTGTTGAGGCCTTACCTCTCCGAGCTGCGCAAGGCATGGGACCTCCTCGGCCAGCTCGACTTCATCCGCGCCAAGGCACTGTTGGCCAACGACATCGGCGGCGTGAAACCCGAAATCAAGGACACACCTTACATCAATTGGCAGCAGGCACGCCATCCCCTTTTGGAAAAGAAACTGAAAGCCCAAGGCAAACAAGTCGTCCCTTTGGATTTGGCCCTCGACGAGCAAAACCGCATCCTCGTCATCAGCGGGCCGAATGCTGGCGGCAAGTCGGTGTGCCTCAAGACCACAGGACTACTGCAATACATGCTGCAATGCGGACTCATGCCGCCCATGCGCGTCGACTCGCAATGCGGCCTCTTCGACAGCCTCTTCATCGACATCGGCGACGAGCAGTCCATCTTGGACGACCTTTCCACCTACAGCTCGCACCTTATTAATATGAAGGCCCTGCTCGAGCAAGCCGACGCAAAGACGCTGTTTCTCATCGACGAGTTCGGAACGGGCACAGAGCCACAACTTGGCGGTGCCATCGCCGAGGCCATCCTCTTGGAACTCAACAAGAAACAGGCTTTCGGCATGGTCACCACGCACTACGCCAACCTCAAGCTCTTGGCCGACAGCCACGAGGGCATCATCAACGGCGCGATGCTGTTCGACACCAAGTTCATGCAGCCCATGTACCTCATGACGACGGGCAAGCCTGGCTCCTCGTTTGCCTTCGAGATTGCCAAGAAAATCGGCTTCCCGAGACAGATCTTAGACGACGCGGCCAACATCACCGGCGACCAGCACCTGAAGTTCGAGAAGCAGCTACAGCAGCTCGAAGTCGACAAGAAAGCCATCCGCAAGAAGGAGCAAGACCTGCGCATCGCCGACCAGTTGCTCACCGAGGTGGTGGACAAATACAAAGGCCTTTTAGCCGAGCTTGAAGGCAAGAAGAAGCAATACCTCCGCGACGCCGCCAACGAAGCGCAGCAACTCATCGCGAAGGCCAATAGTCAGATAGAGCGCACCATACGCGAAATCAAAGAGGCGCAGGCCGAGAAGGAGAAAACCAAGGAAATACGCCAAAACCTCGAAAAGACCAAAGAAGAGATAGCCCAAAAAGCCAAAGAAGTGGCCGAGCAGAAGAAAAAGGAGGATGCGGAAGTCGTGCTGAAGGTGGGCGACACGGTCTGCATCGACGACATGCAGGTGGTGGGCGAGATCGTCAGCATCAGCGACACCGACGCCACCATCCTGTTCGACAGCATCCGCCTGCGCACCAGCCCCGACAAGCTCCGCAAGGTGAGTCGCGCCGAGGCCCGCAAGACGCAACGCAACTGGCAGAAAGGCGTCGCCGCCGACCTCAGCGAGAAGGCCGAGCACTTCGACCTCACCTTAGACGTGCGCGGCCATCGTGCCGAAGAAGCCTTGGACATCGTGGACAAGTATTTGGACGAAGCCAAACTGTTGAGCATCAAGGAGGTGAGCATCCTCCACGGCAAGGGCAACGGCATCCTGCGCAAGCTCATCCGCGAGAAGCTCAGCCACATGCACGAAGTGGAACGCTTCTGCGACGCCTCATTGGAAACGGGCGGCACGGGGATTACTAGGGTTTACTTCAAATGATGCCCACACGAAAGAACCTTGACCAAAACTCCGATTTTTTTCGAGTTTTGGTCAAGGTTCTCAATTCAAAGAAACAAGTCGTCCATGGTAAGCTTTATGGATACGGTTTCGTTATACATACCCGCAGCCAAGCCGAATGTGGTGATCATCGTCACGAAAATGCCGCTTCGCGTACCCGTTTCCCGCTGGAAAGCTGAAAGGCGATGGCGTATTCGCTGGTCTTCCTCTTGGTCGATACAATACGCTTCCTTTGAGTACTTCACCTCACACAAATTAATCATGTCGTCGGCCCGTTCAATTATCAAGTCGACTTGGGCGGCCGGCTGCGAGGTCTTGCTCCTCCATGAATATTGTGAAGTGGAGATGGTATCGAGATGAAGTGCAAGCAATATCTGTTCCGTATGCGTCAGGCACACCCTTTCGTATGCCAAACCTAACCATGTGTTGACCTCTGGAGTGTTGAGGTGTTTGCTCCACCAGTTCTTTTCGTCGTTTTTCGCCACGAAGTGTTGATAGAACATGGAAAAGAAGTCAACCAGTTGATAGATACCTCCATTTCGTTTCACCGTACCCTTTTCCCTTATCTTGTACTTGCGAATGATGCCACATTCGCACAAATTGGCTAACTGTTCCGAGAGTGTTCCACCCGCATCAGTGCCCAATTTCTCAACTAACTCACTGCGTGTCAACCCTTTTCGATAATCTCCAAGCAAAGTCACTATCCGCATATAAGGCTCAGGAGCCGAAAACAGCGTCTTATATAGGCGACCGTATTCGCGACGCAATTCGCCGTCGGGGGAGAACATCAGCCTGTCGATGTTTTGCGCCAGACTCTCTTCAGGTTGCAGCAGGCTCAAATAATAAGCCACGCCTCCGAAAACCATATAGGCTTGCAAAATGGACAAACGGTTCCAAATGAAGCCTTCCGACTTGAGATACTGCTCGGATTCAAGCAAAGTGAACGGCCTGATGCGCATCTCATGGGTGACGCGGTTGTGCAACCCGCCTTTGCTGTCGATGATGTTTTTGATCATCCACGCCGTGGCCGACCCACAAACAACGAGTTTTATGTTGTCGTGGAGCGAGGCCCAGCTGTTCCAGAAATACCCTAAAGCCTTGACGAACCCCGAGTTGTGCGTGTCGAGGCACGATATCTCGTCGAAAAACACGACGCAAGGCTCTCCTGTTTCCACTTTGGGTTGGAGGAACTTGCGAAGCATACCGAAAGCTTTCATCCAGTTGGGCGGCGTGGCAGGTAGCACATTGCCAAACATTTCCATGGCATCCACGAAAGCCAACATTTGGTCCTGCCTCGTGCCTTCGAGCACTCCCGTCATGGCAAAAGCAAAGCGACCGCCAAGGACATGGTTGATGAGATAGGTCTTACCCACCCTGCGGCGTCCGTAAACAGCAATAAACTCAGCCCGACCCGAAGCCACATAGCGTTCGAGCAAAGCCGTCTCTTTGTCGCGTCCGATGATATTCTTCATGGCATTTGATGATTTTTCAATCGGCAAAAATAACAAATTTACGAAGAACCTTGACCAAAACTCCGATTTTTTTCGAGTTTTGGTCAAGGTTCTCGCACGAAGAGCGACAAAGAGGAAGCCTGCACCTTATTGATATAACGCTTCTGCGACGCCTCATTGGAAACCGGCGGCACGGGGATTACTAGGGTTTACTTCAAATGACCATGTCAGCCTCAACTTGGTGAACGAAAAACCCTCAACTTGGTGAATGAAAAATCCTCAACTTGGTGAATGAAAAATCCTCAACTTGGTGAATGAAAAAGAGAAAATTACTTGTATTTATCAGATTTTTAGTATTTTTGCAGCAAAATAAAAATCTAGAAAAATGAGTGAATATAAACCTAGAGTTTGCGACCAATTATTGGAGGATTTATTAGAGGCCGTCGGTGCCGTTTTGGTGGAAGGTCCCAAGTGGTGCGGAAAGACAACGACCTCAGAGCAACACGCCAAAAGCATTCTTTATATGGACGACCCCAGCACTAAAGCCCAGAACCTCCACATGGCCGAGGTGAACATCAAGGCGTTGCTGCAAGGCGCTACGCCACGCCTGATTGACGAATGGGAATTGGTGCCGCAATTGTGGGATGCAGCCCGTTTTGAGGTTGACCATCGTGAGCGACACCAAGGGCAATTCATTTTCACGGGTTCGGCTGTGCCTCAGAAAAAGCAGCGCGACATGATTTTCCATTCCGGCACGGGACGTTTCGCATGGCTATTGATGCGCCCAATGACACTTTGGGAGTCGGGCGACAGCAGCGGAGAGGTCAGCTTGGGCAGCCTTTTTGAAGGTGCCGTGCCTGAGGCATACCAAGGTCCCCACGATTTGGAAGCCATGGCCTACCTCACCTGCCGTGGCGGCTGGCCCGGTGCCTTGCCGCTGAAGGAAAAAGCCGCCTTGCGGATTGCCAATGCATATCTTGACGGCGTCTTGCACAGCGACATCTCTCGGGTCGATGACGTGCAGCGCAATGCCGACTTCATGCTGCGCATCATCCGCAGCTTGGCACGCCATCAAGGAGGGCAGGTGCCTATCTCAACGATTTATGCCGACCTTACAGCCAACGCCCAACCGAGCATGAGCGAAGACACCATCGCAAGTTACATCGACGTGCTGAAGAAAATCTTCATGGAAGAGGACATGCCTGCATGGAATCCCAATTTGCGCAGCAAGACAGCCATTCGCACCTCCGACACTCGCTATTTCGTCGACCCGAGCATTGCCGTCGCAGCGTTGGGCATCGGGCCAAACGACTTAATGAACGACCTGAACACCTTCGGCCTGCTGTTTGAGACCTTGGCGGTTCGCGATTTGCGGGTGTACGCCGAGGCTTTGGGCGGAAAAGTCTATCACTATCGCGACAGCAACAAATTGGAATGCGATGCCGTGGTACACCTGCGCAACGGGCACTACGGCTTGGTTGAAGTGAAGTTAGGCGGCGAGAGCCTTATTAATGAAGGCGTGAAAACCTTGAACGCCTTGGCCAACAAAATCGACATCACGCGAATGCCCGAACCTAACTTCAAGATGGTGCTGACGGCCATAGGGCAGTATGCCTACCGCCGCCCCGATGGCATCTTTGTGGTGCCCATCGGCTGCCTGAAGCTTTAGCTCGCCTTAAGACTTGCTTTTGGGAAACGAGAGGCGAACCTCCAATAGCTCGATGTAATGGTTGAGATGCTGGATGGTACGGTCCTTCTCTTGACAACACGGGCACAGGTCCGCCTGGGCCTCGGGAATGTAGTGCTCGGGATAGGTGATGATGTCCACTACCGGCACCCCCAAGATGCTGCTGATGCGCGACAGGCGGCTGAAGGTGATGTCGCTCCCGCGCGTGATGAAACTCGAATAAGAGCTTTGCTTGATGCCCAACTCGGCGGCGATGACCTCCTGCTTCACATGTTTCTCCTTCCTGATGGCCTCAATATTGTCTAAAACGCTCTGCATCTTGTTTTGTTGAAATAAAACTTTATCTCAGATTGCAAAATTAATCCTTTGAGATTTAATGGATTGCAATATTTCCATTTTTTTTATCGCAAATAGTATCGTTATATCGCAAAAAAGCAATATCTTTGCAGCGCCTTTTGGAAAGTTTTTCCACTGTGGCATCGTATGACAAAATTACTATAGTAGAAAAAAACAGGATCCTATGCACACTACAGTCGATAGACCGGCTATGGAGTTTCATGCGGGCCGCTATTTGAGTGGCTTGCTTGCCGTTGAGGGCCGCAATGCCGAATGGTTGGCGGACGAGGCAGGCATGAGCCGCGCGGAGGTGAGCCGTTTGCTTGCCTGCTCCAACATGGAGGCGGCGCTCTTTGTCCATTTGGGCGAGGCCGCCAGCCCCGACTTCATGCAAGGGCTTGACCGGCTGATCTTTGCGAACCCGACAGCTTGACAACGAGAAACAAAATAGACAACAACAAATAATAAACTTACAGTAAAATGAAAATGAAACAAAACGACCAACAAAGACGCGGCTTAGCCAAACGCAGCCACGGCAAATGGAAACGCGCCCTCGGGCACACCTTATTAATAATAGGGGTGCTCGCCCTGGGCGGAATGAACGCTTGGGGACAAAGCAACGCTCCTGAGGGTTTGGTGATGAGCAAGAACTTCACCCCAGACGACAACACTGGACACAGTGGATGGATTACCCTTGAGACCTATGTCACGGGTACCGACATCACTTCTTCTACCAGCCAGCCTAACGACATCGTGCTGGTGCTGGATTTTTCAAAGTCAATGGAAAATAGCATGACTACTTTGAAAAATGCCGTGCAATCTTTCTGTGACATGATGCTCACGGATGCTGTGAATAATGATGTAGACCACCGCATTGCCATTTGCAGCTTTGCCGGAGGATCTGAAGCTTTGTCAGGAGGTTCAGGTGGTCCAGGTGGTTCAGGTGGTTCATCATCTCAAGCTGCTTTTGCTGGCACTCAGCTAAGAACAGGAACTCAAAATAACAGTTATCCAGACTATACAAACGAGGAATATAGAGGCTCTTTGATAGAAATCAAAGACGGCTCATCAATGAATAGCGATGTTACATCGGCTATTAATACAATTATTAAAAGCAATTGTAAGAGAGGCACTTACATGCAATATGGCTTGGACATGGCTTACAATGTATTTGCCAATCGCGAAATCACTACATTTACAGCGGATGGAAAGACCTATCCCCGTGGCATGGTTGTAGTGTTCTTTACTGATGGATATCCTGGCATTCAATGGACTACAAACACATATTGGCGAGATAATGATGATTCTGGTGTCGTAGAAGAAGCTGATGCTGCTGTTGCCAAAGCATCCTCTATTAAATCCATTGTCGTCGACAAGCATGATGCCGAAAACGATGCAAGCCCCAGAATCTTCAGCATAGGAGTGTTTGATAATGCAGACAATAGTTGTGCGTACAAAACTACAAAAACTGAATTAGAGGGATACAACCAATGGGCAGGTACTGGTTCAGGTGGTTCTTATGGATCCTATGCTTGTGCCAACGGCTTGCTGCACTTCATTTCCAGCGATTTTGATGAATCAGTAAACACATGGCATGGATGGACCACAGAGGTAGGTGGACAAGCTGTGAGTAATTATAGCGGATACTATTATGGCTCCAGCAGTATGAATTCGTTGCAGTCAGCATTCCAAAGCATCGCTTCTCAAAGTGGTGCAGAACCTATCGATATGGGAAGCAGCACCATCATCCAAGACATCATTTCACCCAGCTTCACGCTGCCAGATGGTGCAACTATTAACGACATTTATGTATATGCGCCCAAACTTACTAGCGTAACAGGAACAGAAGGTAATTACAACTATACTTTTGATGTCATCACAGCAAATGAAAATGGTACGCTTACGCTTGAGAACGGAGTGGTAACTGGTGGATATGAGAACAGGCTCAACTCCTCCAATGTGGTCACCATCGGTGGGTCCGACGGAAAAACCTTACAAATCACAGGGTTTAACTTTAAGGAACATTACTGCCACCCGATTATTGTTAATAATGAAATTAATGGTTGTGCTGGCCGAAAACTGGTCATCAAATTCTATATTCAGATTGAAGAAGGTGTATGGGGTGATGGCATACAAACCAATGGTGAAATGTCTGTCATTCTCCCTAATGGCACGCAGTCTCCCATTCATTTCGATTGCCCCGTGACCAACGTCTTAGGCGACGTGTGGACAGAAATTGTCACATCAGAGCCTCAGGGGTTCGACCCTCAAAACATCGACTCACCCGAAGATTTGGCATGGTTCATCAGCCGCGTGAATGGACGAATCAACTATGCTGATAACAACACAATTGCCTCTGATCCTACACTTTCGGGCAAATTGACTGCCGACATCGACATGAGCGCCCACAACTGGGTACCGATTGGCTGTGGATACAAGTGCAATAACAATAACCAATTCGTGGATGAAGTTGGCGATGTTGTTGATACTCCAACCGTCAAATTAGCTTATGAAGGCGTGTTCGATGGTAATGGATATGTCATCACTGGATTGAAGAACAATGCATCGAAGTATTATAAGCAAACTACGGGTGGGCAAAGCCAAGTGGTGGTCTTCCCTGGCATGTTCGCCAATGTGAAAGGCAACGGGGAAACCACTGGCGTTGTCAAGAATGTCTTTGTGCTCGACGCCGACTTCCGAGGCAAGCACCACAACAGCGGTTTTGTGCACCACGGCATCATCGCCGATACGCTCACAGGCGGTGCCATCTACAATTGCGAAGCAGTTGGTCGTATCACCTGCAACAACGACGAACCCGATGAGGACATGAAGTTGATTTATGGCGGTTTGGTAGGCCTCAACGACGGCGGCACCATCCATAGTAGCATGGCCATGGCCACGCTGACAGCTTACAGCATGGGTGGCATGGTAGGCGAAATGAAGCACAACGCCAAACTCGAGAATAGTTTTACCAATGGTGTGTTCAACTACCTTGGCGACAATGCCAATTGGAATAACCAAATTGATAACAACGGCTATTTCCGCTATGTGGGTGGTCTTGTTGGCCGCAATCATGGAGTGGACAAGGTTGACGAGAATTATATAGAGTCATACGGAAGCATCAACAACTGCTATGTTAGACTGGAAAGGCCTCAAAACTATGGCACACAAACAGGCACCAATGCCATCCAATTTGGCCAATTGGTGGGAACCAATGTCGGTAGCGACACCGAAAGTGGCACTATCAACAATTGTTATGTGCCGGGTAATGTACCTACTCCGGTTTCGGTTGCTGCTATTGCCGACCAAACCACAACATTCCCCTTGTATTCGGTAACCTATGCTCCTTCTCTGATGCGTCAAGGTCGTGGCAACGACAATATGGTGGGTGGCGCATGGACCAACGGTATTATCATTGGAGGCACACCTATGTTGATTCTCTTAAACCAAAATGTTGGAGAAGGACAATCCTCATGGAAGCGCACCACCGCAGGTGGCTATTCCACTTCACCCAACGGCGGTAACATCAACGGAGACTATCCCATTTTGAAATTCACGGACTTCAACTGTGTGGCGTCCACCGACGGCATCGCCTTGGATTATGCATTGAATCTCGACCAGATGCTTGAGCGCCATAATAACGGCAATATGAATGTGAACAGCTCAACATATAGTATGGAACAGGCAGCTGCTATTTATGGTGGTACCATCAACCTTTATAAGAAAGACGACACCAGTAAAGGCACATCGACAGAAGCTGGAACGATGGTCTATATCGACGAAAATGTTTCTCTGTTGCAAAGTACTTCTGCCGAAATCGATGCATACACATGCCAAACCATGAAGAGCTTTAGCGATCCTGTTACTTATGACCCCAATACAGGATGGAATAATACTAACCTTTATACGCCTGACGGTCAACGTTGGCACTTGGTGAGTTCTTCATTGAAAGGCAGTAAGTTTGGCTGGAAATATGGCAATGAAAACCAATATGCTAACATACAGTATCCATTCAGTTGGGAAGAAAATCCTTGTACTTTCTGGCTTGAATCTGGTAATGATGATGCAGCAGTATTCCCAACTGATGCAGCATCATACATGCCCGTTGACTTCTACTGTTTCTTCGAGAAACAATATCATTGGATTAACTTCAAGCGCAACAGTCTTAGTCACTGGCACATGGATTATTCTGGAGAGGACATTCCAGCCAACCACGTGAATATAGAATATTCAAACGAAGACGAATTCACCCGTGGCAAAGGCTACTTGCTAGCCATCTATCCTCAATATTTCCAAGACCACCATATGTGGTCGGGAGATGATGAGGCCAAGAACGAGCAATTCCTCCAGAACCGTGGCACGCTCAACAACGGAGATATCACCATCCCCGTCACCTACACCGAGGCCAACGAATGGAGCGGCCTGTCGGGCTACAACCTGCTCGGCAACCCCTACCAGAGCTACTTGGACTTCACGGCATTCGCTTGGGAGAACAGCAGCCTGTGGGATGATGAAAGCAAGATGACTTACGGCATCTATGACCCAGAGCTAGACGAATACGTGCAAGGCACGGCCGGCGAACAGCCCTCACGAGGCGCATTGGCAGCCACGGGCGACATCAACATGCACCAAGGCTTCTTCATCCGCGTGAACAAATCGACGGGAGGCAACGGCGAAGCCAAGTTCACCAACGCCATGCGTAGCAACGAGCCTGCCGCTGGCACGCATTTCCGTGGCAGCCGCGCCAGCTACCCCTTGATCAACTTCATCCTCAACGATGAAGATGGCAACGACAACATCGCCGTCCTCGAAGTGGGCCGTCCCACATACGGCGGCGCCCAGAAGCTGCGCTTGGGTTCGTGTAAGGGCCGCATCTCGCTGCGCCACGACAACGAAGACTACGGCATCCTCTTCAGCGAAATGACCGAAGGCTCACAACCCCTGTGGTTCAGGGCCGAAGAAAACGGCATCTACACCCTAAGCTGGAACACCGCCAACGCCAACTTCCAGGAGCTCACCCTCGTCGACAACATCACCGGTGTCACCGTCGACATGCTCACCCACGACAGCTACCGCTTCGAGGGCCTCGTCGACCAATACAGGTCGCGCTTCAAGGTGGTCATCGGCAAGTTCACCGGCATCGAAGAACAAGAAGACGGCGCTTCGACAGGCTCAGCGACCTTCGCCTTCTTCGACGGCTCGGAGTGGGTCGTCAACGGCCAAGGCAGCTTAGACGTCGTCGACGTCATGGGCCGCACGGTCTACAGCAGCCAGCTGACCGACAGCCAAAGCCGCGTCAACCTCAACAGCCTCGCCCAAGGCGTCTACGTGCTCCGCATGGCGAGCGGCAACGAACTGAAAACCCAGAAGATCATCATCCAATAAAACCACGACACAACAATGAAAAAGAAGACATTTTTGATCATAGCCACCATGATGCTCATGGCGGCTCCAACCAAAGCCCAAATCGTCATCCTCGACGACGACGAATTCAACAGAGCCACCACCAACGAACCATTGAATGTCGAGATGCCGGGTGTGTACAACTCGGGCGAAGACTGG
>FLNV01002074.1_pt1 | contig 52040 bp, 45 predicted proteins | sample 1140351 | NCBI WGS metagenome assembly FLNV01 (sample SAMEA3878207, study PRJEB12797) | bioreactor metagenome | biome: Moose rumen | place: Sweden | collected 2011-10
GGTTCATCAGACAAATGACGTGATAGTAAACCATTATGCAAAGAAATAGCTGGAAAAATCGTATCTTTGTAGCGACCAAACTATAAATGATATGATTAGTTCCAGCTTCCTGTTTTTCGCATTTGGTATCCAAGGATTCCAATGCAACAGTTTCGGCTACAAAGGTAGCCAAATAGTTTTGAATATCCAAAAGCGTAGCGATAAAATGTGCTGTCCGCACTGCAAAAGCCGTCATATAGTCCGTAACGGTTATGTGTGGCGTGACTTCAAGACGGTTCCTATAGGCCATACTCCTGTTGTTCTTCATACCAAGATACAGCGTGTCAAATGCAAGAGATGCGGCTGTGATCAGCAGGAGGCCATACACTTTGCCCATGGAAAGCGTACATACACAGCTCGTCTTGAGAATCTTGTCATGGATTTGTTGGACATTGCCACCATCAAGTCCGTGGCAGAGTACCTTCATCTGGCCTGGGATACTGTGAAGGATATCCATAAGCGAAGACTTAGAGCAAGATATAAGAATCCGGACATAAGGGGAGTAAGGAACATCGGCATCGATGAATTTGCAGTCCGCAAAGGTCATGTGTACAAGACGATTGTCGTTGACTTGGACACTGGCAGGATTATCCACGTGGGTGAAGGGAAGGGGGCAGACGCCCTTAAAGGATTCTGGCTGAAGGTGGATCACTATGGAGTGGTAATAGAGCATATTGCGACGGATCTGTCAAAGGCATTCATTGCCTCTGTGATGGAGAATGCTCCTGTGGCTGTACATGTGTTCGATCATTTCCATGTCGTCAAGCTTATGAATGAGGCTATAGACAAACTCAGAAGCAGGATGTACCACGATGAGAAGGATGTCAACAGGCGCAAGGTTATCAAAGGGATGCGCTGGCTCCTGCTGTGTAATGGGAAAGACATCTATGACGATAAGCATAGGGAAAGGCTTGAAAATGCACTATCAATGAATAAGCCGCTGGCACAGGCCTATTATCTCAAGGAAAGCATGAGAGAAATATGGATGCAGGTTTCTAAAAGCAAAGCTGCCATTGTCATTGACGACTGGATTTGCCAGGCCAGAAGCACTAAAGTGCCACTTATTGAGAAAGTTGCAAACACAATCGCTGCATACCGCTATGGAATACTTGCATGGTATGACTGCCATATATCGACTGCCAAGGTCGAGGGCATCAACAATAAGATAAAGGTGCTCAAAAGAAATGCATATGGATTTAGGGATGAACAGTACTTTAATCTTAGACTTTACGCCTTGCACGAAAGGAACGTCACGTCATTTGTCTGATGAACCGCAAATATTTAACATTGTGAGTATTCCTATATTTCGTTGGTGACATACCGATAGTCTTTGTGAACAATTTGGTGAAGTACACCTGATTGTTGATTCCCACCTCCCTGCAAATCTCATTGATATGCAGGGAGGTGTCTGTTAATAGTTTGCAGGCTCGCTTGATTCTGATCTCATTTAGGAACTCAAGGGGTCTTGCGGTCTTATAGTCTCTGAAATGCCTGAACAGCTTGCTACGCGAGCAGCCAAGATGTTCCAGCAAGTCAGCAATGGAGATGTCTTTTCGTATATTGTCATACATATACTGTATGGCCTTCTCCACCAGTTCACTCTTTGTCGAACCAGCTTCTACCCTCTCATTTTTGACATACCTTTCTGCTTCTATGAAACTCAGCAATAGGGCTGATGCATAGGGAAGGTTATCCACAGCATTCTCATTTGATAAGATGTTGCACGCTCTCATGAAGATATTCCACCCTCCATAAACGCGTGATTTTATATCAGTGAGTATAATCTCAGGGTGCTTGGTGGTTATCGTGTAAGGAACTCGATAGTAAAAAGACAACACATGTATCATCATACTCTCAGCTGGCAAATAGATGGAACACGCGAAGCCGTCAGACTCCTTGACAATCATGTATTGCCCCTGCCTTATAACTCCATTCTTCCCGTTGTGAAAATAGAATCCCTCGCCAAAGTCACAGAAAATCAGCAAATACGAGTCTTCACTGGTCGTGGCTTTATACTCGAATGCCTCTTTGAAGCATCCAAACCCGTTTATTGTCAGACTCGGCACCCTACCTCCTTCGTATCGAGTGGATGCATCAATCGGTGTCAGACAGTTGTTTTTCTCTTTCTTCATGATTTCCTTGCATTTCGTAAAATCGCCTGCAAAGGTAATCATTATCACCTAACTAACCAAAGGAAATAGCACAATAGTCTCAAAATTATTGTCCGAAAGTCTTAAACACGTTAAGCCACGAATCAAAATTTTACGAGACAGCCTATGTGTACTGGATATGATACCTTTGCAGCGCATTTGAGAAAATATGATATGATTAAACTACATAAAAATTAAACAGATGAAAGAATTTTTTATTGACGACCAGTATGTTGTCATCTCAAAGGATGACTACAGAATGTTGAAAGAGGAACATGCTCTTTTAACCAAACAAGCTGCTGCAAAGGCATCTGTTCCCGAAAACGTGACTTTGAAGGGCGAAGTGATTAACCCCATGATGATTGATGGCGTTCGTTTCATCAACCGTAAGGATGCTGCCAAGATTCTGGATGTTGGCTTTCCTACCTTATGGAGATGGAACAATGAAGGACTTCTTCATGCTATCAAGGTAGGAGGGCGCAAGGTGTACTATCGTTATGATGACGTATTGAATCTAATGAAAGGAGGTAAGCTATGCTGATAGACACTGACCATCTGGTAAACCAGATTCATGCCAAGGTGGAGGGAGTTGCCGAGACAGGTTTCCCAATGGATGTATTCCCTGAGCGCATACAGAGGATCATCTATGATCTGGTGACTTACGAGAACTTCAATCTGGAGTATACCGCATCCATCATTCTGTCTGCCTATGCCACAGCCATTGGCAACACATATCACGTAAAGATTAAAGGCAACTGGATTAGCAGCTGCGCCTTGTTTATGATCTTAGTAGGCAGACCTGGACTCGGCAAAACACCGCCATTGGGTTTCCTGTATCAGCCCATTCGTGAGAATGACCGGCAACTGCTCGCCAAAGCACACAAGGAATATGAGTTGTATGAACAGCAGCAGACCGTGAAAAAGGACGGAGAGGTGAAGGAACCGATGGAGAAGCCCCGTCTGGTGCAGACCGTCATATCCGACTTCACCCCGGAAGCTATGCTAAGCATCCACTACGACAACCCACGCGGCATCGTGCTACTTGTTGATGAGGTGGTGGCATTGTTCAATTCTGTAAAGCGCTATAGTGCAAAGAGCAATCTGATAGAGGATTTGTTGTCTGCTTATAGTGGCCAACCGATAAAGGCTGTCAGGAAGACAGAGGCTTTTCCGATGAGTATCACCCGTCCTTGTATCAACCTGATTGGTGGTGTACAGACCAATATCCTTGATGAGATATTCAGGAAGGAGTATGTTGCCAACGGACTGACCGACCGTTTCCTGTTCGTATTCCCCAAGAACAAGAAAATTCCTGAATGGCAGTTGGGTATAGACCAGAAACAGCGCCCTGACACCATGAATACGTGGTCATGGTATGTCAACAAGGTACTGAATATCCCCTTCCAACTCTGCGAAGATGGGGTTACCGCTAATCCGAAGGTGCTGGAGATGACGAAGGATGCCAGAAACTACTTCTATTGCTGGAATAATGAGATTATTGACAGGGTGAATGCCATTGAGGATGACAATGAGGTAGAGAGCCGCCAAATGAAACTCAATGGCAATGCAGCCCGTCTGGCTCTTATCCTTCAGGTGATACGCTGGTCGGCTGGAGAGTGCCAGATGGATGCCATAGATCTGATTTCTGTTAAGGGAGCGATTAGTCTGATAGACTATTTTGAGGAGTCCTATCAGCGGGTAAAGGCTTGCACCATCACCGAGCCCAATTCAAAGAGCAGCGATGATTGGTTGGAGTTTGTTGGCGATACCTTCACCTCAGCCGATGCAGAGGCAGCAGCTATGAATATAGGGATTTCACGCCGTACTGTCTATAGTTCTCTCAAAAGACTATGTGAGTCCTTCCATCCTACAGTGATAAGGGTTAAGCAGGGAGTCTATTCCAAGATAGTGCATGATTTCACTTCTGCACAATGCACTTCTGCACTTTCGGATTCAGACTCGTCAGAACCCTCCAGTGAAGAGGAAGTGCAAAGTGCAAAAGTGCAGAGTGCAAACGGTGCACAGGAAGGAGGCAGCGATGAGTGATTTCAGGTTCCATCTCCAGAAGTACAAGCCAGGTAGTAAAATCACCTGCCCTGAGTGTAAGAGGAAACGCTGCTTCACTCGCTATGTGGATGAAGAGGGTATCATTGCGTTCCCTGACACGGTTGGCCGTTGCGACCATGAGCACAGTTGTGGTTATCACTACACTCCCAAGGACTTCTTCCATGATAATCCAGACAAGGCACCCAAGGATTGGAAGAATGACAACACCCATATATATAATAAGGTGGCGAAGTCAACAAAAGGGAAAGAGAAACCAAAGCCAATAGAACCGTCGCTGATTCCCTATGAGATTGTGCAGAAGAGCTTCGCCAGTTATTATAAGAATCCTCTATATGTCTATCTGTGTAGCGTCTTCGGCAGAGAAGAAGCCAACCGCTTATTCCGATTGTATTTTGTAGGAACAGGACATAAGTGGGGCGGATGTACGGTCTTCTGGCAGATTGACTTCAACGGCAATGTACGCGGTGGCAAACTGATGGGCTATAATCGCGAGACAGGACACCGCATCAAGGAGCCGAATAGTCTGGTCACGTGGGCACATTCAGAACTGAAGCTGCCGGACTACCATCTGGTCCAGTGTTTTGTGGGTGAGTATCAGCTTCGTCAACGACCCACGGCAACCGTTGCCCTTGTGGAAAGTGAGAAAACGGCTCTTATCATGACCCATTTCATGCCTGATTATGTATGGTTGTCAACGGGTGGAAAGGATGGATGTTTTAACAAAGATGCCGTACAGGTCCTTCGTGGCAGAAGCATTATTATGATTCCTGATCTTGGAGGTTGGGAGAGATGGCAGTTAAAGTCTCAGCTATTGAAGCCCATCTGCAAGCGCGTCATCATGTGTGATGAGATTGAGAAAATTGCGACAGATAAGCAACGAGAGAAAGGTCTTGATATTGCAGATTTTTTCCTGATGAAATCCACCCCTCATGAGATCCTGGCAGACATGATAAGACGGAACTCTGCTGTCCAATCACTCGTTGACAAATTGGGACTGGAGATATGCGATGAAGAGGAATTACACTATGTAGGGCCTCTGCCTAACCTACGATGGAAACTTATTCAGCGCAAGACTAATAGAAATAGTCCATAACATAATATGGACTTTTAAAATCGTTGCACTCCTTCAAAAGTCCCATTATGCTCTCCGAGGGTCTGGGCCGCACCACATGGCGGATGCTGCCACAGCCGTGCCAAGCCCGTCTGCGAGGGAGTGATTTCTCCCTCGACCCTCCACTCAGGTTTCACCCGAGACCTGATAACCATTAATTCAACAAAACATATTTATACATATTATGAGTTTAGAAATTAAAGACAAGCATTATGCCGCCGTTCATGTCGGCAATCCTGCGAAGTCCTTCTCTGCGTCCGAAAGCAATGAAGCCGAACGTCGTGGATGGGACGAGGAAACATATCGTCTGAAGAATCACGATATGAACAACCACTATGACATCACCCGCAAGCACCTCAACTTCGAGATTAACGGTGATGGCGAGATAGTACCCCTTGGTTCCAACCCTATACCCCTTCATGAGAGGTTACTCCAACGGCTTGAACAACTCGGTTTCAAGCAGTACAAGGACAAGAACAATCCTTCTGTCGTGGCAAACAACAGTCCTAACTGTACCATTGGTATCATTATCAGTGGTGATCATGACGTGCTAACGCGTCTTGCCTTTGGTGACCAGAAAGTTGATTTCACGCTCAAGACGAGCAATGCCGATGTCCGTTTGCGACAGGGCATTAAGGACTGGGCCAAGGACACATACGCCTGGGCTTGTGAACGCTGGGGTGAGGAGAATATCATCGGCTTCGACGTGCATTGCGACGAAACCACCCCGCACATCCATATTCAGACCATCCCTGTTGCCATGACGAAAGCAAGAGGTCGTGCATCCACTACTGCTGAAAGAGGGAAGCAGGAATGTGTCTCTTTTGCAGGCGTGTGGGGTAAGAATAAGTATGAGTTCAACACATCCAAGGAACAGATTCACACCGACTATCATGACAAGGTGGGCTATAAGTACGGGCTGGAACGTGGAGAACATATATCCATGCTGTCACCAGAAGAGCGTCGCAATCTTGTTCATAAGAACAAGGCTGTTCTGGAGGCTGAGCGTCAGGCGAAAGATGCTGTTGCAAAGTCTAGAGCTGAGAAAAAAGCGGTTGAAGAGCAGAAGGCAAGGATTGAATATGACATCGTAGAAGCCGAGCAGCGGAAGGCCAAAACGGAGAAGGATCTTGCAAAGTGGGAGTCGTATGCCAAGGCTATGAATATCACTGAAGAAGAGTTGGAGGTTCCTGAACTTGATACAAATCCGATTGTTATCAAGGCAAGAATGGCTATGCTGGCAGAACTTGAAAAGCCCATTCCTCCTTTCGGTCGCAAGGAATGGCAGGAGGATTGTAAGAAGGCTGCAAAGCAAATCTTCACCGACATGCAGATAGCACTAATAGAAGCTAAGGCTGCACAGAAAAAAGAGATAAAACAGTATGGTAAGTCACTCTATCAAAAGACGACGAAGGAGATTGCCGACATCGTTGAGCAGAACAAACAGCTGCAAAAGGCCAACAAGAAGCTGGAAGCCGAGAATTCAATGTTGAAGAAGAGAATGTCGACGATGGACGAGACGGCTATCAGCAATCTCCGCAAAGAGAAGGATACAGAAATCGGTAAACTCCAGAAGGAGTGCGAACTAGCCAATGCCCGAGCTGACAAGTCCGACGATATTGCCATCAAGATGACTCATCGGCTTACTAAGACAGAGGGGCAGATCAAAGAAATGATGGCAGTTCCTGAGATTGTAGGGATTTGGAACAGCATCCAGAAGAACAAGAAAGCCTTCGTGCAGCAATTGGAGCAGTGGGTAGCTGGTGCTGTTGCTGCCATTCTGGATTTTGCTGAGGGTCATAAGTCCCTCTTCTCAGACAAAGATGAAAGGGTGATAAGCCAGGGTATCATTGCCAAAGCTATCCAGAACAACCTCGATCCGTCCAACGACGAACAGCGTATGCTGGCCACTCATAACCTTTTGGATGATGTGTCTTGGAACGGAACGACTGACTACATGTATGATTTCACCAAGAAGCGAACTGAGCAACTATGCGAGGAAATGAATGTCCCCCAAGATCTTGTAAAAGGACTCCTTATCGCAGCTGGAGAACGAGCCGGATTCTGTGCAGGTGGTGGTGGAGGTTCTGATAATGCCCTCACCAATTGGGACGGTACTAAGAGACGTGGTATGGGAGTGTGAGTAATGTATAGTTCATAGGCATAGCAACCGTAATGATGGTTGCTATGCCTATGACTGTTTATTAGAAACTTGGCTCCTGATCGCCGCGAAGGAAGGTTATCCATCCATCCTTGTCTTTGAAGTAAAATCCTTCGAATCGAAGCGTCGTTTCATCGGCGTAGTCGAAGGTGGCAATATTGGAGTAGGCCATGTGTCCACTATTTGCACCTTCATATTGGGCATTAAGAAACAGGCAGTTGCGCTTCTCGTCATTTACCCCTTCCGGGCTGTAGTAACTCAGTTTCCATGTACCTGAGAAAAGTTCCTTCCAAAGGCTCCACATTCTCCCAATCGGTATAGCGTTGCTCGCCGTCGATGGTGACGAACTTGCGGGTTTGCCATTTGCGCATACCCGTCAGTGTGCCGTCGGCCTGGAACGTGAGGCGCTCGAAATAACGCTGCGTGTCGCTGATGTTCTCGTAGTGCCATGTGCCAACCATGAGCGGCCCGTACTGTTCATTCAGCTTCACCGTCTTTTCGTGTGCCTCCTGGTCGGCATATCTTGGTTCGTCGCTGCCGCAAGAGGTGAGGGAGAGCATGGCAGTGCATATCACAAAGATGTTTCTCCAGTTTTTCATTGTTTTCATTTTCATTTCATTTTTTACTCTCCCATCCACTGGTTCCTCTCCCATAGGCGGTACACGCGGTTGGTATGCTCTGCGTCGTGTATGATGTGGTTGCCTGCGTCGGCATTTGATATGATGGCCTCGCGCTCCCAACTGCCTCGGGTGAACTTGAACTGTGCGGGCAGATGCAGACGGAGGTCGATGGAGGCGATGCTGTCGCTGGTGAGCGTCATCTTCACGCCCTTTGCCTCCCAGTTGGCCAGCGCATCCTGATTGCCAGTGATGTAGATGGTGTCCGTGAGGTTCTTGCCGCGTAGTTCGATATGGACGGGGTAGGTCTCTTCGCCGACATAACTCACCATGTTCTTGGCTCCGAAAACGATGTAGTCGTTCAGGGCTGCCGTCAGGCTGGGCATGAAGCCGTTGTAATGGCCGTAGCCGGGGAAGGTGTGTACGGATGTGACGGTGTTTTCGGGGAAGTGCGACTTGTCTTTGAGAACTGCGCTGACACGCTCCCAGCCCGCTTTCCATTCGTCGCCCCAGAAATCAGGGCCGCTGTCAATCTCGCCAGACATCGACGCATAGATGAAACGGGGAGCCTTGCGGTTCTTGAACTGGTGGTGTTCAATGTCCGTGGCCAGTCGGTACTCGTCATAACAACAGTTGGGCGAAATGGCAATGTAGTCGTCGAAAAGGTCGTCGGTAATCATCGCGTCGAGCACGAACGATGCACTCAGTGAGTGGCCGATGCCGAGGGAGCGTCCTGAAGTTCGGTAGTTATTCTTCACGTATGGCATCAACTCATTCTTGACGAACTTCTTTAGGTCGGGCGATTTGCCGTAGTAGTAACCCTCCTTGAAAAGCCCATTGTTGCCGTGTAGGGGCATGGGCAGGTAGTCGTGATTGCGGAAATAGTTGATGTCCCAAAGGTTGGGCGAACAGATGCCGACGATGATGAAATTCGTGCTTCTGCCGCCATCGGGGTCAGGCTTGCAGGCTATATTGAGCAGGCAGTGTACGAGGTCGAACATCGTGCGGTCTTGCGCATCGAACACGTAGATGACATCGTAGTAGGTCTGGTCAAACTGCGGATAGTTGACGGGCGTGTAGATGAGCACCTGTCGATCATGGTTGAAATACTCCGACTTCATCGTGACTTCCTTTACGCTTTCGAGTGGAACCTGCGCCTGCCCCGCCATTGTGACGAGGGCGACTAGTGCGGTGATGATGGTTTTCTTGTTCATGTTCTTTGATTTTTATTCCACCTCATAGCCTTTCACGATAATCATCGGACAACCAGGAATTTTCTTCATTTTCCCCTTTACCTTGTGCCGGGCATAACTGCTCTTAAAGTTGGCGGGGAAAGAGAGGCTTCCATTGCCCTTCATGTCAACGACGCTGATAGTGACGCAGTATTTCTTCTTGCCTTTCAGCACGACGGACTCCGCTGGGCTGACGTAGAGTTGTTTCCCATTGTCGGCAGGAGTAACACGTTTGTAGATAGGCTTGTTCATTACATTGACAAACTTCTTGTCCCTGACCTCGTAGCAGTTGAAACTCAACAGACATTCCTCGTACTCGCATTTGTCGATGGAAACCATGATGTCTGTCAACAGATAATCCTTCCTGTTCTTGAAGATTGGTCCCCATTCTATATCGCCTTTGCAGTTTCCACGAAAACCTGCCGTGCTTGTCCTTATCCACGACTTGCCCGACAGTGTGTGCGGCTTGCCTTTCCGACCGACCACGACCTCGGCCAGTTCGACTACCTTGTCTTTCAGTGTCACGGTCAGTTCGTGCCCATCGGCGTAAGTCGCGTAGGGAATCGTTGTCGTCTGATAGGAAACGTGTGTGAATGTCAGATCATCCCTGCGCCCTGCAGGTATCGTCAGCGCGAAATGTCCCTGTGCATCGGAGATAACGCCCACGCTATCCTCTTCGATGCCAATGCTGACGTATTCTACTGTCTCGCCTCGCTCATTAACGACGTGACCTTTGACCTTCGTTTGCGCCTGCCCCGCCATTGCAGTGAGTGCGAGCAGGATGGTGATGATGGTTTTCTTGTTCATTGTTCGTTTCTTATTTGTCTTTACCTTTTATTATATAAACGCCGTAATCGCGGAAATATGACGCTGCGGGGCGTTAAACTTTCCTAATCCACTGGGCATAGAGAAAGCGTGAACAACCCATATCTTTCCCTCGTGGCTGTAGGAAGTGCCATAATAGTCAGATAAGTTTCGCCCACGCTATAACGTGAACGCTCACTTTATCTATTCTCTGACTATTATTCCTTGAAACTTCCTACATTTCGAGGTCTTTGAATGAGATAGCGAACGCCATTTCTCTTGTCCACAATGTCTTTGGGTATCGCACTAATGCGAAATCCAGCGACAAAGGTACGAAAATATTAGAGAAATAAGATACAAATAAGGAGTTTTTTACGCTTTGCGAACAAAAATCGAGGATTTTGCGAACAAAATGCAGATACCAAAGCCTTCAGGAGGTATGCACAATGTTCCAAGAAATATCATTTTGTTCGCAAATTGTTCGCAAAAAGAGAAATCAGCAACCTTCGATTTCTCGTAAGTTGCTGATTTTCAGTGTGGACCAGCCAGGGCTTGAACCTGGGACCTCCAGATTATGAGTCTGTTGCTCTAACCAACTGAGCTACAAGTCCGGTGAATTCTGCTAATTTCTGAAATAGAGGTTGCAGATTCGGCTGCAAAGGTACAACCTTTTTGGCAAATTTCCAAATGTTTTCTCGGAAAATGCGCAAAAATTTGGCATTTTGTACGGATTTTAGTACCTTTGCACGCGATGAAAACGAGATATGTGGCTACTATCGGCTGTTTTGATGGAGTTCACCGGGGGCATCAGCTGCTCATCGGGAAGGTAATCGACGAGGCCCTGAAACGGGGTATCATCCCTATGGTCATCACCTTCGACCGTCAGCCCCGCGAACTCTTCGACCCTACGTTCTGTTCTCAGTTGCTATCTACGACGGCTGAGAAATCCGAACAACTGAAGGCTCTCGGCATCGCAAAAGTGGTGATTCTGCCTTTTACCCGTGAGCTAGCTGCCCTCTCGGCTTGGCAGTTTATGCACGATGTGCTGAAAGAGAAACTGGATGTGGAGGTGCTCGTTACAGGATATGATAACCGCTTCGGACATAACCGCGAGGAAGGTTTTGATGACTATGTGCGTTATGGCAGGGAAATAGGTATTGAGGTACTCAGAGGTGATGAGGGGAAGTTTGTGGGCTCTGACATAGCGGTGAGCTCTTCGGCCATCAGGCAGTTGCTCTTGGATGGCGATGTCAGCAAGGCTGCAGAGGGGCTCTCGAGGAATTATTCCCTTACAGGTAGGATTGTCAAGGGCGAGCATATCGGTCATGAGCTTGGATTCCCCACAGCAAATCTTGCCCTCGGCGATTCCAATAAGCTTATTCCAGCCTCTGGTGTATACGCCGTATGGGCAGTCATAGGCGGTATGAAGATGCCTGCGATGATGAATATTGGCACGCGCCCTACGTTTGATGGCCATCATCAGACTCTTGAAGTACACATATTGGATAATGGAGTAGGGGATATCTACGGTGAGGCGATGGCAGTGGAGTTTGTAGAGAGACTGAGAGCTGAAAGGAAATTTGAGAGTCGTGAAGCTCTAATGGCGCAATTGGAGGATGACAGACGAAGGACTTTGGAAATGATAAGTGATAAAGGATAAACGTGATGAAGAAATCGTTATTATATTTTGTGATATTTGCGGCGATACAGATGATTGCCGGAGGAATTGTGATGTTTGCATACCAGATGATAAAGGGTAAGGGTTCGGAACTGGATGCCATAGGACTGATACTTACAACAGGTCTGATGGATGTGATAACGCTCGTTTGTTTTCTTTGGCCGAAATGGGCGGAGTTGTCGCCTAACTGGTTGAGAAAAAGATATTGGGATGTGTGCTTCTGGTGTGTTCTTGCGGCCTGTGGAGCTATCATCCCTTCGATGTATATCCAGGAGATGATGCCTGAGCTGCCTAATCTGGCAGAGCGTGAGTTTGAGCTTATAATGACCAGTCCTTTGGGATATCTGATAATAGGTCTGGCGGCTCCTCTGGTAGAGGAGATCGTATTTCGTGGCGCAATCCTCAGGGCACTGCTGCGCTGGAAGAGCAATCCCTGGATAGGTATCTTGATATCCGCAGTGCTTTTCTCTGCTATCCACATGAATCCGGCTCAGATGCCTCATGCCTTCTTGATAGGTATATTGCTCGGATGGATGTATTACCGCACAGACAGTATCCTTCTTGGTGTGATTTACCACTGGGTGAACAATTCGATTGCTTATCTGATGTTTGCATTCTATCCCGATCCAAATATTAAGATGGTAGATATCTTTGGCGGTTCTGAACGCACGATACTTATGGCTGTGGCTTTCTCACTTTGTATATTCCTGCCCGCCATATTCCAGCTGAATTTAAGAATGAAGAAATAGGTTAGCCCCGAGAAATTCTAACTCCCGAAAATGAAACCACCCTGATACCTCTTTAAGAGGAGTCAGGGGGTCTTCGTTAGCATGTTATGAAAAATTTGAGAGAATCGAAACTTCACAGTTTCTCGTTTTCTGTTTTAATTAATTGTATAGAGAAAGCATTGAAAAATTAGCTATTCCACAAGATGCGACTCAGGCTTGGCTGTTGTAGCACTGTCACTGATGTTCTCAGCCTGAACAGGGTTGAGCAGGTTGACAGAGTCGGCTTTCTGCTGTTGCTGTTGGAACTTTGCATATTCGTCTTTGGGATCATCCCAGCCGTAGTTCCAAGGAGCCTGAGCTGCATTTACTAAGGTGATAGTGATGGCTACCACTGCAGCAGCCTTAAAGAGTGGCATCAGGCGCGATGTCAGAGTGACATTCTTTGCCTTTGGCTCTTCCTCACTAATCATTTTGAGAATACGGCTGTCGAATTCTTCATCAAGGATGTCCTCTTTTTCTTGTTCGTAAATGAACAGAGGCTTGTACTTACAGAACTCGGCAGGCACATCTTCCTGGCTGAAGAAATTTCGCAGGATGCTCTCTTCTTGCAGGGTGGTCTCACCTTGCCAGTAGTTTTCTAAGAGCTGTTCGATGTACTTATAATCCATATTTCTCTGTAACTATATATTTCTGTTTTATTGTCTGACGGGCTCGGAAGATGTTTATTTTCACCTGTTCCTCACTGACATCAAGAATCGTTGCTATCTCTTTGTAACTTTTGCCTTCAAAATCTCTCAGCTGCATGCAGCTACGCTGTTTCTCGGGTAATGTGTCGATGAGTCGGCGTATCAGCGCTATTCGGTCTTGCTGCATCGCCTGTTCCTCAGGATTGGATGTGTAGCTGCTGTCGGGAGCATCGTGCTCGTCCATCAGGCTCTGGTTCTGGTTTTCAGCCTTCTTCGTCTTGTCTATAGCGATATTCCGGCATATTGTCAGGCAGAAGGCTTCGATGGATTCAAGTTCATCCCAGCGGTCGCGCCTGTTCCAGACTTTGATCATCGTTTCCTGTACCACATCTTCTGCTTCCGCATGGTTGAGAGTGATGCGGAGAGCTAGTCTGTACAACTCGTTTTTGAGCGGAAGTATGTCGTTCCGGAAACTGATCTTTTTCATCCTCTCTAATAATAATGACGATTGAAACGGGGAAAAGTTACAATAAAAGGCGAATATTTTCGCCTTTTATTGAATTATTGTTCCGGAGTTGCCGTCGATAGCTGTTGCAAGGGTGATGATGACACGACTTACTCCTGCATCGATAGCTGAGAGTGCATTCTCTATTTTCGGTAGCATGCCTCCGCTGATAGTGCCGTCATACTTATATTTCTCGAAGTCCTCATGGGTGATGACGGGAATCACAGAGTCATCATCGTCGGGATTACGAAGCACGCCTTTCTTCTCAAAAGAGAAAATGAGGGTCACGTCATAATACGGAGCAAGGGATTTGGCCGTCTCTGAAGCGATAGTGTCGGCATTGGTGTTAAGGATGTTTCCCTGACCGTCGTGGGTGAGAGGGGCCATCACGGGAGTAATGCCTTCCTCGATAAGTTTGCTCAGCATCTTGCCGTCGGCAGTATCTACATCGCCTACGAACCCGAAGTCAACACCATTCTTGATAGGGCGCTTATGGCTGCGGATGACATTCATGTCGGCACCTGTGAGCCCGAGGGCGTTGATACCGTTTGCCTGCAAGCGGGCTACGAGGTTTTTGTTTACTAGGCCACCATAGACCATCGTAACTACACTGAGCATCTCTGCATCGGTGATTCTGCGGCCATTGACCATCTTCGACTCGATGCCGAGCATCTCTGCCACCTTCGTAGCCTTACGACCACCACCATGAACCATAACTTTCTTACCCTCAATAGCGCTGAAATCTCTAAGAAGCTGTGAGAGATGGTCCTCGTCTTCGACCACAGCCCCACCAACCTTAACTATTGTAATCTTCTCTTTCATCTTATTCAAGATATGTATATCCGTAGAGGCCTGAGCGATAATTAGACAGGAACTCCTTGCCCTCCTCGAGAGTAATCTTTCCTTGTTTAACGCTCTTAGCCACCCAAACCTCAAGCTGACGAACCAGCTTCTTCGGGTCATACTGAACATAGTCGAGCACCTCAGCTACTGTCTCACCATCGATAATCTGGTCGATATGATAGCTGCCCTCCTTCTCTGAGATATGTACAGCGTTAGTGTCTCCGAAGAGATTGTGCATATCACCGAGAATCTCCTGATATGCTCCTACGAGGAACACACCGAGGTAATAAGGCTCGTTCTTACGGAGAGCATGAACAGGCAGTGAGTGCGAGTTGATGCGGTTGGTAACAAAGGATGCAATCTTACCGTCTGAGTCGCAGGTGATATCCTGGATAGTAGCATTGCGAGTGGGGCGCTCATCAAGGCGCTGGATCGGCATGATGGGGAAGAGCTGATCGATAGCCCAGGAGTCGGGCAGGCTTTGGAAGAGCGAGAAGTTGCAGAAGTACTTGTCGGCCAGCAGTTTATCAATGTTCATCAGCTCCTCGGGGATATGCTTCAGACTCTTGGTCAGGATATTTATCTCATGACATACACTCCAGTACATAGCCTCAATCTCTGCACGGGTCTTAAGGTCTACGATACCGTGAGAGAAGAGGTCGAGCACCTCCTCACGTATCTGTTCTGCATCGTGCCAGTCTTCAAGCACATTACGGGGTGAGAGGTTGTCCCATATATCATATAGGTCTTTAACCAACTGATGCGAATTCTCATCTGGCTCAAATTCCTCAGGCATCTCGGGTAGAGAGGCTGTTTCAAGCACATCGATAACTAATACGGAGTGATGGGCAGCAAGCGAACGACCGCTCTCGGTAATGATATTCGGATGGGGGAGGTCATTTTTGTTTGCTGCATCAACAAAAGTGTAGATACAGTCGTTGACATATTCCTGAATGGAGTAGTTTACAGACGACTCGCTCGATGGAGAACGTGTACCATCATAGTCAACGCCAAGGCCGCCACCACAGTCCACGAAGTCAACATTATATCCCATCTTATGCAGTTGGATATAGAACATCGAAGCCTCTCTTAATGCTGTCTGTATGCGACGAATCTTCGTAATCTGCGATCCGATATGGAAATGTATCAGTCTGAGGCAGTCGCGCATACCTTTCTTATCAAGAAGGTCGAGAGCCTCGAGGAGTTCAGCACTTGTCAGTCCGAACTTAGAGGCATCGCCACCACTCTCTTCCCATTTTCCTGAACCGGAAGAGGCCAGCTTGATTCGGATACCGATATTTGGCTTGATATCCATTTTCTTTGCCACCTTTGCAATGATGTCGAGCTCGTTAAGCTTCTCAACAACGATGAATATCCGTTTACCCATCTTTTGGGCCAACAGGGCGAGTTCGATGTAACTCTGGTCCTTGTAACCGTTGCAGACAATGATTGAGTCACTCTGACACTGAACGGCAATCACAGCATGAAGCTCGGGCTTAGAACCGGCCTCGACACCGAGATTGAACTTCTTTCCGTGCGAGATGATCTCCTCTACCACAGGCTGAATCTGATTGACCTTGATAGGATAGACCACATAGTTTTCTCCTTTATAGTCATACTCCTCAGCAGCCTTCTTAAAGCAACTCCACGTCTTCTCGATACGGTTGTCGAGGATATCTGGGAATCTCAGGAGCACAGGAGGTGTGACATCACGCAGTGCCAGTTCGTCCATCACCTCGCGCAAATCGATCTGTGTATTGTTTTTACAAGGGGTGACATACACATCACCCTGCTCGTTAATGCCGAAATAGGAAGTTCCCCAACCATTGATGTTGTAGAGTTCCCTGGAGTCTTCAATAGTCCATTTCTTCATGATGGGCAGATGGGTTTTAAGATTTTAAATATTCAGTAGTTTGCGCAGTTGGTCTACGCTGATTTTTATCTTTGAATAGTCGTCCATAAGACTGACATCAAGAGTGTAAGCGGCCTTAGTGTAATAAGGACTGCGCTTCTCAAGCTGTTCTTTGATGAAAGTGATTAGCTCTTCCTGACTCTTTCCACGAAGCAGGGGACGATCGTTCTTGCTCATCGCCAGATGCTTGTAAAGCACCTCAGGCTCTGCCTTCAGATATACTACCGGAGCCTGCTGGTTCATGTAGTCAATGTTGTCAAAGAAACATGGAGTACCGCCTCCGCAACTGATGATGACATCCTCAAACTCAGCTACTTCATGGAGCATATTCCTCTCTATTTGGCGAAAGCCTTCTTCTCCACGCTCCTCAAAGATCTGAGCAATCGTCTTACGCATGCGGTTAGAGATATACCAGTCGAGGTCGTAGAAGGTAATACCTAACTCTTGGGCGAGAGCTTTGCCGACAGTTGTCTTGCCGGCACCCATATAGCCGATGAGGATAACTCTGATCATTTTATTTCTTAGTCTGACTTTCAATGACCTTCATACACTCTTCGTATGTGAGATCTTTTGCCTTCTCGTGCATAGACTTCGGTAGACGGTAGTTCTTGCCGTCGTAAGCAAGGTAAGGACCATAACGGCCGTTAAGAACCTCAAGTTTTGTATCTTCAAGGAACATTTTCAGGTGTTTTTTGGTTTCCTGAGCACGCTTCTCGTTGATAAGTTCGATGGCTCTCTCGATGGTGATTGTCATCGGGTCTTCACCCTTTGGCAGAGATGTGTATTTGCGGTCATGGAGGATATAAGGACCAAAACGACCAGTTCCTATGGTGATAGTATCACCCTCATACTCACCAAGTCTGCGAGGAAGCTTAAATAGTTCAAGAGCCTCTTCAAGAGTGATGCTGCTCATGCTCAGATCCTTAGGAATCTGGGCAAACTGTGGCTTCTCAGTGTCCTCAGCAGTACCTATCTGTACCACAGGGCCGAAACGTCCAATCTTCACGAATACAGGTCTTCCGCTCTTTGGATCATTGCCAAGCTGTCTCTCGCCTGCCTTATGTTCCTCACGGGCATTGATGGTGCTCTCTACTGTTGGCTCAAAGTCCTTGTAGAATCCTTTAAGCATTTTCTGCCACTGCTCGGTTCCCTCAGCTATCTTATCGAAGTCCTGCTCTACCTTTGCAGTGAAGTTATAGTCCATAATTTCCTTGAAGTTCTTCATCAGGAAGTCATTAACCACAATACCTATATCTGTTGGTAGAAGCTTGCCTTTGTCAGAACCGACAAGTTCCTTGCGGGTCTTCTGTGCAATCTGTTTGCCTTTAAGGATTTCAATGGTATACTGGCGCTCTTCACCCTTCTTGTCACCCTTCTGAACGTATTCGCGCTGCTGAATGGTTGAGATGGTTGGGGCGTAGGTTGAAGGACGTCCGATACCGAGTTCTTCAAGTTTGTGTACCAGGCTAGCCTCAGTGAATCTCTGTGGACCTTGTGTGAAACGCTCTGTAGCCTGAATCTCCCTACGAGTGAGTTCCTGACCTTCTTTGAGCGGTGGGAGGATATGTGAAAACTCGTCCTGCTGCTCTTCGTCGTCTGACGATTCACGATATACTTTCAGGAAGCCATCAAACTTCACAACCTCTCCTTGAGCAACAAACTGCTCATCAGATGTTGAGATATTTATATTTACTGTGGTTTTCTCTATTTCAGCGTCAGCCATCTGGCTTGCGATTGTACGCTTCCAGATAAGATCGTAAAGACGCCTCTCCTGAACAGTACCCTCTATTTCTGTCTTGTCCATATAGGTAGGACGGATAGCCTCGTGGGCCTCCTGAGCACCTTTGGAGTTTGTGTGATACTGACGTGTCTTGCTATATTCCTCACCATAGAGATTTGTTATTTCCTTCTTGCTGGCACCAAGACAGAGCGCAGACAGGTTTACAGAGTCGGTACGCATGTATGTGATCTGTCCGTTCTCATAAAGGCGCTGGGCAACCATCATGGTCTGAGATACGGTAAAACCAAGCTTACGTGCTGCCTCCTGTTGTAGTGTTGATGTGGTGAATGGAGGAGCAGGAGTTCGCTTCATGGGCTTCTTGTTGATGCTCTCAATGGTGAATGTGGCTTCTTTGCACTTCTCGAGGAAGGCAGTTACCTCTGCTGGTGTTTTGAGTTTATTAGCCAGCTGTGCCTTTACCTCTGTGGCAGAGCCATCAGGATTGGTGATGGCAAAGGTGCCATAGACATTATAGAAGACCTCGGTCTTGAACTCCTGTATCTCACGCTCGCGTTCAACAATCAGACGTACTGCAACACTCTGTACACGTCCAGCAGATAGTGCAGGCTTTACCTTACGCCAAAGGACAGGTGAGAGTTTGAAACCAACGAGGCGGTCAAGCACACGACGAGCCTGCTGGGCATTCACAAGATTCATGTCCAGATGGCGAGGATGCTTGATGGCTTCTAAAATCGCAGACTTGGTTATTTCATGGAAAACGATACGATTGGTCTTTTCCTCGTCAAGACCTAATACTTCACACAGATGCCAGGATATGGCTTCTCCTTCGCGGTCTTCATCGGACGCCAACCAAACCTTTTCGGCTTTCTTTGCATTCTGTTTCAGTTCGCTGACAAGCTTCTTCTTGTCTTCTGGAATTTCATATTCAGGAACGAGAGTGTTATCGTCGATGCTCAGTTCTCTTTTTTTCAGATCCCGGATATGACCATAGCTCGACATCACCTTGAAGTCGCTACCCAAGAATTTCTCAATCGTCTTCGCCTTTGCGGGAGACTCTACTATAACGAGATTTTTCTGCATATTTTGAGTCGTTTAATTCACTTTGGGCTGCAAAAGTACGCAAAAAAGTCTCTTACACCTTATTTATATATAGAATTTTTTGTTTTATTAACAGTTTTGCTGCAAGAAGGTGTGTACAGCCTTACGAATGGAGCGTAATCCGAAACGTTCTACATATACTTGTTGCAGAGGAACCCAAAAGCATTCTGCAGCATCGTCAGCAGCTTCAGGTAGAGCGTCATCTTCTGTGTGACAGAGGAAGAAGAGGTCGAGGGTGTGAATGTCCATTCCAGAATAACGATATATGTTTGGGACAGAGAATAGATACTTTACTTCTTTTATATCTAGGCCAGTTTCTTCTTTAATCTCACGTATCATTCCCTGTTCAGCATTTTCCTCATTGTCCACAAAGCCGCCAGGAAGGTCAAGAGTGCCTTTCTGGGGATCTTTTGCCCTGCGGACAACGAGCAGTTCCCCTTTACTGTTAAGAATAAAGGCAGCCGTTGATGCTCTGGGATTCTGATAGTATGTAAACCCGCAATCACTACAATGTCTGCTCATGGCATTGTTGATTTCAAAGTTCTCGCTGCCGCACTTTGGGCAGAACTTGAAGAGCTCTAATGGATGGCTCATACTCATTTCTCCCAATTGTCGGTTCTGAATGGGAAGAGAGGCAGATTACCACCATTCTTCACATTGCCAATCTGGAAATTCTTAAAACAGTATCTCACGGCCACAGGTTTCTTTACTTCAGGAGAGGTAATCATGATGGCTTCATCCCAATAGCCTCCACCTGGTTGCCAGAAGTGTCTTGCTGTTGCCGGATGGAACACTTTGTCTTCGCCTGCGATCTCAAATCCCTGCATGTCTTCGAATGGAGCATCACACCAATAGTTATCCTGAGTATGGATAAGGATGGTGTCGCCTTTGATGGTCATATCCTTATATGATGAACTCTTATACTGAATAGTCTCAAAACCGTATTCGCGATTCAGTGCGGTTAGTGCAAGTCGTTCGCCAACAGGCTGTTTCTGAGCAGGGTGAATCTGTGTGGTCTCGTAAGGATAAACAAGGTCGTTAATACATACAAGACTGCTGTTTGGAATTATCTGAGACGCTTTGTATTGCTGTTCGCGAAGGAAGGCTCCGCTGGTGGCATTGTCATTATCATCATAGCGGTATGGGGCAATCTGGACAAAGTAGAATGGTATTTCACCAAGTCCGAACTGGCCTCTCCACTGATCTACCAAGAGTTTCATTCTCTGAGAGTATTGGTCGCCTGGATCTCCTACATTCGAGCATCCCTGATAATATATGATTCCCTTAACGGTGTAGTTCAGGATAGGATTGAATGTGCCGTTGCCCCAAAGCAGTGAACGGTGATAGTCCCACTGCGACCATTTCTTGCATATCTCTACAGAGTCTGTGGGGTCATTGGTAAATTTTTGCAGATTCTCTTTTGTGAGCCAGCTTTCCACGCGCGTACCTCCTTTATTAGCTTCAATGATGCCAACAGGGATATCGAGTGTTCGGCTAAGCAGGCGTGCAAAGAAATATCCTGTTGCTGAGAACTCGCTTACCGTCTTCGGTGAACAAACTCTCCATTCGCACTGGGCATCTTCTTGCGGGGTAGCACGCATGATGCTTGGAATCTTCACGCTACGCACACCCTTTGAGTTGGCGGCATCGAGGACATGATGGTTGTAATCTTTTACAGGACACATTCCGAAACCTTTTATCGGCATCTCCATATTCGACTGTCCTGCACATACCCATACCTCTCCGGATACGACATTATTGATTGTTACTGCCTCGCCATCATCGAAAGTGATGCTCAGTGGTTCGTATGATGCTTTCGGGGTCTTCACCTTTACGAGCCATGTGCCGTCCTTACCGGCCTTAGAGCTTACCGCAACATTGCTCCATGAGGTTGTTACCTTAATGGTCTTGCCAGGCTTGTCCCATCCCCAAAGACGGGCTTCTGTCTGCTGTTGTAATACCATGTTGTCGCAGATAATATGCGGCAGCTTTACCTTTGCCAGAACACTGATACAGAGTACTGCAAGGACTGAGATAGCAATGATTCTTTTGTTCATTTTGGTTCTTTTTTTTATATTTTGCCTGCAAAGATACGAAAAGTCTGATATTTTTAGTAATTTTGCAGCCATAATTAACAAATAATTATATGAAAACTCGGAAAATACTAACTGCTATGCTGCTACTGATGTCTGTAGTGGCCTTTGCTCAAAAGGGTACGAAAATGGATTTGTGGCCCAATGGAGCACCTAATAACAATGGTGATGAGAAGGATAAGGCTGAACTCACCGTTTATCTGCCTGATGCGAAGAAGGCAACAGGCAGGGCCATCGTTTGCTGTCCTGGTGGTGGCTATTCTCATCTGGCGATGGACCATGAGGGCCATCAGTGGGCTACATTCTTTAATAATCAGGGTATTGCTTTTATCGTGCTTAAGTATCGCATGCCTCATGGAAACTACAAGATTCCCATCTCAGATGCTGAAGAGGCAATGAAGATAGTAAGACGCAACGCCGTTGAGTGGCATATCGATTGTAATAATGTGGGTATCATGGGATTCTCTGCTGGTGGTCATCTTGCATCTACCATTGCAACTCATTCCAAAGCTGATGCTGCTCCTAATTTTCAGATACTCTTCTATCCGGTAATCACAATGGATCCGGCCTTCACTCATAAGGGCTCGCATGATAATTTCCTGGGTACAGACCACTCCAAGAAAAAGCTTAAGACTCTGGAATATGAGTACTCCAACGATATTCAGGTTAATCGTACTACCCCTCGTGTGTTCCTGGCTCTCAGCGATGATGACAGAGCGGTGCCAGCATCGAATGGTTTCAACTATTACTCAGAGTGTTATCGTCACGATGTCCCTGCATCAATACACATCTATCCAACAGGTGGTCACGGCTGGGGATACCGGGAGTCGTTCAAATACCATTATCAGATGGTTTTCGAACTCAAAGCTTGGCTTGAAAGTTTCTAGGTGTTTATAAAAAAATAAAAGGCTTTTAATCAAAAGTAAGTGGCATTTATCAAACGATAAGTGCCACTCTTATTCTAAATGGTAGTCATGTGCTTAAAGGAGTCTCTTGATTTCGGCTTCTAAATCTTTAATCATCGCAGCGCGCTTAACGAGGTTGTTGCCTCTGTCGATTACAAAGAAATCAGGCACAGCCTGAATATTGTACATCATCAGGCGCTGTGAGTTTATGCCGTCGGCATCTCTTACGTTTACCCAGGGCAATGCCGCAGTTTGCTGTTTCCAGAAATGCTCATCAGGGTCGAGACTTACCTGGTATATCTCAAAACCCTGTGCCTGATATTTATTATAAAGCTCTCGAAGCATAAGTATACGTGCAGGACTCTCATCCATTGCGAAGATATGGAAATCGAGGAGTACTACCTTTCCCTTAAGATCTGTAAGATGGCGCTCTATACCCTTGTTGTCTCTCAGGGCGATGTCGAGCACTCCTGCTTCGCTCACCTTGCTGGCATCAATCTGGACATCAGCATTCTTGGCCTCTGCAATACGCTGGTTCTTCATACCTTCGATAGCGATGTTATGAAGGTTCTGGCCCCTCTCGGCATGGGGATAGTAAGTGTCCCAACTTGTAGCTACTGCAGCAAAGACCTTAATATCATCTTTGTTGGTGCGTGGGTTGAACAGTAGCCAGTTGCCAAGAGTCTGGAAGAGAGCGAAATAGCTATAAGCCTTCATAGGCTCTTTGAAAATGTAATTTGACTTGATGTCGTTCTTGTATGCATCAATAAGTTTCAGAATACTGTCGTTGGCGGCATCAACTCCCAGTGCCTGATTCTCTTGGATGGCCATCGCTATTTTGTGGAGATTTATCTGCTTTATGGCCAGTTCCTTGATCTTCAGACAGTTGTCAGAGCCGCTAATTTCATATTCAGTAGCCATCTGAGGATATTTCGCCTTTACATTTACCGTCTCTGTGGAGTCAATGCTTACATTGATAATTTGGTCAGCGATTCTCAGGCGATAGAATTCTGGTGCTTCCGGAGCTTCCTGGCTGAATGAGAAACTACCACCATCTGACAGTTTCACTGAGTCGAGAGTATTTATACCCTCGAGACCTACATTCTCGAAATACAGTACAGAATCGGCAGCGTTGGCAATCTCTCCCTCTACCTTAAACTTGTTGTTGCTACATGATGCAAAAGTGAGTGCAGCCATAGCTGCAATAATCAGTTTGATATGTTTCATTTTATCTGTCTTTTCTTATTTTGCGCCTGCAAAGGTACAAATTAGCAATCAAAAAACCAAAAAAAACGAAAAATATTCGCTTTTTCTTCGTTTATTTATTTAATAATGTGTAACTTTGCCGCGATTTTGTGACTTGAATCAATCGGGTCGCACTGTTTTTTTATTTTTAGATGTTTTAAACAAGATGAATGTAATTACAAAGACCATTCAATTGGCTGATGGAAGAACCATCACCATTGAAACCGGGAAAGTGGCAAAACAGACCGATGGCGCTGTCATGTTGAAGATGAACAACACCGTATTGCTGGCCACTGTTTGTGCCGCAAAAGATGCAGTTCCCGGAACAGATTTCATGCCTCTTCAGGTTGACTATCGTGAGCAGTACAGCGCAGCTGGCCGTTTCCCTGGTGGATTCACAAAGCGCGAAGGTAAAGCCTCAGACAACGAAATCCTCACATCACGACTGGTGGACCGTGTTCTTCGTCCACTTTTTCCTAGTAACTATCACGCAGAAGTATTCGTAAACGTTATGCTGCTCAGTGCCGATGGTGTTGATCAGCCCGATGCTCTTGCCGGTTTTGCTGCCTCTGCAGCTCTGGCTTGTTCGGATATACCTTTCGAGTGCCCTATCTCGGAAGTTCGTGTTGCCCGTATCAATGGCGAGTATGTTATTGATCCTACCTTCGAGCAGATGAAGGAGGCCGACATGGATATTATGGTTGGTGCCTCTGCAGAGAACATCATGATGGTTGAGGGTGAGATGAAGGAGGTGTCTGAGCAGGATCTGCTTGGTGCCCTCAAGGCTGCTATGGATGCTATCAAGCCAATGTGTGAACTTCAGGCAGAACTCTCTAAGGAGTTGGGCAAGGATGTTAAGCGTGAGTATGATCACGAGGTTAATGATGAGGCTCTCCGTGAGCAGATGAACAATGAGTGCTATCAGCCAGCTTACGATGTTACAAAGCAGGCTCTTGAGAAACAGCAGCGTGCTGAGGCTTTCGAGAAGATTCTCTCAGACTTCAAGGAGAGGTTCTTCGCTGAGCATCCTGAGATTACTGATGACTCAGAGATCTCAAAGGATGAGTACGAGGCAATGATGGACCGCTACTATCACGATGTAGAGCGCGATGCTATGCGTCGTTGCATACTCGATGAGGGTATCCGTCTCGATGGCCGTAAGACTACTGATATCCGTCCAATCTGGTGCGAGGTTTCTCCACTGCCAATGCCTCACGGAAGTGCTATCTTCACTCGTGGTGAGACACAGTCTCTGAGCACATGTACTCTTGGTACCAAGCTCGACGAGAAACTCGTTGACGATGTGCTCGAGCATAGTTATATGAAGTTCTTGCTGCACTATAACTTCCCACCGTTCTGTACAGGTGAGGCTAAGGCTCAGCGCGGTGTAGGCCGTCGTGAGATTGGTCACGGACATCTGGCCTGGCGTGGTCTGAAGGGTCAGATTCCTGAGGATTTCCCTTACACAGTCCGTCTGGTTTCTCAGATTCTTGAGTCTAACGGTTCTTCTTCTATGGCTACCGTTTGTGCCGGAACTCTCGCTTTGATGGATGCTGGTGTTCCAATGAAGAAGCCTGTTTCTGGTATCGCTATGGGTCTGATCAAGAATCCTGGCGAAGAGAAGTATGCTGTGCTTTCAGATATCCTCGGTGATGAGGACCACCTGGGCGATATGGACTTCAAGACCACTGGAACAAAGGATGGTCTGACAGCTACCCAGATGGATATCAAGTGCGATGGTCTGTCATTCGACATTCTCGAGAAGGCGCTAATGCAAGCCAAGGCTGGTCGTGAGCACATCTTGAAGTGTCTCACAGACACCATAGCAGAGCCTCGTGCAGACTTCAAGCCACAGGTTCCACGCATCGTACAGTTGGAGATTCCTAAGGAGTTCATCGGAGCCGTGATTGGCCCTGGTGGTAAGATTATCCAGCAGATGCAGGAGGATACAGGTGCAACGATTACAATCGATGAAGTTGACGGTGTAGGTAAGGTGCAGGTTTCTGCTCCCGACAAGGATAGCATTGATGCCGCTATCGGAAAGATTAAGGCAATCGTGGCAATCCCCGAGGTAGGCGAGGTATATGATGGTGTTGTTCGCTCTATCATGCCTTATGGCTGTTTCGTTGAGATTATGCCTGGCAAGGATGGTCTGCTGCACATCTCAGAGATCGACTGGAAACGCCTCGAGACTGTCGAAGAGGCAGGAATCAAGGAGGGTGACCATATCCAGGTTAAGTTGTTGGAGATCGATCCGAAGACTGGCAAATACAAGCTCTCTCATCGCGTACTGATTGAGAAACCCGCTGATTATGTAGAGCGTCCTGCTCGTGAGCGTAGTGAGCGCCGTGAGCGTCCAGAACGTGGTGATCGCGGAGAGCGTCGCGATAGAGGTGATCGTCGCCCAGATCGTGGTGACCGTCGTGAGAAGCATGGAGATAAACATGGAGATCACCGCCCACGTCCAGAGCGTCAGGAGGATACTCCAAAGGAGAATAACGAGCCAAAGGACCTCGGTGATTCTCTCGACCACATGGACTTCTAATAGCTTTTTGAAGATAGGTCCCGCATTCTTTTTGGGTGCGGGACTATTTAAATTCTTTTTTGTTATTCCTATTTATATCAAAATAATATTTCTTTTATAGTGGGGAAAGTTAATATTGCCATATTTGTTTCGGGCAGTGGGAGCAACTGTGAGAACCTTATTCGTCATTTTGAGGGCTCTGAACGCATAGTGACAAAGTTAGTTGTCAGTAACAAACCTGATGCATACGCGCTCGTGCGTGCAGAAAAATTAGGTGTACCATCGGTGGTCGTACGAAAGCCTGAACTCAACGATCCTGATGTTATGCTGCCACTATTGCAGAAGAATGACATCAATTTCATTGTCCTCGCCGGCTTCTTGCCTTTGATTCCTACTTTCCTTATTGATGCCTATCCTCGTCACATTATCAATCTTCATCCGGCTCTTTTGCCAAAATATGGCGGCAAGGGCATGTGGGGACATCATGTTTATGAAGCAGTGAAGGCTGCTGGGGAGACAGAGACGGGCATGACAGTACATTATGTCACTCCTGTCTGTGACTCAGGAGAGATAATAGCCCAGTACAAATGTGTCATTTCTCCTGACGATTCCGTTGATGACATCGCAGAAAAAGAGCACAAACTAGAGATGGAATATTTTCCCAAAGTAGTAGAGGAAGTATGTTTGAAATAGCGGTTTTTGTGGTTTTTTGCGTCAAAACATCACTTTTTTCAAAAAAAGTCTCGAAAAAGTTTGGTAGTTTCATTTTTTCGCCGTACCTTTGCACCCGCTTAACAGAAAAACTGCTTCAGTAGCTCAGTTGGTTAGAGCACCTGACTGTTAATCAGGGGGTCGTTGGTTCAAGCCCATCCTGAAGCGCCTTAGAAAGAGTCCTGTAGGTCAATGACTTACAGGATTTTTCTTTTTTATACATTTCAAAATTGTAGCCAATTTGTAGCCAATTCGTGTTTCTCCTTTGCAGAATTAACAATCCAAGATCCTGCAAAGAATAATAATTGCGAACCGTTGTCAAGTTCTAACGTTGACAAGTTGAAAATCATTAGGGTATTTCAACTGTCAACAACCTTTTTTGATGATTTCTTGCAAAATAATTCTTGCTACGCAGAAAGGCTGCATAGGGCTATTGTACCTTTGCACCCGAAATCCAACGGAAGTATGGGTGAGCGGTCGATACCAGCACATTGCTAACGTGCCGAGCCGCAAGGCTCCGAAGGTTCGAATCCTTCTGCTTCCGCACAAATTGGAGGTTTGGCAGAGTTGGTCTATTGCACTAGTCTTGAAAACTAGAGGGCGGTCAAACGTCCCAAGGGTTCGAATCCCTTAGCCTCCTCTGATGGAACTTTGGCAGACTTGGTGTATGCGCAGGACTGAAAATCCTGAGAACGTGGTTCGATTCCACGAGGTTCCACCAACTTATTGAGGTGTTCTCCAGCGGCAACGAGAGCAGACTGTAAATCTGCCGCCATTCGGCTTCGTGGGTTCGAGTCCCGCCACCTCAACGATGGGAGCATAGTTCAGTTGGTAGAATGTCGGTCTCCAAAACCGAAGGTCGGAGGTTCGAGCCCTTCTGCTTCTGCAAAATAAATGGAGTTTGTAGCTCAGTAGGTAGAGCACCAGATTGTGGCTCTGGTGGTCACAGGTTCGAAACCTGTCAAACTCCCTACAATGTGAGGATGCCCGAGTGGTTTAAGGGGGCGGTCTGCAAAACCGTCATTCATCGGTTCGAATCCGATTCCTCACTCAATCATTAAAGACTCCGATTTCCCCAAACAGGAAACCGGAGTCCTTCCTTTATCCATAGTTCAGAATGGCTGTTAGCCTTTTCTTAACTCTCGCAAGTACTCTGCCCATCTGCTGAAGTTCAGGTTTCCCCTCTGTCTTTTCTAACATCTTTACTGCCTTCGTGATAAGTTTGAAATCATCAGCTGTCAGAGGCAGTTCAGTGATAGAGTAGTCAGGATCAGCGTACCTGTAGTACTTCTGATCGTAAACCTCTATGGGCGCATTGTATCCGAGTTTGTCAGAACGCATAATCTGAATATCGTTCTGAACTGTTCTAAGAGAGATCCCTTTGCGAATCCCTTCCATATCGTACAGCGCATCAGATACTTCATCAACCAGGTCCTCTATCGTCCATCTTCTGTACCTGTTGCGCAGGCTTCTGTCTATTATCTTGTAACGCAATAATGCGTTTTTGTTTACTGGCATGTTTGTATTTATAATCTAAAGAGTCCATAATCAATTTTTATCGCTATTAAATGGTTCATAATGAAAACTGTGCAGAAAACAATCTACATCTTTCTGCGTATACCAATACTTGTCGCCCTCCCTTGAAAAGCCAAGGTAGCCGTTATCTCTCAACTTCTTGAGATATTTATCCTTAACTCCCAATAATTCCATGATTTCCTTATTGTTGTATATCCTCAAAGGATTTGGAACTATCATTTCTAGAGTCTTTTTCTGTTCAGTTAGGGTCTGCAGAATTTCTTCCAAGATTTCCCTTTCGCTTTGCTTCTTGTTATTGTTCATTCTATTACAATTGTTTTGTTTGGTTCAAATCCGTTTGTCAGATGTTCATTGTAGTATATATATCCCATCTGGTTACATATTATTTTTGTATTGCCTATCATGGTGTCAATGTTGGTATGCGAGTGCCCATAAATCCAGGCATCAATGCGACTGTCGGCAATATAGTTTCCCAGTTCTGTAGCAAAGGCTCCGTTTAGAACGGAACCCATGTGCTGGGCTGCCACCACTGATAATGTCGGAAGATGATGTGTAACCACAACGATATGCTTGGCGGTACTCTCCTTTACTGCTTGTTTCAAGAAAGTCAGGCATTTCTCATGCTCCAGATTGAAATCATCAGGTGTGAAGCGTCTGCCATCATACATTATCTGGCGGAAGTCGTTCATGCCACGCTGAACATGGAACATATCCTGCTCTGGTATTCTCGACCACAGCGTAGTCAGAATGAAGTCCGTATCGTCTATGCGCACCACCTTATTATAATAATAGCCCACATTCTCACGTATCATCCATTGCCAACTGTCGCCACGTGCTGTTACGTCGCCATTGCTGTAGAACTCGTGATTACCAGGTACTAATAGCACTTGCTGGAAGTTCTTTGATGCCCAGTTCCAAAATCGCTTCTGAGGGGCAATGATGTCCCGCAGGTAGAACGTGTCACCTGCGAGCACCAGAACATCGCCCACAACTTCAAACTCATTCGCTTTTATATACCGCGAATTGTCATATAACTCCATATGGAGATCACTCATGTATTGTATTCTCATTGCTCTTAAATATACGTTGTTCATATCAAATCAGTTAATTATTCGTATGGCCTAACAGGCATAAAATACGAGTCGGATAGAATCCTCTGAGCACCATTCATCAGTCAAAAACTCATGGATGAGGGCGATGCCTGCAGCAAATTCCTTCAACCAGATGATTTCGTTCAGTTCTTCCCCCAAGTAATACTCCAGCATTTCTCCCTGGTCAATGTAGTCGTCCTCGTCTTCCTGCTGCTTCTTTTTAGTTTCAATCTTTTTCCCATTGACAGCCGCAAGAATCGTATCGAGTTTCTCTGAGATGCCATAAGAGAGTTGTTTGGAATGCTCCGTCAGTATAGCCGACTTACATTTCTCCAACTGCTCATCCAAATATGACTGCAGTTCTGTCAAGTAGCACCACGACTTGCCCCATCGCCAGTCTCCGCCAAATACGCCGACATCATTCTTCGAATCTATTCTTTCCTGAACCTTGTCAAACATCTCTTTCAACTCAGGGCTCAAGTCGTTTGGAAAGCCCCTGTCATTGAATGGCGCATCGTGACCAACCAACAGGTCTCTAACGCATCCTTGGCGTACAAGAGTAAACATACAACCCATCTTCACTCCGCCAATCTCTATGGGGTGATTATCGTCGGGAGAGGGGCCTTCGCCAAAATATCTCCATTCTTTATAATCGAGGGGCACAATTCCTTCAAGCAAATGCCACTGATCCTTTTTCTTGAATTCGATAAAAATACTGCTATAAGTTCCCATATTGTTTGTTTTTGTTAATTCATTACCATTTGTTTACCTCACTTCACTACGATAGTTGTTCTGTGCATACTCCATGAAGGTGTTGCAATCGTACTGCTTAATCTTCTCTATGGCTACGTTATAGATATCCTCCAATGTCAGGAAGTGCAGATTGGCGAGAGAGCCGTCTATACCAACATCAAAGCGTAGGTCCATCGACAGTGCATTATAGTCGTCGAGTTTGCCATGACTATGACCATGAAGCATTATAGATCCTCGTGGCTTTTGGTTCCATGTCACCATAGGATAGTGGCACATCACCACACAGAGATCCTCTTTCAAGAACGGTGCCACAGATGGTTTGAAACGCATCTCCTTGATCTGATAGACCTCCTTGAAATAGTTCTTATAAGCCCGAATCGAGCCATCGTGGTTCCCCTCAATCAGGAACTTCTGCCCAGGCAGTTTCTCCAACAGATGGCGGGCATTCTCACTCTTCAGGAATGTCAGATCACCCAGAATATATACCGTATCACGCTTGTCTACTGTGCTCTTCCAAAGGTCAAGCAACCATTCGTCGTGTGCCACGATATCTACCGTATCCGAAAACGGGCGCTTAGGTGAATGCTTCAGTATGTTCGAATGGCCGAAATGCAAGTCGGCTGTAAAATAAATCTTGTTCATTGTTCTATTCTTTTTAAATTTTCTACCTATAAGTAGGGATAAATATGAAATGTTACATTTCAGAAGAGAATAAATCTCTTATTAAGTCTCCCCCAGCCTTTAACTGGGGAGAGACGAATTACTATTCCATGATATAAGCCTGACTCATGTAGACCTGTTTAACAAGGGCAGTACAGAACTTGTTGAGTTCCTTGTTCAACAGCTTCTGCTCGCTCTTTTCAAGTGCAGCATACAAGTTGCCATGCTCCTTGAGGAAGTCTTCGAGCACATCCTTGGAGAACAAGCCCATCACTTTGCCGAAGTCCTTGGGGAAATGCACTTCACCGATATGGCTCACAACGTTTGCCAGACGGTTCTCGGTGACGTAGGTTTCACCCTCGACAATCAGTGCCTTCAACTCCTCGCTATAAGGCACAGGCTCGACAAAGAGTTTGGTGCGGCGCTTTGCGCTTTTCCGCTCTGCGAACCGCTCGTTCTTACTCTTGATAAGCACTCGAGAGCCGTTCCTCAGATACATTGGAGTGACAGGACGGATAACGATACCCTCGCAGATGTTGTCCTCGATAGCTGGCAGGCCTAACCATTCAGCAATCTTGCTCTGGAAAGCGTTGGGCTGCTTCAGGCACTCAGTCAAAGTCCCTCTGAAGAGAGTCTTGGCATAAAAGAAACTATAGGTCTCGAAGAGCTCGTTGACTTCATCAACAGGGAGGAATCTTCCACCCTCCTCAGTGAAGAGGTAGATGTCGAAGCCATAAAACTCATGGTCAGGAGTATAACAGACACCTCTTTGGATTAGGCCGACTTTCTGCCTTGCCTTGACACCATCATGAGGATACAGACCACCAAACATCTCGCCGAACACGGAGATGTGAGTTACCTCTGGATACTTAGCCTTGATGCCACCGAATAGCTTCAGCACTCTGTCCCGGTATCTTTCGAGCAACTCAGGATAGTCATAGAACTGCTCTCCGTCCTCCAGCATTGACGTACGCTTGGCGAACCTCACGGTCTCACCATCGCAGAGGAAGCTGGTATTGGCACCATGTACCTTCTCCTGCACCACATATTCCAAATCCTGTGGCATCTCTGCCACCACGTGCTCCATGAACTCACGGCTAAAGGAGTTTTCGATAGAGCTGTACTTCTTGAATTCTAACATTTTCTTTTTCTTCTTTTGTGCGCATCGCTGCGCGGTTAATACTTTTTTTGATGTTTAGGTTGTGCCCAGCTGCTAAGGCCGCGGAGAAGTACGGGAAATGGACACACAGATAACGAAAAACCGTTGGAAAGTTTGGTAAGCTCTTTCCAACGGTCTCGTTATCTTCTATACTCTGATGGTCGGCTGCATCTATGCCGTCCGGTCAGACTCTCTATCTGATGATGTTCGTTGGAAAGTATTCGTGTACCAGTCACGTGCTGCAATACTCATCGAGTTTGTCGTATGAACATAGCAGAAGCCTCCAAAGCATTCTTTGCCCTGGAGTGGTAACAGTGTTGATATGTTCATTCTTTGTTGCAGCATTGCTTTTAATTTACATAAATTTGAAAAACGGCGGCAAAATTATACATATTTTCACAAACCACCAAACATTTTCGTATCTTTTTTGCATTTTCAGCCAACATTTACCTTCTTTCGATTTGCTATCTCACGAATTCTTTGTAATTTTGCACCCGAAAGCATCAAGAGCAGTAGCCTTTTGAGGTTAACTCGCCAACCGAGTTTTGGAAACCACGGTGGTCAGTACGATGCGGAAGCAATATTATTCACTTCAAAAAATTCCAAGTTATGCAACAGCACATTTATTACATCAAGTTTGCTCTGCGTTTCGTAGACATGCAGATTCCCGAGTTAATAACCGTTTTCAACGCCCAGGTGCAGAACAGAGGCTGGTCCTCTATGCGAGCCTATCACGACCAAGCACTCCTTGACGAGTTCCAGCGTCGCGGCATTGATACTTCTGCCGTATATGATGGCAGGGCCATATCATTTGCTTATCCTGTCAGGTACGACATGACCGGCAATCGACTTATAGCCAACGGCTGAACATCCTCCCATCATACAATACTCCGCCCTTGGCAGTCTGCTTTTTGCCAACGGCGGGGTATTATATTCTTGAAAAAATGCAATGCAATATTGCAATATTAGGGGATTTATAGTTAGTCATACGGGGCTCAATGCACACTACTCTTTCGCATTCAGATCTTTCAACCTTACGAAATAGAAGGGCATTTGGGGTGTCCCCCAAACGATGGCAGGTGTATTCTTCAAATCAAACACCTTATATCTTATTGATTCGTCAGTACCATCTTCTTTACGTATGCGCAACATATAATAGAAAGGATTGCCTGGCTTTGGATAACCTTCGTTCGTAAGTTTTTCCTTCGACCACACATCGTGTCTGCTCTTTACAATCTTTCTAATATTGCCGACTTCAGTTTCTCCTTTCACATACAACAATAGGTATTTGGCCTGCATGATAGGTGAGTCGGCCATCTTCTCCAAAGGAATATTATACCAGCAGTTCTCTAATGTCCAGTTCCTTTTCTCTTCGTTTCCTGCAACGGCAATCATCACCAAGTCATCCACAACACCGGTTTTCTCTTCTTCCGATACGTATGCCAACGTTCGCTGCGGTTTTGCTTTCGACACATGACTCTCTGTTGTCACATGTTCTATCAGGATCTTGTGCAGATGCTGTTTCAAAAGTCGCCCCTCCAATTCCTCATTGGCATTAGGTAGTAGAGGGAAGGCACCAATGTTCACCTCTTCCACACTGGTACTGAAATATCGCTGACTGATATACTCGTCATCACCTCTGCCAGGAAACAAGATGTAGCCACCAATGATTTCCTTTGAGCGATATGGTTCGTGTTCCTTGCTATAATAGATGGCATCACGGTATCTATGCATCTGGTTAATAGCATCGGTGGGTGGATAATCGCCGCCTTTTCCTCCTAATTCTGCATCTTCATCGATATCTTGTTTCTCAAAATCTGTATCCAGTATTTTATCGTTGATGACCCTGTATTTTGCATCATATAGATAAGTAAGTAATGTCTCACCGGAATCCTTGCTGATGTTTAGCACGATGTCGGGACGCTGTTCTGTGTTAGCCGTATGAATACCCATACCGTATTCTCCACCTCCACTTCGACGATTAAAAGTGTGTTGATAGTGCAATGTGACAATATCATCTTTGTGAGCCAACAACTGTGCTTTACGTTCCTCATCATCTTCTTCCTGTGGTGCTGGATAGCGGAACTTCACCACATGTTCCAACGAAGAATCTGTGAATGGGTTCAACAGTGTACCCTTAGGTTCTGTTACCAGCAACTCGTAATCCGGATCGTTCCTATTGATACCCATCACCTTAGCCACCATTTTCTTCATCTTGATGAAACACCAAAGTTCGTAGATTTCCCATATCTGCAACGTACCGATGTTGGCAGCACCATGATAGAGGTCTATACCACGCTTCAGTTTTAGCCAGTCCTTGTATATCTGCTGATAGCCAGCACGGTTCTGTAATACCAGACTCTCTTGTTTTAGTCCATCGAACTTGCCGACCCCCTTAAAGAACGGATGTTTCTGCATCTTGCGTAGTACGTTCTGATAGTCTATCCATTGCTGGCGATGTCTTTCTGAAAGATCTTCTTGGGTTTTACTGAGTACTGTTTCTATGACTTGTGACAACCGACGGCCTATGCTTTGCAGCGTATATTTCACAAAACGGTTTTCCATCGTATCCTGAGTAGAACGGGCCTCATCATAGCTGAAATAGCATTCCTCAAGAGTTCCTTCTTTTTGCTTTTCTCCCAACCGTTCTTCCATCTCGGGAGTCCAGTACTTAATCTGCTCTGCCCGCTTGGAAGTACGATACTTCACAATCTGTGAATGTGGATTCGCTATTACTCTGCTGACGTTCTTCACATAGTTGTCAACGATGCTCTGGAAGGCCTGCATCCATGTGGCATCATTGTTCAAATGCCCTCGACTGAACTGTTGAATGGTGATGCTCAAGTAACGGTAGATAACATCCTGATATTCATCGTTCACCTCACGAAGCAGGGAGGCATAGTCGTTTTTGGTATCCAATTTAGGTGAAACGACATCGAAACTCACAAATGTATCTCGCTGCCGTCCGTTCTTCGTATAACTGAACTCTAAACGGAATACGCCTGGTTCATTCAAGAAGTCTAACTCTCCCGTCAAGGACTTTTCACGTTTATCCTTTTCTTCATCGCAGAAGAAACTATCCTCAACAGCTTTTCTTACATGACGAACTTCGGGTTTGGAATCCTCGTCAATTCCGTGGAAGACGATTCTAACCTGATACTTGCACGTCTCATAGAACACTGGCCACTTCTCTTCCCAGTTCTTACCTTTGGGTAATCCCTCTAGTAGTCGCGTTACTGGGTTGTATAGTTCCAGTTCGCATTCATCTTGGCTGTTATACGTACAATAAGCCTCAGGCGCAGCCAAGTTAGGATTTGTTCTTCGGGTGTAATCAATTCTCCCTCTGAACTTCTCCCATGCGTAGCTGATGTCCTGCGTGCGGACTACTACCTCGTAGTCATCCTCGCATTTCAACCTGAGCACCTCTGTCTGCATACCTCTGCTGTGTGATTATGGCCAGAATCGAGTGAACTCCTGATTTCCCAGTCGTTCAATCATCTCCTGTATTTTCTCGCGTGCCGTTTGCTGATGCGGCTCGTCTTCACTGATTACGATGTTGGGAGCCAATTCCTTCAGCCATTCCAATCGGTTTTCGTGAGTGATGTCGTTCTTTTTCTTGAACTCCGAAGAGAGGTTAAACATATCCGCATCGCCTTCTATTCTTGGCAGAATCTTCATCAGCAGTATGCGGTCTAAAGCTTTGTCAATAATGCTTTCAATGTCGCCCTCCTCTGCAGGATCATCCAGCATTACACCAATCATTATCGTCAACTCGTTCAGCACACGATAGCTCACTTCGAAAGGCGTACCCTTCAATGCCTTGTTGATATTGTCAAGTTTTTCAGGAACTTCCTCGATAATCTTATCCGCCACTTCAGAATGCTCTTTCAGCACCTCATCAGCAGTCACGTATCGCTGTACGAAAGCCTTCTGCCATTTCTCTTGCTCAGCCTCATCGAGGTATTCCAAATCATTACTGCCACCATACATGTCGCTCAACTTACCTCCGTTCATTTCTATCGTCATAGCACGGTCAATCACCTTGCGTGAGAATTGGTGGGTTGTATCGTCCATGTTCACTGTTCCGATGATAATGACATTGTCGGGCAGCGTTAGGCCAATCGTTGTCAAATCTGTTTTTTTGCCAACTTCTTCGTCAATATCGTTTTCCGTCTCAATGCCAAACAACTTCATATAGATATCACGATCAGTTAGGTTCATTGAGAAAGCCTGTCCCGTACTGACATTCTTAGTAGTGCTCATTTGCCCCAACTCCTTGAAGTATCTGGCTTCAACTATAGGATCAGTCTTTATTACCTCCATATCCACTTCATCTGTTCCTGCTATCTTGGGATGTTTCCTTGTCTCCAAAATGCTAAGAATCTCAGCGAAGTAGTGCTCTACAGGTGCCAGGTTCATCTCGTCTAAACAGATAAAGAATGGCACCTTTGGGAACATCTTCGCTTTCACTAAGAACATTACAAACTTTTTGAATTGATAGCCTTTACTCAAATTGCTGTAATAACCCAACAGTTCCGTTGAGTCGTGCCAATTAGGTTTCACCTCTATCATGCAATAGTTGCCAGGAGTAGTTCCCTCTTCATCTTGTAAGTATTGGGGGCATGACTTAAATGCCAGTTCGCGCACAATACGACTTTTGCCTGTACCAGATATGCCAGCAAGCAGGATGAATGGTTTGGTTCGGATAGCGGTGAGGTAAGTATTAAAATCGTTTTCTTCTAAAGTTGGTGTTATTTTTGTTGTTAACTGGCTGTTAGCCTCATTCCTTGAGTTTATGTATGGACGTGAATCAAATATATTGATAAAGCTTTCAAAAGTTTGCTTATCTGGTTTCTCTGGTGTACCGATGTAGATAAATGAAGCTTGATTAATATCGGCTTTATAGTTCGCACGAGTACATTTTAGGAATTTCTTCCTATTCAATTTCTCATTTGCATAATCATAAATACTTCTTAAATCTCTTCTGGAGTCTTCGTTATCAAGATTTGTTTCTATTGAAATGATATATTCTTTGGGATTGAAGTTGTTTAATCCCTTTGCCATTTCATCATCTTTCGTAAAAATTGAGAAAAGATAAAAGCGTAATTGATGCTTTTTGGCAAAATAGAAAGGTTTCTTATATTCGTCAAGGAACACTCTTATTTGTGGCTTGGCACGATCTGTACCTGTAATTCCTATATTCGTATATGATATTAATATGACCTCTTCGTTGTTAATCTTGTATAATTCACTCTGATCTTTTCTAAAATCAATTGTTTCCTCATATTGGGAATAATCTACTTTTTCCCATTCAGGGAAATTATTACGGATGAAATCCTTTATTCGAGTAATAGAATCCATAATCTTATACCTTTTAGAAATTGGTTACGACTAAATGAGTACTTTCTGATTTAAACCTGTTTCTTATATTAACTGCATACGTTTTCGAATACTCAGCTCTAATAAACGGTCTATAAAGCTCTTCAGTAAGAGGGGTCTTTCCTATAACCATAAGTGACCTTGATTCTAAATTTCTGAAATCTTGTGCTAACCTACGGTGGTTATCTTCTGTAAAGCCATTTTGCTCAATATTTCCATAGTCTGTAAAAATGCAATCATATGGAGGATCTAAAAAGACAAAATCATTTACAGTACACCGATTGAAGATTTCAGAATAATCTTCATTTGTTATCTCCGTTCTCTTTAACAATTCAGAATGTTCTTCAGAAACTAACTGAGTATTAAAGTTTTTATAACGACCAAATGGAACATTAAACTCACCTTTCGAATTGAATCTTAACATGCCAGAATAGGAGGTCTTATTTATGAAGTAGTATAAAGTGGCATCTAAATATTTCTTCTCAATAATGCCATTATACATATCTCTGAGCAAATAGTATAGCGCCTCATTTTTATTCTCTACATGCCGTGATTTGTCTTTCATTTTTATCTGTTCATACTCCATCTGATTAGAACGATATGTTAACTCTAATCTCGTTAGTTCAGCTTTTAACGAGTCAAAATTTTCTCGGACAGCCGAATAAAAATTAACCAATCTGGAATTTATGTCATTTATCAATGCTGCATTGGGGGCCAAATAGAAAAAGAGTGCTGCACCGCCTGCAAAGGGTTCTATATATCTATCATATTGATTAGGGATAAACTCTATAAAGTTGTTTATCTCCTTGCTTTTACCACCACGATATTTTATAATAGGTTTCATTTTTTCAGGTTTAATCTTGTCTTTTTCCCGTTTATACAACAGAATCAGGCAAGCACCAAACCTGCTTATCAACAATAGTCTTTACCTACACACAAAAGGTGGGTGCTTAACTTCTACCTGTTCGACATTCGAGGCCTTCCACAGCCTTAGCAAGTAAACAGATAGAGTAAACACCCACGTTGGAGTATATAGACACCCGTAAAGTGTGCGTTGAGGCTACACGAGCCCCGCAGCACACTACGGAGAGTATATACTACACCCCGTGGCAGTCACCCCAGCATTTGTTTCGACTTGCTAATTCGATTGTGGAAGTTTCGAATGTCAAAAACAAAGCGTCAGTAACGCCTTCCAATATGTAGTGCTCCACCCATGGACTCCGTCCTACTCAAAGGACATCGTTGCCGCAACGGGCAGATAGCATCTGCAAAGATACGAAATAATTCCGTTATCATATTATAATAAGGTGTAATTTAAATCAATTTTAACCGTTTGAAGGTGATAATCTACAATTCGCATGCTCATTTGGGATCATTTCCCGAAAGAAACAGCTATCCACAATGTAATCTCTGCAATGATTATACTGACTGAAGCAAAGAAGATGCCTGCCAACCACTTAAATGCCTTTTGAGAACACCAAAAGCCCTTGCTGTTTAGAGCTTTGCAAAGGTCATAATGGAAAGTGGACATATGGGTGCGCAGGTCTCTTTCCATCTCGTTAAGTGCTTTCTCCTGATTATTCAGAAAAGAGTTATAAGCATTATTAATAGCGGCAACAGAAACATCGTCAAGTGTGGTAGTAAATTGAACGTTATGCGTATTACAAATAGTGGTTTGAATATCGCCCAGTATCTCTTTGTTAATCTCTGCTCCACGATCCAGTTTCTTGCTGATTTGTTCTAATGATTCTGTCATGAACTGCATATCTTTTAGCAAGTACTTTTGTTGTGTGATAGCAGAGTGAATTTCTTGTAGTTGCTTACTCAAATCCTCAGACTCTTTTTTCAATTCATCCTGGTTGTCTATGTCATTCATCATACCTTCGATGTCAAGGCCGGATGATTTCGGTTGTTTTTTTGTCATATTCTTTACTTTTTATCTATGAAACCTTCTAATTGGGCGGTTGTGCATATTGTGCGCCATCTGTGCACAGCGGCGAGCCCATTCTTTTTCATCTTCGTTATCGTCCCTACCCCAATCGGATGAGGGTGAACCACTGCCTCCGCCACAGGAATCTGCCAAATCGATGGCAGCATTTATGTAGCCAGCAAACAGGAGCATTGCAGTGTGCTTCACATCTTCAATAGTTGACCAGAGGTAGTTATCTGGCATCTTCACCTCATTCTGCAAGATATTGTCAATCTCCTTAGGGATGTCAACGGAATAGTGTTGGCCCCCTACTTCAATATCGTGGTGACACATGACAGGTTCCCCTTTTGGATAATTGAGTGAGGCAGGTTTGGAGGATCGATAATCCTTACCCTCTTTCTCTTGCTTTGCTGCATGCTCTACGTGACTGAATTTCTCTGGATGCAATTTCTCCCAGGTCTTTTCAATCCTTGAAGGCGTGAGGTTACGACTGTGCCCGATGTCAGAGGATTTATATCTCGAGTTCCCCTTCATGATGTAATAGCCACATACTTTTCCATGTTTATCTCTCTTCAACGTAATAGCGTGCCCTTTTTCCTTTGCCTTTTCCTGATATGTATTCCAGTCAAAGGAATCCATGTTTTTCAGAACAGATATACAAACCTTTGTTATCTGCTCGATATTCTTTTGGCGTTTTGTCTCGGCCAACACCCAGCCCCGTCGTTGTGTGATGGTATTGGCAGCAATCATAGCACGATCGTTGATGTAATGAGCATCGTTGACATTGCCTTCCATATCTATGCGGTTGGCATTGATATGAAGATGAAGTATCTGGCCCTTGCTGTCATGATGAAGCGAGACGACGTATTGGCTATTTTGCAGGTTGGTATGCTTTGCACTTTCTCGTCCTGCTTTTTTCGAGAGATCAACACGATCAAACTCACGGATGAACTCGTCAGCAAGTTTTTGCCAGTCTTTCATCGTCCATCCGACAGTCTCTTCTTTGGCAGGTGATAGCTCTATGCGTATCGAATTATTCTTCAAAGGGTGATGCTTGTTCAGCTTCTCTTTGTATTTCATCTGAAGTGCAATCATCCGCGCCCACACAGAGGATGATGAAATATTCTCCGGCAAATGATTGACCTTGACAATCTCTGCCTTATCTTTTTCTGCCGAGTAGCGCACTGCGTTACTGCCGTGCGAAATAACTGCTCCTTTTGCAACCATAGTTTTACTCTTTCATCTCTTCAACAATCATATCCCATTGCAAAATGATGTTGGTGACAGCATCAATCCATGAACGCATGAAGCGTTCGTTATTGAAGTAGTGTTTTATTTGCTCCTGAGACTTTCCTTTGAGCGCACTTCGAATATGTATAAGATCACCTCTTGCATCAGCCAGACTACAATAGGCTTCAATCTCTCTTTCGGTAAGGTGGAGTTTGGGCTTATGACCAAGTGCACATTTACGCATATAGTCACTGATGGTCAGCCCACATTTTTTTGCGTTCTCTTTGACAGTATTATACTCGTCAGAAGTTGCCCTTGAATCAAGGCGCTTGGTTCGTCTTGGAACCTCTATACTTTTTTTCTTTCTCATATCCTTTATAATATATTTAGCCAATGCAAGCTTGCGAGCGTTCAAGAGTCCATTGGAGAACAAGGATGCGCTGCATTTTTGTCCGACATTGGTAATTCTTGCTAACAAACGTCACATTACGGAAGTCTTATTGATGTTGCCTATCAGCAGATCTGCAATATCGACCTTTGCCTGTCTTTGTTCTGGAGTGGCAGTCTTTTCGAGATAGTCGCTCACCTGAATATGCCATCCTTTTTTATTCAATTCTTCTGCACGTTTTGACCACGTTCCATAGGCATAGCCATCCTTATCTGTATCGGGAAACAGTATCAAATCGCGGCTCATAACAGCATTCATTCTTTCTTCTTGGAGGTTGCCTAATGAGCCCGTGGCCATCCACAACAGATTAGGCAAAAAGAGCGAACAAATGACAGAGGTATTCTCGCTTTCGACAATGCCTAGCGTCTTATCAGAAAGGAGAGAATCGCGAAGTAAATGCTCGCCAAATAGGGTCTTTTTGATGACATAATCAGCAGGAATCTCACCACGTTTTGATAGTTCTTTGGCAATACTGGATGGCGTTATTGCATGGTTCCGATGACCATTGGGGCAATAAGCCATAACCTTTCCCATCCGCACGATTCCGTCTTTGTCAACGTACCAATAAATGACGTGATGCTCCTTCGTCACTCCTAAATGATAGGCGTTAACAATATCAGATAACCGACTAGAATCTGTAACAATGGTCTTCAGATAGCATGCAAAATCTGATTGAAGATTATGATCAAAACTCTGACTGACATAGCCGGAATTGATAGCCAAGAATGATTGTTCTCTTAGATGGGGAACGACCTTTACAGGCAATGTATGGACCCTATTTGTGAGGTCTTTTACATAGTACTTGTTGGTGTCGATTCCATGCTGATGGCACATGTAAATGAAGGTGGCAATACCAACTTTATTGCTTGTGTGAAGGGCGTTGGTGAACTTGCGGTTGTTTTCTGCCTCATGGTATTTGCCACTAAGTTTGCTAATGCTTTTGAACAATCCACGCCCATCTTCTCCAAGATTTGAGAGAGCGAATGCACCTTTTGTCCAGTCCTCAAACGTCTCGAACATATTTATATTTCTGGTGATAATCTCGTTAACTAAAGCCTGATAATCGAAGTTTTCCATTTTACTTATGCATGTTTTGCTCGTATCGTTGAACGAATTTTGCTACGCCAGATTTGTCCTTATAGCCAACCTTTTTGGCTATTTCGTCATAGGTAAGTCCATCGTCCTTTAGTTGCATGATTGCCTGATATTTTGCCTCATTATTTGTGCTAATGGGTACCAGATTCTCAAATGGAACTCGTTCGCCGGTCTCCTTGAAAGTCAGATGTTCAGTAAATCTAAGTTTAATGGATTCGGACTTATTATCAGCAGAAAGATAGTTGCCTTTGACACAGCAAAGATGCTTATAAGTGACATCGGCAAGGTCGCTTCTCAATTCCACAACCAGGCGCATCTTGGCTTCAAAAGCCTGGCTCCCCAACAGATTGTGCTTGGAAGGCATAAATGTTTCTGTTCGTTTACCGCAATGATGCAGAAATATTATCAGGCACCTGTGCTTGGTTACTAAATGCAGATATTGCATCAGGAACTGGCGCACTTGATTTCCTTCATTCATACTACCGGTATAGAGATCTGAGAAGCAGTCGACCACTACCAAATCAGCAGGTTGTACGGTCAAACGCTGATCTAGTTCTGCAACAACATCCTCACTATCAAAAAGGAATCTGAGTCCTCTTAATGATGCAGGATCCATGTTCAAATCATTGTTTTGGCGACCTATCAAGTATGCGTTGGCAGTCTCATCATCCTCTGTAGACACATAGATAGCACTATGGTGTTCTACGTTCAATTTCATTCCAAGAAAAGTCTTTAATCCAGCAGAAACAGACATTGATAGTTGACGAAGGAATGCCGATTTTCCTGTATCTGAACTGCCAGCAAGACAAACCAAGCCAGACTTTGGCAATAGGGGCTCAAGCAGAGATGGAATCTCTTTGATATTCTTATTCAACAACATTTCACCTGTGATTTCACCGAACTCATTAGCGCCAAGAACACCTTGGCTCTGCATCTTTTCGATGTCTTCAGTAATCCCTTGAACATAGTTCTGCATAACACTACTTAATGTGATTATATTTTGCCAACTTGCCTGATTTTATGAGTTGGTTTACCTCCTGTTTGGAATAGAGATTCTTTCGTCCCACTTTCTGGCTTTGTAGTATTCCTGCCTTTTCAATTCGCCAAAGTGTTGGGTAGGCAATGTGCAGAAGATTACACAATTCATCACGGTTATAGAAACCATCGCCTTCCGGTTGATTATTCACTAACGAGTTGACGCTTCTTTCATCAAGGCAGCGATTAACCGTTTTGTAAATCACATCTTCAAGCTGGTCCTCATTTAATACAATAATATTGCTATCCATAATCATATAATTGTTTTTTTAAGACACAAAGCAAGTGAAAGCCACTGAGTTAAGCACTTAGCGGCTCCGCATTTTTCGGAAGTTTTTCTAAGCTTTTGGTGGTGTCTTTTGTTATCCTGAACTTATCCCTTTATCTTATCCAACAATCCATTTACCAAACAAATAATCCGTAATCTTATATTCAACACTTCGTTTCTTGCCACCTGCTTTCGTAATGACTCCTCGTTTTTCAAGCCTATATAGTGCTGAGGATGTGTTTGTAGCAGAAAGACCACTTTCTCTCTGAACATCGGCAGCAGTAGCTATTTCACCAGCACGAGCCAAACCATATAATGCGCGCTGCTGTACGCCAGGTAGAGTACTGAACTTATAGCAGAAGTATCGCTCGTTCTCTTCAATGACAATGTCAAGGCAATCCTCCGTCCCGTAGTTTGGGTGGATAACACTGGCGAAAGACTGTATGTAATTGAGATTTCCTCCAAGTTTCAATATTGTTTTTTGAAACTCCGGATTCCCCTTTACCTTATTATATATATCCTCCGACAACAGGTCCTCAAGATCCTCTTTCTCAAAATTGGGGATTTGAAATGAGCAAAAGAATTCGTCGAACAATGGATGATTCTTTGAGAATTCTTCGTGTGACCCTGTTGATGTGGCTACCAGGGATGGTGAATGTCTATTGGAGAAGAAGACTATGAATTTCTTTTGTTCCCCTTTTGTCATAGCCAGCAATAACTTGTCGAAGTCATCAATCAAAACTACAGCATCTTTCCCCAAGAAACCATCTAAATCCTTGATAAGAGATTCTGCTCCCACAATATTACTATGCGGATAGAAGTTTTTCACCATCAAGAATCCACGTGCAGTAAATTCTTCTGCGAGTTTCTCGATCGTAAATGTTTTACCTGAACCTTCGACACCACTAATTAGAATGTGCTGAGGTTCCAAATCCTTGCGATAGCTCTCTGTAAGATCAGCTATTCGCCATACTAATTGATTTAATTTGTTCATATTAAAATTTTTAGAAATAATATAATTTTGCTGCACAAAGTTACTTAATTTCAAAAACTCTCACGAAAGAAATAATGAATATTTGAGTTGGCTTTAGCAATTTATAACATCGAATTTTAACAGAAAATCAACTTTTGAGTCTGAAACCAAAAAGTTAAAATTGCGTTTTTGAGATATTAACATGGGAAAAGTGCAAACATGAAATTTAAAGTGCGCGAGAATTAACTTTTTCTTGGATCAAAAATGGAGAAAAAGTTCATTTTGTGCTCTTTTTCCAGTCGCCAGAACAAAAGATTTTCTGTCAGAATCTGTCGAAATCTCATATTTGAGTTCATTTCGACTGTTTCTAACAGAAAATGTGGCGAGATAGGTAGATCAAGAAAGCTTGTTACTTATGGATACCAACAGAGTCGTGGCAATCTCGGGATTCTTAAATCTGATAAGATTGTCTTCAGCAGAGTGATAGCCTAGAATATTTACGCAGCCGTACCATATTTTACTCTTGTCAATGATGGCTGCGTGTAGGGAAAGGTTATTGATAGTTATAACACTAATGCCTTGATACTGCAAACGAATGGTATCATCGTTCTCCTCTTTAGTGTAAAGTACGACCTCTATGCCGTTTGCGGCCAAATCAATTAGTCGTTCTGCGATTTGTATCTGTCTGCCAATCCTAACTTTCGGACATGAAATGACAACAGAACGCTTACATTGTGAGAGATCAGAAACTAATGGAGAAACAAAGTTTTGTCCATCATAGATTAGGTCTGTTGTCGGGAACAGACTGTCAAACATCTCGTTGTTCCTTATTCGGTAGCCAATAGAGGCATAGCCTTTCAGACGCTTTCGGTACATGGATTCACAAACAGGAATGCGGATGTCAATGTAATCATAGATTTGTACATCCTGTTTACCATCAAACTCTCGATGTAATCGACCTGCATATTGGGCCACAATACCTTTCCAGGCGACTGGTGAAACCAGAAACAAGGTATCAAGACGCGCGTAGTCGAACCCCTCACCCACATATTTGCCTGTAGCAACGATGACAAGCGGCTCTGTGGATGGGATGGATTGCAGATATTCCATCTTCTGCCGCTTCTCTTTGGCACTTTCTGAACCAATAAGAGTAATGACAGTGGGGCAATGCGGCTTGAGAAGATTTGCCAACACTTCTACATGAGCCGTCCTACTTGTTAAGATAATCGGTGAACGTCCCTCTTTCAATGCCTCGATGACATCTTTGACGATGAATAGGTTGCGATATTCGTCTTCTGCCAGTTGTTGGGCCACTTTCGTAAACGAAAGGTCTTCACCGCTTATTGGCCTGTAAGGCGTAAAGCGAGGAACTAACAATCGTTGGAATGACTGATCGCACATCTGAGCCCTGGCATCGGCATTATACCTAATAGGGCCGCATTGCATAAAGATAATGGGCTGATGTCCGTCTTTTCGGATAGGGGTAGCTGTTAAGCCATAAACATATCGGGCATTGACTGCTTTCAGGATCTGCTCGAAGCTGACTGCAGAAACGTGGTGACACTCATCTGCAATAACCAGCCCATAATCTTTGACGAAGGGTTTTACTTCACCATCAGTCATACACGACTGCATGAGGGCTATGTCTATAATGCCATGAAGTTTGTTGCCTGTAGACGAGAGGGTGCCGATTGGTGATAGGCCCTTCTTACGCTTGCGTTTCCCTTCTTCTAATTCGAGAACTTCGTCAATGGCAAGGAACTGCTCTATTCTCTGTACCCATTGGTCTAGCAAGGCCTTTGTATGAACAAGTATCAGTGTATTGACGCTATGCTTAGCTATGAGACCTATGGCAGCCACTGTCTTTCCAAATGCAGTAGTCGCTGAGAGTACACCAGTGTTGTTCATAGCCAAGGTGTTGACGGCTTCTTGCTGATTCTCGCGTAGTTCACCATTAAAATGAACAGAAATAGGCCTACCATGATTCGTCTTGTCCTCAAACCGATAGGCAACATTCTTCTCTTTTAGGAGTGTTGTAACAGCATCTTCACATCCTCGAGGAAGTGCAAGAAACTCTTCCGTCAAATCTGCACAGGAAATAATGCGAGGTGTCTGGTAGGTGGATAGTCGTAGTGCCTGTTTGCTATAGAACTCAGGATTTCGAAACGATGCAATACGTCTGAGATGGTTGAGAACTTTAGATGAAAGCTGGTTCAGCGGAATATTGAGCATGTTTGACCGCGTGATAACGATCTCCGATAAGAAGTCGGACTTTTCTATCTTAGTAGTGACTGGTACTTCCCAAGGCTTGCTCTCACTGGTCTTTGACAAATCTCCAAGAGGAAGAATGTTGGACGTTCGTTTCAATATCTCATCCATTGCGACCTCAGAGAGTTTACTCACATTCAGCAGATATTCCCACTGGTCATCGTATGGTTCGAAATACTTGTTTACAAATATACTGTTGCCATTTTTGCGAGCCAGACCTTGCAGTGGCAATGCAACCAGATTCCCAAGTCCTCCTTCTGGCAGTGTATCTTGGTTTGGAAAGAATCTGTCGTATGACTTGAAGCTAATCTTTCCGTTTCTGTTCATAGCCTCCGTAAGGATAGCATTACCCAACCTGCGAGCCTTAACTGCCAGTACTGGTGTCTCAAAGAATATCCATACATGAGCGCCATTGCCAGAACGTGAACGTTCTACAGAATATGGAATACTCCAACTTTTGCAGACGTCAACAAAGGCTAATACATCTTCTTGATAGCCGTGTTCACAATTCTTATCGTCAAAGTCTGTACAAAGCAAGTGGCAGGTGTTGTCCTCATACAACACATAAAGGCCGATGACATCCCTCCCATCAGCATACTTTCCTTCCAAATGACGATAGAAATCATTATCAGTTAATGGTGGGAACTGTCGATTAGGACATTCTGCACACTTGAATTTCCGCTTGTCACATAACTGCCCCCACTCATTCAGACAAACTGGCTGATATCCAGCTTTCCCTGTCGCTTTGCTAAACCATCTACGAGCAAATACATCTTCGCGCCCCCTGAATAGGCTCCGGAACAAGCCTACCTTCTCTTGAAGTGAGAGAGTTTGCATAGCAGTTGGTTCCTGCTTGATAGGAACGACATCTTCGCCAAGTCGTTTTCTCAACTCTGCATTTTCGGCTTCCAATTCCTTGATACGTTCAAGTAGTTGCTGGCGCTCTGCAATCCATTCATGGTAATTCTTTAACTCCATCCACTATTGTTTCAACTCATCAAGCAAATTTATAACTTTATGAATTTCTGAATATGCAATTCCTTCCTTTGGTGATGCTTTACTCATCTGAGACAGTTTATCCGCATTGGCCTTCGCACGTTCGATATCCCCGTTGTCACGAAGAAACTCATACAATTTTGTGCGTTTGAAGTAATGCCTGGTCTTCTCGTATTCTGGCATATATTTCCGTAATTCGGGTATCAACTGGTCATAGTTTTTGAAATATCTAACTGCATTATTTGGCAAGAAATGCAGAAGGAACCAGAACTCTGTACAGGGACTGGTCTCGATGAACATGATGCCACGGTACTCTTTACGGGCCTTGAACGACTGATACTTCTTCATTTCGGCAGGCTTCTCATGGAGTCTGTCCATATCTACCAAGCATACCACGTAATCGTAACCCTCGGATAACTTTGCCTTGGCCATTTTCAGGATATGCCCGATGTCTGCATGTTGTGGAAAGCCAGGTGAGAGTTTGAAGGGATAGCGGCAAGCGACGCGGAGCGAATCGAAATAGAACCACTCTGTTTCTCCCTCTCCAATGATTGCAATACTCTTTCTCATTTTTCAAACTCCTTTAAGTCCAGATATTGACTGCCAAGGAAGGGCAGATCTACCAACTTCCCTTGTTTGTATGCGTTGTAGGGCGAGAGGGTTTTGTGCAGGCCCATCGACGAAAGCCGTTCTATCTTGGTTTCACCCTCTGAGTTCTTATCCGTGAACCAGACAGTATCACGACGCACAAAGTCCTCGTTGAGCAGGTTGATGTCGTGAGTGGTGAAGAGTAACTGGGAAGTGTTTTCGCTATTAGCGATAAACACGCGGATGAGGTATGACAGCAGTTCGTAATGGATGCTCGTTTCCAATTCATCGATGGCGATGAAATGGGAATCGAAGAGCAGACGCTTCAGAATAGTGGTCATACCCATGAACCGCATGGTTCCTCGTGACTCATAGGTTTCAGGAAGTTCAAAAGTACCATTGTCTGTCTTGTGCTTGAATAACAATTCCGGAGTGGCACCCATTTTCCTCAATTCGACATTGTCGATATTGAAATCAGATGCTTTGAGCATATAAACAAGAAAACACTTCAAAGAGCCGTCCTTGTCGTTCTCCAGATAGTTTCTCGTAAAGTCTGACAAGGAAATGTCTGGTGTCAGTTGTTCGCTAAGATGTTTGGAAAAGAAGTCGTAAACGGCATTTAACTGTGATGCCTCGACATTCGATTTACCGAAAGCAGCTATCACAGAACAGTTATTAACGGTGTTACCTTCAATAATGGTCTGACTTTTCTGGGTCAGTTTAGTTTTATTGCTGAAGGTAATCTCCGTAGCATCCTTCTCCTTATTATATATGCGTTTGTATAGAGTCGTTGGCCGATTTGTGGTATAAACCATTAGCGTTTCATCGTATATACGCACATCGTCGAACTCGATATTCAGCACATAGCGCACTCCGTCAAGATAGAAGTCCATTCCCATGCGGCAATGATTGTTCCTCGATTGATCATCCAGCAGGAATGGTACCAGTTTCATGGGTTCATTTCTGTCCTCCGGCACACGCAGCATCAACCGACGATAATAAGAGAGCGCTTTCAATACATTGCTCTTACCTGATGCATTGGCACCATAGATGACACCGATCTTCAGCAGACTGACTTCATCGGTCACTCTACTGCAATATTCCTCAGTCATGAACTTGTCTGATGTAGCCACAAAACTGATGGACTGCTCAGACCTGATGGAAAAGAAATTGCTGACTCTAAACTCTGCTATCATAGGACAATTCATTTAATTTCGATGCAAAGATAGAATAAAATTCCAAAACAACCAAATTTATTTTAATATTTCGTAATATTTTCACGTAATTTGCCATTAAAATACGGTTTTCTATAATTATTTCTTCATTTTTTGGCTCTACTATTTGTTAAGACTTTCTTGTTGACAGTTGAAAACACCTTAGAGATTTCTACTTGTCAACCTGCGCCGTTTTTGCTTTTCGGGCGGCCAGAATCTTATCACCAACTCTCTGGGCTTGCTCGGAGATACCTATTCGGATATAACTCTCAAAGACCTTTTGAGACTGATGCCCCGTAATGCTGCGAATCTCCTGATCTGACAATACACCTAATTTATATAAGTTGGTGGCTCCACTCCTTCGCGCAGTGTGAGAGGTTATCAACTCATATTTGGGACGCACTATTTCTCCATGACTATTACGCTCCCATAGCGGCGAGCCATTGCGCGTTTGAGCAATCTTATCTAACTTATAAAACCATTTGCGCTCATTATCAGTGAATTTGGTGCCTTTTTCTTTCTTCTTCAACAGTTTCGTATAAGTTTGTTCAGAACGCCTTTCTACAGCAGTCAGCACTGTTACATACTTTTCTTGGAAAGAAGACTGTATCTTGGCTAACTCATAAGCAACCGCCTTTATCTTTATGTTCATCTGCTGCTCAGTAATCTCAGGAAAGTCATAGTGATATTTCTCGCATAGTTCATAGACGCGGTCATCACATATTGGAACATTGACAGTTTTACCCGTCTTCTTCTGTGTCAGGATAATCAGCCCCAGTCCTTTATCATATGTAATAAAGTTGTCCTCACGTAGTTCACTGTAATCACTATAACGTTGACAACTGAAATAGCCTAGCAGAAAGATATCTCGAACTATTTCGTTCATACCTGTTAGCTTCATAGCATACATTGCATCAATCTCTTCGTCAGTTAGGTATATCTCGGCCCGTTTCTCTGTTTCCTTTACCGTCCTGTCTTTCCACACTCTCAGAGAAACAGCGTTCTTGTTGTAACCCTCCATAGCGGCAAGATTGCATAGTTTACGGAAACAGGTGACGTTCTTATTAATGGTATTAGCCATGAAGCCCTTTTTCTGGAGGTACAGCGTGAACTTATCAGCAAAAGGCTTGTCAATATCTTCAAAAGGGATGTCCTTTTTGCAGTAGTCACGCAAATGCCTGCCGAAGGATTTCCATACTTGAATCGTGCCAGGAGTGTAGTCAGAGTTGTTGCCGTGGCGGATGGAACCATCAGATATGCCAGCAAAAAAGTAGTCATAGAAGCCTATCACCATCGCCTTGGTTTTAGCAGATGCCACTTTGACTGTCTGTTGGATTTCCTCCACAGTGCCGTTGACAACGCTTGACAACGCGTGTTCCAGAATTACCTTATCTTCTTTGGAGTTCACCTTATCTTCGGCATATAGAGCATCGATAGCCTTCATTATTTTCAACTGGAGGTCATGAACTCGCATGCCTTCTTCCGTTCTTTCATATCTTTGCATGGCCGGCAAACTCTTCTGAGCTTTCGCCCATTCCTTCACATCGACCATAATACCAGTAGTAACACAGAACAGAATTCCTTTACGGCGCGTTCTTACATACAAAGGTGCTTTACCCTCAGTCTTATTTGTTCTCAAAAAGAATTGCGACATATTTTTATTACTTTTGTTGGGTGCGAAGGTAATACATTTTTTGAAAACTTGTAGCCAATTTGTAGCCAAATTTTGAGATTTGGTGAAATTTTAACTTTTCGAAACTTTTTGTATTGTTTTTGTAACTAATTGATATTAAGTTTCTTACAATTTCTAAAGATTTCCAACAATTTCAACGCCCACGGTGCAAGCCCATCCTGAAGCGCCACATAAAAGGCTGAAAATCAAGGAGTTAGAGACAATCTAACTCCTTTTTTCATGCTTACAAATTAACAGGCTGAACAAATGGTGTACAATGACTGCCCTCTGAGGGAACCGAAAACTTGACATTATAAGCATTCTTAGACTATCGGCTGATGGTTCGTTTAAACGATACGCTAATTCTGATTCCTCTTGATTTATGGCGGTTTTTCGGCTGTTAAACTTTCCTAATCAGTATTGTGTATACCTCTGAATTGCCATTTCCGGGTTGCATTTCACTACGACAAACAGGGGCAGCGCAAGATCAATGGATTGTTGCTAAAAGGCATGAAGAAGCCCGCCAACTGACCTCGATCTTTTATCAATTCCTCCATAACTGACCCCATTCATTCTGACAGACTGGCTGATAACCAGCCTTCCCTGTCGCTTTGCTGAACCATCTACGAGCAAATACATCTTCGCGCCCCCTGAATAGGCTCCGGAACAAGCCTACCTTCTCTTGAAGTGACAGAGTTTGCATAGCATATGGTTCCTGCTTGATAGGAACTACATCTTCGCCAAGCCGTTTTCTCAACTCTGCATTTTCGGCTTCCAATTCCTTGATACGTTCAAGTAGCCGCTGGCGCACTGCAATCCATTCATGGTAATTCTGTAGATCCATTCCTATGCAATAAATAGGCCATCCAAAGTAACCTCACTATGAACCAGACTT
>FLNV01000557.1_pt1 | contig 51208 bp, 41 predicted proteins | sample 1140351 | NCBI WGS metagenome assembly FLNV01 (sample SAMEA3878207, study PRJEB12797) | bioreactor metagenome | biome: Moose rumen | place: Sweden | collected 2011-10
CTAAAGCCAAGATGATATAGGATGTCCTTGTGGGCATTAAGACACAGGCAAATGTCACGTAGAGAGTCACAACTCGTCAGCTGTCCAAACAAAAGGTGCAGGAACTGGTTGTAGCAAGTCAAATCCTTGACATGCCAATTGCCATGGTACTTCTTCACGCATTTATCGAATTGATAACGAGGAATATACTTTACAACTTGAGAGAAAACATATCGACCGACGTTCATAACAATGCAATTTTAGTTGCAAAGTTACGCTGTCATTTTCAAATCAAAAAATCAAAGAACGCTCTTAAACCCTTATTAATAAAGGGATATATGAAGTTTAATTTAAAATTATTGCATCACTAGTAATTTCGAATAAACCTTTTTTTGGTTCAAAATGGTTCAAGAAAAAACTGACTCGTTTTTTTATTATAACTGTCATCGACCACAACCAACTCGTCAACTCGGCGACCTGAAAGGCCAAACTGCCCATAGTCCAAGACATCACGATATAATGGAGAATACAAGGTTAGGATGAGCACCCCGAGGGGCAATAGTTGTACATAGCCCAAGGCATCACGATATAATGGAAAATACAAGGTTAGGATGAGCGTCCCGAAGGGGCAATAGTTGCCCATAGCCCGGGGTAACACCCTGGGTAATCATAACACCATCAAACAGCCCATCGCCCTGTAAGGGCAAAAGCTCTACTACAACTACAAACAACTCGTCAACTCGTATTCTTGTCTATTGAAACAAATCGTAAATAAAAATAATAAAACACCAATTATACGACAGTCCGGATTTATTTCATTATCTTTGTCGCAAAATTTGCGACGTTTCAACAGCTGTTTAGTCGCACAAAAAAGGAAGTCTCTCCAGACAGTCGAAGTCAGCAGGTGAGCGAGATATTTCTTTTTAGTTGCACAAAAAAGGAAGCCGAGAGACTTCCTTTTTTGTGCTGTTTGTAAGTAGTTCTTAAGGGTTGTCAGTCTTTCAAAGGGTTGTCAGTCTTTCAGGGAATAAGTGATGGTTGTTACCACTCTGACCTTCTTAATGTACGGAGTGTTTTCGTCACGGTTGTCAATGCTGAACTGTCCTTGGTCAGCAGTGATGATCTTGTTGATCTTAGACTTTGAGTTTTCTGCAAACTGCTGTGCTGTTTTCTCAGCATTTTTTATAGCTTCACTCATCAGTTTCGGCTTTATGTCGGGGAATGACACTAAATCGTAGGACACATTTCCTCCGTCAACAATAGCGATTCCCTGCTGCAGAAGTTCTCCCTGACGGTTGATCAGTTCTCCAACCAGTTCCACGTTGCTTGAAGTGACCGTGATGGTGTTTGTGATATTGTATCTATAGTCCCGTTTGTTTTCAGAATATTGGTCTGCTTCTAAGTCTACAACATAAGGTGCGTTGACACTGATTTCTTTTTCCTTGATGCCGTTCTCCATAAGGAAGGCCTTTATAGTGTCGGCCGTCTCGTTAATCTTTTTGTAAAGTTGAGGCAGGTCGTTTCCCATCTCCTTAGTCTGAATAGGCCATGTAACCATGTCTGCAGGCATTTCCTCTTCAGCCAGTCCTTTCACCGTAACCTGTCTGTCCTTGTTCGTGAAATTGTCAATGCCTGCCTTCAGACACAATCCCAGTACCAACAATCCGACAGCGATGCCAACTGCCAATACAGCCGATTCAATCAATCTGTTTCTTTTTTCCATAATTAAAATTATATATTATTTGTCTATTACCGGGAAATTAAAATACGTGTTAGGATAAGGTTGGTTGTTAAGAGTGAAGTGCCACCACTCGTTGGCATAGTTGGTGAAACCGTGTTTCTCCATCACTCGTTTAAGCATCAAACGGTTCTTGTTGTGTTGACGGTTCACGTTTCCGCCAGGATAGGCACCCATGTACGACGTGTGGGAAGGCGGACCGAAATAGTCGAAATGGCTTCCCATGTCCACCTCTTTCTTCGTGGTCATGTCGCATATGGTCATATCGATGGTGCTGCCCTTGCTATGACCCGATTTCCTTGCGATATATCGTGGAAAAAGATTCTTTTTTGCTATTGTAGGATAATATTCAGCCTTGTTCTTTTCGTCCGGACCTTGTGCCCAGCGTACAAAGTGGTCGACAGCACGCTGCGGACGATAAGCGTCAAAAATCTTAATTACGTAGCCCATCTCGCGGAATTCGTCGGCGGCTTCTTTCAGCCTTAGGGCTGTCTGCTTGGTCACAATCGCTGCATTTGCATTATAGCCCTCTACTTTTACTCCCATAAAATTGTTGGTAGTAGAATAACGTATTTCCTCAATCACATCTGGCACGTAATCTCTTACAAGAACAAATCCGGGATGAGGCTCAAAACCCTTTTGCTGGGCCGCCTGAACGTCTTGACTGGCATCCGATTCTGAAATGACGCTGTCCGACGGGTTCACGATGCTGTCCGACGATTGAATATTGTTGGCAGAAGGCGCAACACTGTCATTCAAGGCTTGGATGATGGTATCACCCGCTGATTTCTCATCCGATTGTCCCGGATTCCCTGTCTTGGAGTTGCATGCCAGAGAACTGAACAGTGCTAAGGATGCAGCTACCAATAGGAAGTAAACATTCTTTTTCAACGCTTTCATATTGCTGAATTGTTAAGTAGCTCGGATTATCTGATTCTGTCGCGATAGATATAGCCAAGATATCTCTTGTTGCTGTTGTATACTTTGTACCAGTTGGAACCAGTCTTTGTGTAGTAAACGAATGTGCCTACATTCAGCCTGCCTGTGATGGCATAGTTGGTGCCTGGACCTTTACGGATGTTAACATAAGAGTCTCTTGGGTCGGTAATGTGGCCGGAACGGTAGCTGGTTGAAGGAGCGCTATCGTAGCTGCTGTTAGGATTTACCCTGACTATGCGGCTCGTGTGCATATAACCCATGTATGTGTTGCTTCTTGCACCGGAATACACCTTGCTCCAGCCGTTGCTCTGTGGTGTGTAATAAAGATAATCGCCCGAGTTGTAGCGGCGTACGATTGAAGAACTGGTAGATGGGCTGCGACGAATGTTGGTGTAGCCGTCAGGGTCGGACACTCTTCCATAATACTTCTGAGCGTTTACTGAAACTGCTGACAACATTACAATCAGCATAAGAATGATTTTTTTCATAATTTTATGTTTTTAGGATTAATAAAAAAGGTATTTCTTATATTTTGCAAATATAAATAAAAAAAGATAATAAATTCAAAGTAATAATAATATTTATTGTTAAAAAATGCACAAAATGTATCATTTAAAGCTGTATTATGAACAATATTTTGATTAACAGATTAACTTCTATATTAAAAGTGTTTAGTTTAAGTCCCATTGGTCTGTGCAACAGGCATAGACATCAAACTTCTCTCTCTTAGAATTAATAAACGTGCCTTTTATTGACTCTCCATCATTAATAATTATTTTGAATGTGCCAGTATGTTTTTCATTAATCCATTCATACAAATATTCATAACCATCTCTATGTCCTTGTATTGTGCATTCTATCCAATTTCCCCTATTTATAGGTTTGTTAATATATCTATAAGAAAAACTATAGGTAGGGCCATATTCCGGCATATTGAAATAAACAATGTTTATTACGATCTTATAAGGCCCAATATTTCCGGTATATTCATAGCCACAGGTATTGTTTGCAGATGTCGCACTTAATGTGGTATATAAAGAGAGTATAAATACACACATCCATTTTTTGTGAAAAAGAGTCTTCATATTGTATAATTATTAAGTTAAAAGAAACATTTTATTTATCATCACTAGTCATCAGTTTAATAATAACTATATTTTTTTCTTTAATGGTTTTAAGTCATGTATGTCGTAATCATTCATTCTGATGGCATCCTTGGGTATATTAGAATCGTTGTATTTGGAAACAAGAATCTTGTTGTTTCTGTGGTCATAAGTCAACATATCATAATAATTCTCACCGAATGTGTATACTTTATTGTCTAAAAATGCCGGTTGTCCCATATTTCGACGATTAAGAATTCTCTCCAACTTGTTTTTTGTTGGATTATACATGTAGCAATCGAGTATAGTACCAGATGACTGATAGCTATATGTGGTTTCTATATATTCATTTTCCATATATTCACAATCATCTACATCGTTGCAGTATTCTTCTTCATATACATGTGTGTCGTTTTCAATTTCAAAATAATCCTCTTCGTCATCACATCCCTCATGGTCGTCACATCCCTCTTCAAATTCAAAATCATCAGAATCAGAATATGTATAATCATTATATGATTTTGTTGTATATCCGTCTGGTAAGTTCATATACTTGTCATATTCAATCCACAACTCTGGAATTCCATCATCTGTAATGTCATAAAGATAGTATTTTGTACCCACACGTTTACATTCAAATCCGTCTTCATCTGTATATTTACTCGTTTTGCCTGCAAGTGTAATACATTTCTTCAATTCTTCAAAAGCTTTTTTTCGTATATCCTCGCCATCCTCCTGAACTGAAGGCATAGAAGATGCCATTCTTTTGGGGCTTATTTTAGTATTTACTGACAGAGACATTCCCTTATTACCCATTAATACAACAGTCAAAACAACCAATACCTGAATAAAAATTAAGGATAACAGCACACCCTTTAAACGGTTCTGTTTTTTAGGTTCTGTTTTTGGAAAAAAGGTGGAACGTTATTCATCATAATTGACGATTTGTTAGGAACTATTGTTGAATCATTATCAAAGTATCCTTTTTTTTCAATATCTTGTGTCATAATTGTGTAATTGGTTTTCTTGTTAATCATTATATTCTAATCTCTGTATGGTTCGAAATAAGTATTAGTGTATTTGTTTAAAAAACAAAGGTTTTTAAATTCATTGCAAAATTATGGAAAAATCAATTATCAGGAAAGCATAAATATGGTTCAAAAAAGTTCAAAATAAAAAGTTGGAAAATCTTGGATCACAGATTTCCCAACTTTTTAATCACAAAAACCCTGTTTTTGGTTATCTATTTCTTTAATTCGAGCCGAAAGGCGGTATCGTTTCTTTCAGTTTACGAACTCTTTTAGAATAAACATATCCAATAAGAAAACCTTTATTGTCGAACACCCCAATCCAATTTTCTGTATTCACAGCGGTCTTTCCAAGAAAATGCACACCCGTATTCAATGTTCTAACGATAGGCGAAAATGAATTGGTATCCTTCCGGACATTGACATATCCATCAGGATCTGTAACAAGATACTTGCACAATTCCTCATATTCACCATAATTAGGTGTCCAGACCGCAACATTTTTCCAATGCAGATATCCAATAAACCCTTTTGATGCTAAAAGGCTCACTTTGTACCATTCTCCTTTTCCAGGAGTAATATATACAGCTTTGCCTGTCTTTTCGCTTCTTACTTTATTGTAATGATTGCCCGGACCACTCATTATATTAATGCTGGCGTTTCCTTCCCCAATCAAGTAGCCCAAAATGCGTCCTTGAGCTTCCGCATTGACTGTATATATCGTTAATAAAAGGAAAGCGCAATAGTGTCTTAAATTCATGTGAAAAGAAGTTTGGTAACTATTTGTTTCCAAATATAAAAATAAAAGATTGTAACTCCAAATATTAAAGAGAATATTGAAAAAAAATGATAAATAAATATTAAAAAACATAATTATTTGTATATTTGCAAATATGATAACAAACGAAAGCAATTATAGTGAATCATTTTCTGAATCCTTCATTTCAGACAGTAATACTGTAATACCTTCTGATGAATATCGAAATGTTGAGACACTGTATGTGTCAAGAAACGGTTTTTGTGAGATTCACAAGTTGATACGTTCTGGGAAGTGGTATGTGGCAAAATGTCTGAAACCATCTCTTCGCAGCAATCAATCTCTATACATGTTGCTCAAGAAGGAATATGATATAGGTAAAAAGCTTGAACATGAAAATATATGTCAAACGATAGACTATACTCTCATTCCCGGATTGGGCGAGTCGATAGTCACAGAATATGTTGACGGAAAATATCTTCGTCATTATATAAATGAGGGAGAAATAAGCGACGTGATGCTACAAAAATGGTGTCGTCAGATATGTGAATCATTATCGTATATACATCGTCATCAGATAATTCATCGTGACATCAAGCCTGAGAATATTCTTATCACCACAAACGGACAGAATGTTAAAATTATTGACTTCGGATATAGTGATACCGATGACTCTGCAATATTCAAGCAACCGGCCGGTACTCGTAGATATATTGCCCCGGAACAATTGGATGAAAATCAAAAAGAAGATAATCGCGCAGATATATATTCCTTTGGGGTGATATTGAAGGAAATCATCAAATCCTGTAAACTGAAATCTCTTAGATTGTCAAGAATAGCAAAAAAATGTACACGACAAAATCCTAATGAACGTTACCATGATGCAGATGAAATTATAGAAGCGATGTCACCATCTAAAACAAACAAGACAACTATATTATTAGGTCTCTTGTTGCTTGCAGTTTTGTCGGTTTCTTTGTTTCTTCTCTTAAAACCCCGACCATATTCGGAGACAAATGACATTCCGTCTTCAAAAGTATCTCCTACTGTGGTGGAACGCACACATCTGCCCACCATAGAGGAACAAATTGGTATGTTCTCGAAATTTAATTCTGAAGTAACCTCTGAAACAGAGAAGTAGAAATAAGAAAAACTCTATATAATCAAATGCGATGGAATCAGCAGACAATTTAAAACGATTGAAAACAGCAGTTGAAGAGAAGATTGGTCGCAAATTGGATTCTCCGGCCAATTTCAATTATTTGTCGGACCTAATTCAGTCAACTTTAATGGACTATGTTAGCGTGTCCACTTTAAAACGAATATGGGGTTATGTGTCCTATAGCAGTTCGCCCACAAAATCTGTGTTGTCAATATTGTCCCGATTTGTTGGATATCCACATTGGGATGCGTTTTGTGATCAAACATCTACTGATACATTCATAGAATCAATGGAACTGACAAATTCCACTATTTATATTAAAGATCTTCTGCTTGGCGACAATTTGGAGATAGAATGGCCTCCGAACCGTTATTGCAAACTGGAATGTATCGGTTTGGGACAGTTTAGGGTAATTGAATCACGTAACAGCAAACTGAAGTGTGGAGACACGTTCAAAACAAATTTATTCGCAAAAGGGCTGCCCTTATATGTTACCGACTTGACTCAAAACGGCATAGGGGGTAAAAGTTATGTGGCAGGCACTTCGCATGGACTGTCTTCTATTAATATTATAAGAATAAAAAAACTTTGAGACATATAACATTTACATAGCCATTATAAAAATTTTTGCAATACTATAAATACTGTATTCATGTTTCGTTTCAAGCAATTTAGAGTGAACGATGACCGTTGTGCCATGAAAATAGGCACCGACGGCGTGTTGCTCGGTGCTTGGGCTGATGTGAAGGGGGCAAAGAAGGTGTTGGATGTGGGTACAGGGAGCGGACTGATAGGTTTGATGATAGCACAGAGGAACGAGGATGCAAGAATCATAGGTATTGACATTGACGGAGGCGCATTAGTGCAGGCAAAGGAGAATGTTGGTGCCAGCCCATGGGTTGACAGGATAGATGTTATGGAGTGTGATTTCAACCATCCCGATGAACTTTCGCAAATGGAATTCGACCTTATTGTTTCTAACCCTCCGTTTTATACTGCCGACACACATTCCGACGATTCACAAAGGGATTTGGCGAGAAACGCAGCAAGTCTGCCTTTGGCAAATCTGATGAAAAACATCGGGAATTTGATGTCGCAGAAAGGATTGTTATCAATTGTTTTGCCATCAGAAGCGGCGGAGATTGCCATTGGAGAGGCTGCCATTAATTCCCTTTTTCTCACACGCAGATGTGTGGTCTATTCACGCCCGGACAAACATCCAAAACGCATCTTGTTGGAATTTGCACGCCATATCCAGCCCACTGAACATGACGAAATTACCATATGTCAGAATGATGGAGCCTATTCAAATGAGTTTATAAAGCTTACAAGAGATTTTTACCTCTGATTTTTTTTTGGAAGGTCCTTTTATTTTATATATCTTTGTTTTTGAATTCACTGAAATTATTCATCAAATAAATTATGATTTTATGAGGGGAATTAAATTTACTGCTGCTATCTTATTTTTGGCACTCTCGGCATCTGTTAATGCTCAGAATGAGAACCAGAACGAACCTCAGTCGCCCCCGCGTCGACCGCGATTCCATTTCGACAACACCAACCCGGATGTGCACGACCCGGTCATCGCATACGAAGACAGCACTTTCTACATCTTCAGCACAGGGATGAATGTGAGCATCATGTCGTCCGACGACCTCGCTAACTGGCAACCGGAAAGACCGGCATTGAGCGAAACACCGCTTTGGGCACAGAATCTGATAAGAGGATATAGGGGACATACATGGGCTCCTGATATCATACAGGTTAACGGACTATGGTATCTCTATTATTCATGCTCCACATTCGGAAAGAATATATCTGCCATCGGAGTGGCGGTGAACAAAACTCTCAACCCGTCGTCGCCCGACTATGAATGGAAAGACCTCGGACTCGTGATCAATTCCGAACGGGGCTACGACTACAACTGCATTGATCCCAACCTCGTTGTCGACAAGGACGGCAACCCGTGGCTCACTTTCGGTTCCTTTTGGGACGGCATACAGCTGGTGCAGCTCCAGCCCGACATGAAAACTCCTATTGGCAAGCCTTTCACCATCGCTCGCCATACCAATCCCGAGGCGGTCATAGAGGAAGGGATTGAAGCCAACAACAACGAAATCGAAGCGCCCTTCATCATCCGACAAGGAAAGTATTATTACCTTTTTGCATCGGCAGGCCTATGTTGCAGGGGGCTCAGAAGTACTTACCACACCATCGTGGGACGTTCAAAAAATATTGAAGGACCCTATGTCGACAAAAACGGAAAGCAGCTCTTGAAGGGTGGGGGAACTCTGCTTATCGGACGTGATGACAAGTATGCAGGCGTGGGTCACAACGGACTGACATGTGTCGACGGACAGTGGATTTTCGTTGCACATGGATATGATATCGCACTCAACGGACGGTCCAAACTCGTCATCAAGAAAATGAATTTCAAGCATGGATGGCCTGTACTCGAGGATTTATAAAACTTCTTTACTACACCTATAAACAGAACAACCGCTTATAACCAATTGGTTATAAGCGGTTGTTAAATAAGGTTGTAGCCCGAGCGGGACTCGAACCCGCACAGCCGAAATGGCCAAGGGATTTTAAGTCCCTCGTGTCTACCAATTCCACCATCAGGCCAGCCTTGGTTTAAATTCTTTGCAAAATTACAACATTTTTTTGAATTACAAAAACAAAATTTACTATATTTGCATCATCACAATTTACAAATAACCTATAAATCGTAAAAACCATGAAAAATAACCTTTTTTATAAGAGTTGTATCATCTTTATTTTTACTCTTTTTTTATCGTCACAACAAACGATATCAGCACAAAGAAAGTGTGCTGTTTATTTTGCACAAAGCAGGTCTTATGCAGATATTGTCTTCAATTTCTGCCAAAGTACATCCAAAGCAGATCTTGTAGTAAATGTTAGAAATCACGGGTATAATGACATTGATGTATGTTTCGTCGACAAACCTTCTTCGTCCAGCTTGGATTATAGAATCACCACATCACTCAGTAGAGCGGACAAGAAAATATTTATAACCGACCGCATTGCATATGCCGACGTGAAAATAAAACTTTCCGATTCATCTTCATCTGACATTCGATTGGGAATACATGAAGAACCTATGAGTTACACAAAGAAAATATATATAGAGGACTTTGACCACAGACAACTCTCTCTCGAACAAAAGGTCGCTTTCCTCTACACAATCGGTCTCTTGAAAAAATAGTGATTTAGATTTTGCAGGTTATTTTCATTCACGTTTATCAGGAATGCATAAAAAAAGGACATACCATTTAGGCATGCCCTCTTCAAAATTATGAAAAACCTTTTTGTTTATGATTTCTTAATTTGATCCGTAACTTTGTTTGGTTATGAAAAAGTCACCAGTCACGTCCTGATGTGGAAAATCAAACATAAGTGCCGGATTTACAGGAACTCCGCACAAGCGGGTCTCAAAATGCAGGTGTGAACCTGTTGAACGTCCTGTATTTCCACCAAGACCGATTGGCTCTCCTGCTCTTACTATCTGATTGTTTTTAACCAGATGCTTGCTCATATGGCCGTAGAGAGTTTCGAGACCGTTTGGATGGCGGATGACCACGTAGTTGCCGTAGCCGTTGGCGTCGTAGTCAACAACGCGAATCTTGCCGTCGAATGCTGCGCAAATAGTGTCGCCTACGTACACCTTTATGTCCAAACCGGCATGCAGACGACCCCAACGCTGACCGTAAGGGGATGTCACTTTGCGACTTGGAGTTGGCATATGAAAACCGCGAAGGTCAATTCTATAGTTGGCTGGTACAAAGCCGGGAGCTGCTTTGACTCCCTTGTTTTTCCAGTCTTTATATATGCTGGAGGCTGGATTCATCAAATCGCCTGAGTTGTAATAAGATGAAGCGGATGATGCCGGGCTCGATGCGAGCATGTCCTGATTGTTCTGGTTAAAGGTCCTGGCTAGCATCGGGGTCGAAGGGGAGGCAGGACGGCTTTCTGCCGGACGTTTACCTACTTCTGAACTTGGCATTAATGCCTGAGCACTCATGCTCAACGAAGTCATTGACATGAGAACTAAGGTGAAAACTTTTGAGTGTTTGATTATTCTATTCAATTCCATTATATATTTTTTTCTTCTCTGAAAGAGAGGTTATTTAATATTCGTCGTTCGCATACAAGAATTGGAATGGAGCCTGGTTGTAGTCGAAGATTTCTTCCGGCTTGAAGAAACGGTTCAATTCCACTATGGCATTCTCTGGTGAGTCGGAGGTGTGGATGATGTTTTCCTGAAAACTCATACCGAAGTCACCGCGGATGGTTCCTGGAGCGGCCTTTCTGGCGTTTGTCGAACCTGTCATTGACCTGACTGTCTCAACCGCGTCTACACCTTCATAGCAACAGCAAATCACGGGAGCTGCCATCATTGAGTTTTTGATGCGCTGGAAAAAAGGCTTGTTGGCCAAGTGGGCATAATGCTCATCTAAGAGTGAGTCGGTCAGCTGCATCATCTTCATGCCTGCAAGTCTTAAACCCTTGCGCTCAAAGCGGGCGGTCACTTGTCCTACTATGGCCCGTTGAACTGCACATGGTTTCAGAATTACCAATGTTTTCTCCATATTTTTTCTTTGATTCTTGTATTTCAAGGAACAAATCGGCTGATAATAAGGTTAATAGAATAAATCGGCAACGGCTTGTTCCAAAATGCTATGCAAATTTACAAAAAAAATGTAGTTTTGACAATTAATCACATTCCCTTTTAGTTTTATTTCACAATTTCGTGATTTTATTCTTTAACTGTTAAAGAACTATAACGTTTTTTTCCTTGTTTTGCTATCTCCACTTTGCAAAATTGGCTAAAATCGATATTGTGTGAAATCAATGCTCGTCTGTGAGGATCTTGTTCACTTCTTCTTCTACTTTCAGCAGTTTGCTTTTGCAAAATGCCACGAGCTCTTTAGCTTCTTTCAGATTGTCGGCGAGGCAATCGATATCCATCTCGCCGTCTTCTATTTTCTTTACTATAGATTCCAGCTTCTGAATTGCTTCATTATAGGTTTTTGCTTTCATTGTTATTGTAATTTTAAATTTAAGCCGAATCGCTTGTTCTGTTGATAGTTGGCTTGTATATAAATTAATGTGTCAATATATTATTATTATGGATTTCCATTCATTAATTGTAATGAGCCTTTTCATGCCATTAGGTCAGATCGGGGTACAAGATGTGCAGGTGGGGTAGGCTTCTTGGGCTTTGCCGGATTCACGGTTGAAGTGAACATGCCATTTGCAACGGTGGTAGTAATCTCCATGCCTGCTTTAAGAGTGTGGATGTCGGTTATTGCCTTTCCGCATGAGCGCGAAATGCTGAACCCGAGTTTCAGTAATCGGTCGGGACTGGCAGCGTCGGTTTTCGATTCTGCCATTTCAAGCCGGTGCAGTTGACTGTTGAGCAGACTTCTCGTATGGTGTGCCAATGAAGAGTCGTAAAGGTCCAGACGATTGCGAAGCATCTGTGTACGATGCGATATGAGGTTGCCCGCCTGCTGAATCTTGCTTTCAAGTTTATGAATCTCACGTTCCTTGCGGATTTTGAAGAGTGTCGGGAATTTATCTGTTATCACGCCAAGACGGTACTGCTCGTTAAGTACAGTCTCACGGCAGTAATTCAGGATGGTCTCTTCTAATTCCAGCAACCGGCTTAATGTGCTGTATTGATGATTTATTATGAACTCCGCGGCGGCAGTTGGGGTCTTCACTCTGGTATGTGAAACCTCGTCAATCACTGTGTTGTCGCGCTCATGTCCGATGCCGGTAATCACGGGTAGCGTGAATTGAGCCACATTGGCGCCAAGCAGGTAAGAGTCGAAGCCGCTCAAATCCGATGTAGCACCACCACCGCGTATGATTACCACAACATCCCATTGACCCGATTCTGAGTTTATGGAATCTAAAGCCGAAATCACGCTGCTTTCAACACTTGGACCTTGCATCACGGCTGGAAACAGACGGGTGGTGAACTGAAGGTTGTAGGTGTTGTTCGACAACTGATGACAGAAATCCTGATAGCCGGCTGCACTGGACGAGGAGATCACGGCTATCCGGTTCATCACGCTCGGAAGCGCCAACTCCTTGTTCAGATCGTATACTCCTTCGGATTTTAATTTATCGATAATCTCCTTGCGACGTTTGGCTATGTCGCCCAAAGTATACGTGGGGTCTATGTCAACCACATTCAGAGAAAAACCATAACGCTCGCTGAACGTAACTCTTACGCATACCATCACCTGCATGCCGTTAGACAGACGCTGACCGGTAGCCTGCTCGAATTTCGGACCGAGACGCTTCCATTGATTGCCCCAAATCTGACCACGAGCCTTGGCTACCAACTCATTGCTGAAAGGCGATTTCTCAATGAATTCCATATAGCAATGAGGGCCATGGACGCTCACGTCGCTTAGCTCGGCTGTCACCCAGTAGGTCTCGGTAAATTCCTTGTCAATCAGATTGTGGATTTTCTGATTCAGTTCATATAGTCGCATATATGCTTGAAGGGGAGGATTTGGTTTATATAAAAGAGGGTATGTCTGGTTTTGATTCGACATACCCCCAATATTTTTCTTTACAACTGGATTATTTCATGAAGTCAGGCACTCCATATCCGAACACATTGTCAGGATGTTCGGCATTGTCGCCCGACTTGCGGATGCTCTCCATCACTTGAAGGGCTGTGAGGTTAGGGTGAGCCTGCCAGTAGCATGCCACCATACCGCAGAGGATTGGAGAAGAGAAAGAGGTGCCCGACGCAGTGGTGATATCGCCATATTTGTCAATCACGCAGCAGCTTTGACCCTGAGCGCAAACGTCTGGCTTGATTCGGCCGTCGTACGAGTTGCCGATTGAAGAGAAATTAGTGTTGCGGCGGTCGGGTTGAAGGGCGCCTACTGCAAGAATATCGCAGGCGTCTGCCGGACAACCTATGCGTTTCCATAGTTCGTCACCTTCGTTGCCTGCCGACTGGCAAAGCACCATGCCCTTTGATGCAGCCATCGATGCGGAATTGGAGATCATGCGTGTGTGACCGTCCTGTTCCCAGTAGCGAACATTGTCGGCAGTGTTGTCAAACACGGTGTAGCCCAAAGATGTGTTAACGACGTCTACTCCTACACTGTCGGCAAATTCTATTGCGGCACACCAGTTGTCTTCCTCTACCATCTGCTCTGAATGGCCATCCTCGCTGCGAAGAAGCCAGAAGCTGGCCTCAGGGGCGGTGCCGATAATCTTACCTCGGCAGTTGGCACCTATACACGACAACACCATAGTGCCATGTTCTTCTTCACCGAACACATCTCCTCCCTTAAGAGCGAAGTCCTTGAAACCAAGGATGTTCACGTTCTTGAAATAAGGAATCACGTCGGCATTGTGGAAACCGCCGTCTATGATGGCGATGGTCATTCCCTGGCCACGGTAGCCTTGCTCATGAAGTTCTATACCGTTCAGCATCTTTATCTGGTTGTATGCCTTGCCGTATTTGTAGGAGTTGTTCATGTGCCGGTCTGTCAGGTCGCTCTGAAGGCCTTCAAGGAAGCTGCTCGTCTGAGGATCGGCACCACTGCCTTTCACCAGTGACTGGCGGTCGGGGTCTGGGGTCGGTATCGGTGAAGTATAAGTGGCTACTTTACGGATGGAAGTCACACAAGGAAGGGCAAGAACTTTGTCCATTAGAGTCGTGTCGCTCGTCTGAACCAGAACGGTGTTGTTCCATTTGCTGCAATGAAGAAGCTCTACTCCACAATTCGCTACTTCGTCAAGATATTTCTTGCTTACAGGAAGGTCGCTCTCTGTGATTTTCAGACCCTGACGCTTTCTGCGCTCTATTGCCTTCTGAGAAAGAAATTGCTCCGGATGACGTATGGAGAAGTCAGAGTTCTTCTTGTCTTTCAGATATACTCTGTATTTGTAGAACGGAGCGAAGTCGGGATTGTCCGACTTACGTGCTTGTGCTCCTAAACTGATGAGCAGACATAACGCTGCGGTGAGGATTTTTTTCATAATATTCAGTGGATTTTAGTGAATTGTCGGTTTGCCGGCTCAAAGATACAATTTTTTAATCAATTAATCCTAATATTTACAAAGTTTTTATTAAATATCTACCTTAGGCCGTTTTCCATCGAGAATATAATAGAAGTTTTCAGGAGATTTGTCAAGATAGCTCAGTTCGTAAGGCGCTATCTTAAGAGAGAACTTGGTCTTTATTTCTTCAAGACCGAAATATGCAGTCAGTATACTTGCCATGTTGTAGGCCATGTCGTTCTGCTGTTTGATGAGAAAACGACAGCATCTGAGGATGGTAACCCGGTCATCACTATTGTTTTTCAGTACATCAAACAATTTGTAGTAGCCAAGAGGGGTGGTTACGTGTATCAGTGCAATTGCACGTTTTTCACAACCGCTGAATCGGAATGCTTCGAAAAGATTGTCAATCTGTTCCGGCGTAGCCAGATGGGGCAATGCCATATAGATTAGCTTCTTGATATTTTCTGCTGAAAGGGTGGTCGCTATTGCCTCAACATCTGAATTCTGGAAATTCAGTGTGCCGTCGGATGCCAGATGTTTTATGTTGCTTACACAAGGAAGAAAACCCTGAGGACGGAATAACACGAAAAATCTGAAGGTAGACCAGAATTCGGCGTTGTTCATTGTTGGCATTATGTCGCTTCGAATTATGCGCTCTATGCTCCTTAGCTCACTGTTGGAGCGCTTGGAAAGCATCAATGTCAAGCCGTCCCAGTCTGAACGGGATAAATATTGCTTTATGGTTGTGCAGAGAGCCATTGAATTTTGTTTTTCTATTAAGTATAAATCTAAATCTTGAGGATTATATGCTTTACTGTTATCTTGTTAATGAGAATTTCAAGCTGATTCCGAAGTCGGCGTTTACGGTAGGGTAGGAGGACGTTGAAACGAGAGGCACGTTCTTCTGCCAATCCAGGAAGCCGCTCATGGTTAGCATCTTGGAGAATGTATAGTCGGCTCTCAGCGATAGCTTGTAGGCTGTCGCACCGCTTGTGGCGGTGGTGATAAGTGTCTGTATATTGCGGTTCAAGGCATTCTGCATTCGGTAGGAGAACTCGAAATGGAGGTTGAGGTCGTGGCTCACCTGTCCGCGCTGGGTCCTGCTGTTCTGATTCTGGTTCTGGTTTTGGTCATCCTGCCCGCGACGGCGGCTTTTGCGGCTCTTCTTCGGGTTCTGGATGTTCTTAGCACCGAAGAGATTGAGATCCTTAATCTTATATCCCAAACCTACGACAATGTCGTCTGAATAGGTCTCGGTCAAGGCCACTGATGTCATCGACAGATTTAGAACACGGGTTTTCTTGAATTCCGCCTTGGCGGTCAGACCGCTGTTGAAGGTCATGTCTACACCTAATAGAGGGGAGAACGATTCGTTGATGCTCACTGTCGTCACGTTGTACATGCTGCTTGGAATAGGGTTGCCTGTTGTCACGTCGGCTATGAATCCCATGTCGCCTATATAACTCATGTAGTTTGTAAACGAGTTGTAGGCGCCAACCGAGAACACGCTCTTGTAGGCATGGTTGATGTTGAAGCTCTTGAAACGCTGGGCAAACCAGTTGAGCTTCGTCAATCCGCTATAGGTGAATTTCCAGTTTGGTAGCATACGGGCTATACTTGGGAATATGTCGAGAGGATATTTCATGGCGTTGCCTCCGGTGTAGGCAGCAAGGAATGCCGGCACCATGACGTCGGCCGAATAGAGGCTCACACCTCCGTTTTCCGGGTCGTAGGTTTTTCCGGCCAGCTCGCCGGAGCCTTCAGGATAGACCGCACCGGCATACTTTGCTTCCAGACGGCTCTGCATCACCGAGAGGTTGGATATGAACTTGTTGAAATACGACGAACGGTAGTTGTTGTTGATGTTGCCGATGCCGCCGAATGCCGACTGGAAAGAGATGGTGGTCTGGGTGAAACTGCCACTTCGTGTCGTCGGCATGCCGGAGTACATGAACTGAATGCTTTGAGCCTTGCTCACGTTACGAGCGAAATTCAAGTCTATCTTGAAATCGCGAACAGGCTCTAAAAGCACCTTTATCTGAAGGTCTTCCATGCCGTTGGTGGTGGCTGGAGTCGTTATGTTCTCGTTGTCTTGCATCAGCCAGCCGTTGCGAGCGGCTTTCTCTATGTAGTCGTCACCAATGGCACCGAAGGCGAAGTCAAGACCCGGCGACAGAATGCCGTTAACCATCCGCTGACCGAACGCATCACCGATTTCAGTGCTGAAGCCAGGGAGAGTGAGGGCATAGGTGTTTTTATATGAGAAACTGGCATTGCGTAGCATCATCAAACCGCGGGCCACTACTTGGGCTGTCTTATACCAGCCTTTATCCTCAAGTTTCGGCTTGGCGGTCACGTATACAGTCACTTTCACGGAATCACGGTTCCTAACGAGGATGGTATTGGCATCAACTACTTTATATTTCAGGCTGTAGCTTTTGCCATCTGCTGTCTTGGCACGAACATTTATGCGCTTGGTGTTCTGACCGTGTTTCACTTCTATGTCCGTGGAGTCGTTCAGAGTAATCTCTTTCGAGAAACCGCGTTGGTTGCCACCCTGGTTGGCATTGCCGCCCTGATTGTTGCGGTTATTCTGATTGTTTTGATTATTCTGGTTGTTCTGATTATTACGGTTGTTCTGATTATTGTTGCGGTTATTGTTGCGGTTATTGTTACGGTTGTTGTTGTTCTGACCTGAGAACCGCTTCTCTACTCCTTCGAGGAAAGGTATCTGTTTATACAGGTTGAGCAAGTCGAATTTTCCGTTCAGGTTGAAAGTTCTCTGGCTCGTAGCTGTATGACCGAGAGATGTGCCGTCTTCCATCTCCATGCCTCTTACCCATCCGTATGTGGAGTTGTAGGATGCGTCGGCGCTCACCCATGCAAGAATCGGAATCTTGTCGAACGGCACTTTATACGACGCCGTGAAACTGGATGCATAGTTGAGTGGACGGCCGAACGAGCGGATACTGCGGCTTACGGAGTCTTTCCATGCCTCATATTCATCTGGATAGAGGTCCTTGTTGACCACTGTGTATGGCTCCTCGATTTCTGCATGGGTGGCTGACGTGTAGCTCAGTTTAAGTGATTTGAAAATATCCCAGCGAAGCGAGAAGTCCCTGTTCCATAGGAATTGTTCGGAGAAAGTGAGAGGCAGCTGAACTCCTGCGTCTATGTCGCGTTCTTGAAGCTCATAGTAGCTGCGTTGCATACTCGTGTTGAACGATATGCTTTGAGGCAGATAGTTGAGGTTCTGCGCTTTTATGATGTCAAGCCATTTCGATTTGCCTTTCAGGTTCTTGAACGGTTCCCATGTCTTGTATTTAGGCGTGTAGTTGTACGACATGTTTCCCTTCCATTCCTGATTAATCTCATATACTATTGTCTCACCGGTAATCTCACGTTTGCTGTGTGAATAGCTGAATGTGAAGTTGGCTGGATCCCATGGCATTGGCACACGGCTCGAATAGCCCGATTTCCAGTTTGACAAGGAGAAGTTGCGGTTCTTGGTGATGGTCTCGGTAATCGAGGACAGGGAGTCGCATTCAAAGCCTTCCAATTCGTCGAGAGCGTCGCTTAGAAGCATGTCGGTGTCAAACGGATTGTACTTAGGCGATATCTTCTGATAAGAATAGGAATAATAAACAGGCAAGCTCATCTTCCATTTCTCAGGGAACAGCTTTCCGAGTTCAAACTGGGTGGTCAGACTCCATTCATAAAGGTTGTCGTCGCGACGGTCGGTCACACTCTGCTCCAATCCGCCGAAACCGGCGGTCTCGGCATGGCCGGTCAGGTTGAGGCTTGCCAAGTCGGCTAACTGGACGTTCAGATTGCCTTGAGCTGCCCAACCGCCTTCATTGTTGTAACCTTTCAGACGGAGCTCATTCACCCATACCTCCACAGAATTGGTCTGCTTGCTGTTGTTACGCACACCTATCATCATCGTCTTGATCTCACCAATCGACGGATTTCCCATCACGCTGATCTTATTGTTCGGACGGGAGTCGTCGTAAACGGAGAATATCTCAGAAGGATTAATCTCGCCTGCACTACGGGCCTTGTTGCGCTCATGCTTCGCTCTGGTGAAGACGTCAAAGTCGATGTCGAGCATGTTCTCTTCTGGCCATACGGCAAGACAGCCTTGGGAGGAGTATGTGTCGTAATGGCCTTCTGGGGTGAGGACAAGTGGTATCTCGTATTCGTAGTAATTGCTCTTGCTGTCGGAACCTAAGCGGATGAACAGACTCATCTGGTTGTCTTGCAGCTGGTTGTCACCTTCGAAGGCGTTGGCATGGACAAACATCTGAAGATGCTTGTATTTCCTCAGGTCAAGACTCGAGGTCTTGTATACTGCACGGGCATCACCCGAAGCCAGATTCTCCACTTCTATCACGAGAGCCTGCTCATTCTCCTGAGTGAGCTGAGGCTGGGAAGGGTCGGTCACACGGCTTATTCCAGGAGGAAGCACGTAGTTGACAGGACGCTTGTCGTTGTTCTCCTCAATATTCACAGCAGATGTACGCAATTGTCCGGTCACACTCGGCCGCGTGCCGGTGAAGAGAGTCTGGTTGTAGTTTCGCCATTCGCCTCTTACGAGGTCGAGCGAGGCGAAACGCAGCACGATCGGTTCTTCGAAATTCGTGAGATACATACGCATGAATCGTATGCTCGAGAAGTCGTTTATGCTTCCTATCTTCTTCTCGTATTCGTCAACCGGTATGCGGAACTGATACCACGTGGCCTCCTCGCTGTTGCCGTTGCGAAGCTTTACGGTGGTTCGTCGTTCGTCAACAATATGGTTTCGGCCCACTACGAGGTCTTCAGGACGGATGCTGATCTTGTATTGGAAGAAATTCTCATATTCGTTCATCGTGTAGTCCTGATTCACGTCTTCAACGTCGGGTGTGGTCTTGTAGGCCGTCGAGTAGCTCTCTGAACTTTCACTTGAGTTCGGTGAGTTGCCGTCTGTGCCGTTGATTCGTTTATAGCGCTCGAGAATCGAGGTCTGACGACTGTCGAAGTCGCTGCCGCGGTAATAGTGGTAGTTGTCACCGGCAGGGTCGGCGGATATTGAGTCGAACACAGCCTGGCTCACCTTGCCCTGAAGCGCATTCACGTAGTCGTTGTAAATGCCGAACAAACGCTCCTCTTCATCCGTAAGACCGTCCAAACCCACGTCTTGACGTTGACGGGCACCGCTTTCGGTGGAGAACGAATAAACCACGCTCTTTTCTGACGGAACGCGACCCCATACAGTCTCTGTGTAGTTGCCGGAATTACCTACTGGCATACCGCTCTCGTAGAATTTCTTGCCGTCCTTCAACACATCTTCGCTCACATCTCCCAAGTTGATGTAGAAGTCGCCACCATAGCGGGAATCAGCGCCTGAATAGATGAACGGGTCGAGGAGCCAGAACTCTATGTACTGCACGTTGTTCGTCTCAAAGTCGCTGTAGTCAATCTTGCGCATCATACCTCCCCATCGCTTGCGCGGGTCGTTCAAGCGTCCGTCGAAGTCCATGTCGGTGTCGAGGTTATAAGGTCCGCGCTCTTGAGGATAGTAGGCAAGGTTCAGAATCGACAGTGTGTTGCTCTCGCCCTGGTTGGTGTCGCGGTTTGGATATACCTCCCTCACGAACACCTCCCTCACGTAGTGGTTGGAAAGCTGGTCGAGGTCGCTCTTTATATGTCCTGGGGTGAGTGACGAACTGCGTCGGGTGAACAGAGGGTCGATGGTATACCACGCCAGGAGCGAACGGTTATAGTTATAGCGTGGGTCGTTGGTCAGAGTGCCGTATTGCAAGTTGGCCGGAGTTGATGCCAGCATCCATTGTGACGGATTGCTCACGTCCAAACCGTTTTTTGTGGCCTCGAAATTGTCAATGTATGATGAGCCGCCTTGCACGTTGGTCGGTTCACCGGCTATCAACTGGGCAAATTCTCCGGAGAAGGATATGCTCGATGGCTGGGTCACGTTGATCAGTGGAATGCGGTCAATCAAGTTGGTCAGCCATTGCGACTGGGTCTTCCAGTTCACGTTCAAACCCCATATCATGTTGTTAAGCGGCTCTTCACCCATCAATACCTTTGTGGTCAGTGGCTTTTCATGAATGCGCATGAAGGTTCCGCCTATCTGGAAATTCTTCGAAAAGTCGTAGTTCCAGTTCAAACCGAACATCGTCTTGCGCATCGTAGAATACTCCGACTGGCTCTCAAGACTCACGCTCACATTAGTGCCGGCATCAATTATGCTCTGATTGATAATCACGACTCTACCACCACCGTAGTCTACTGTATAGTCGGTTCCTTCGGTCAGTTCCACGCCTCCGGCGGTCACTCTGACCGAACCTTGAGGGATGTTCATCGAACCAAGATTGATCTCACTGCCGGATGTGGCTTTCAATTCACCGGTGAAGCTGAATTTGTTCTTTTCGGATATCTGCTTCGCTACAACCTTTGTCGAGTCATACAATTCGTCATAACAGTATTTGTCGGCAAGGGCATCGTCGCCCAGACGGCTGCGAAGCCAGTCACCAAACGGCTCTACGACAGGGAATATCACACGGCCGTTGCTCGTGTCAATAGTGTAGCCTTCTACAAAGTCGAATTTGCCGTTTGGATTGGTCTTGTTGTTGTCGTCCAAGCGGTCAAGGTTCAACAAACGGAGAAGCGGGATCTCCTTAAAGCCCTCTTCTGGTATATAACTGAGATTCACACCGTTGGCATCACTCAGATACTTAATGTCGAACTTGAATTTATCACGCTGAACGGAGGTGTGGTTCAGAGAGTAGATGTTCTTCATCATCAAGTCCCAGTTTCCCATCTTCGGGGAGTTGCTGGTGTTCTTCAGAAGCTTCACAAACAAAGCCTGGTCGGCGTCTTTGATGTCGGATGAGAATTCACCCACTTGATATGTCTGACCTCCGTAGGTGTATTCGAAAGCGATGGCAAGAATCTGGTTGTTGCTGAGGGTGGATTTCGATTTCAGCGACACATAGCCGAGATGCTTGTTCAGAGTGTATTCGCTCGAGGTCAGCAGACGCGCGTTCTCAACCTTCTCATAGTCCACACCTCCTGTGATGATCGGGTCGAGGATATTACTTGTCTGGTCGGTTATGCGGGCACCGGAATAGGTGTTGACCATCTCGTTGTAGAGTGTGTTCGAGTTGTTGCTTGGAAGGGTCACCGAACCGGGACTCCACAATGGGTTCTTTATGTGGTCGTGTTCGCCCAAGTCTACGAAACCCACGATGTTGCGCGTGTTTTCCGTCTGACCGGTCGTGTTGGTCACCCATATCTCAACGCGGTTGATTGTCACTCCGGAGGTGATGTTAGGAAGAGTGGCGCATGCCCTGTCATAGGTGTCGCGGAAATAATGGGAGATGAAGAAGTGCTGGTTCTCGTCGTAGTTGTAGGCCTCAAGTTCAAATGGGGACAACTGGCTGCCGCCTTGCGACGACACGGTCTTCGATTTCGACTTCTTCTGACTCAAAGCCAACTGAAGAGTCAACCTGCCGAACTGAAGGTCGGTGCGGATACCGAAGAGCGAAGAGGAACCTTGAACTAGTGAGTTGTTGGAAGGGAACGTGATGTTTCCGGCTTCTATCAATCTAACTATCTCGTCTTCCTTACCTTCATACTTGAGCTTCAGATTCTTCGAGTCGAAGTTGAATGTCGCGTCTGTGTCGTAGTTCAAGTTGAAATTCATCTTGTCGCCTATCGTCGCATTCATCGACAAGTTCACTTTCTCGTCAAAATCAAAACTGTAGGTGCGGCGGTTACGCTCGCTCAGCGACGGATTGTCGGTGAATTTGTAGGTATAGCCGAATTTGAGCTCGGCTGAACCTTGTGTCTTCAGCTGTACACCGCCGGGACCGAATATCTTCTCGGCAGGACCAAGGTCGAAATGCATGTTGGTGAAATCGAATTTCTCCTTACCTTTCCTGACGAACAGCGAGTCGTTGCGGTCACGGAAATAGCGGTACATCGACTGACGCTCTGTCCATTTCATGTATTCTATCGGACTCATCAGATAGGGGGCACTCAGAAAATTGTCGCCAAGACGTGAACCTACACGGTAGTAGCCGCTTGATGGGTCGTATTCGCCTGCTTCGGGATTCAGGTTCTCCGGGTCTTCGAGGTCGAACGGATAGTCGCCCGGACGCTCATCGGTGGGATAGTCGCTCTGACGCACACGAACTTTTGGCAATGTGTCGGGAGGCAGAGGCGAAAAAGACGTGAGAAACAAATCCGACAAACGCGACATGTCACGCATGAACGGTTGGTTGGCTACGCTTAGCAGATGACCGCGGAGAGTGGTCTGAACGGGAAGGTCGGAGGTTGCTCGATGTTGGTCTGTGTCAAGACGCAGCTTACCGTGGGTGTACGAAAAAAGGGCGCTATTACCAATTCCGGCAATGGCGCTGAGGCTGCACACTACGAGCAATAAATATAGATAACGTCTTGACTTCAATTCTTAATCACATTCACAGCCTAAAGGCTGGTCTACAAAATAAAAGGACTTCAATGTCCCGATTGATGATGAATTATAAGGGGAATGACCCCTCGAAATAATTGTTTATAAACATTTAAATAACGCAAAGCATGCCCTTTTATTGTATAATAGAGAATTTTATTGTGTTTTCGCTATTTTTTATTAATTTTGCATCTGAAAAAAACATATGCGAACTACTGGAATGAATCATACGTGAACTACCGGAGATTATGCTAATCAACAAGAAAATATTCCCTAATGGACTGTGTCTCATACACCAACAGGATGAGGATACACAGATGGTGGCTGTGAACACTTTGTTTGAAGTGGGGTCGAGAAACGAAAATCCTGAACATACTGGCTTCGCACATCTCTTTGAACATCTTATGTTCGGCGGATCGGTCAATATTCCTGATTACGACACCCCACTGCAGAAAGCATGCGGAGACAACAATGCATTTACAGATGCCGACTACACAAATTATTACATCACTATACCGGCTGAAAACATTGAGACGGCGTTCTGGCTCGAAAGCGACAGAATGCTCTCGTTGGCTTTCACAAAACATTCACTCGAAGTGCAGAGGAAAGTGGTGATGGAGGAATTCAAGCAAAACTATCTCAACAGGCCTTATGGAGATCTCGGACATCTGCTCTTTGCACTCGCATATAAAGTACATCCTTATAAGTGGCCTACTATTGGACTGGAACTCAAACATATAGAGGAAGCGAAAATGAAAGACGTGAAACACTTCTTCAAGAAGTTCTACCGGCCCGACAATGCAATAATCGCTGTGGTGGGAAATATCAGTTGGGAACGTACGCTGCAACTCACGGAAAAATGGTATGGCGACATTCCGAAGGGAACACTCGACATGGAAAAACAACTCATTCCGAAAGAACCCGCAATGAAACGGCAACGCAGAAAGACGGTCAGACGCAATGTGCCTAATTCTATTATCATTATCGCGTTCCACATACCTCCACAGGACAAATCCGAATTTCAAGTGTGCGACTTGCTCAGCGACCTGCTCGCCAATGGGGAGTCAAGCAGAATGTATAGAAGGCTCGTGATTGAGGAACAGAAATTTATAAGTGTCGACGCATCAGTCATCGGAAGAATCGACGACAGCCTTTTTATCGTTGAAGGGGTGTTGCCGCCTAATGCCGATGTGGATGAATGCGAATCGAAATTGTGGAAGGAAATCGAAAGCCTGCGAAAGGTAATGCCCGATGCACGTGAACTTGAGAAAATCAAGAATAAATTCGAAACCAACCACTATATGCAGAATATGAATTACCTCTCTCGTGCACAGCGACTTGCACATTATGAGGCGATGGGCGACGCGAACCTCTTGGACAGAGAGGCGGAAATTTATTCCGCTATACAAAACGAACAAATCAAAGCTGTGGCGAATAAATATTTAAGAAAGTATAATTCATGTGTTTTGAGATATCTCGCTGAATAGAAAGCGATAAAATAGACAAAATGTTGAAAAACATGATGTTTTTTAATCTTTTATATTTTATTTTGAAAAAATAACACTAAATTTGCATATATTTATACTTCATAAGCTTTTAAAGGAAAAACTAACTAATCATATTATTTATTAAAAAACTAACTTTATGAAAAAACTTTACGCTATTTTTGCGGTCATGATGATGTTGCCGGCTATGGCATTTGCATGGTCGTTCGACATGCTTGAGGAAAACCCAGTTCTTCAAGGGGCTGATTACAACCTCAAACTTTCGAAAAACTACAATTTCTATGCCGGATTATATAATGGCGAGGAAATGGTGGATGAAAGTGGAAACAGAGTACAAGGCGACGGATGTCTGTCTCTTTCACCAGATGCTGCATCGTTCAAAATCAACGGATTTGCTGCTTATCAGGTTTCGGCGCCTACGTGTATGAAGAATTTCTACATTCAAATCGGAACTGGTGCTATTAACATGCGTGCCAACATCAACAGAACTGGTCTTCATAACTATGGATCCGGTTCCAGATTCATCGCTATTGCTGATGTGAAGGCAGGACAGGTGATCGTTTGTCAGTGGGGTGTTTCTTCTGGCTCTAACGTTGTTCAGCCTGCTTCGGCTATTTCTGGTGCCACTGCATGTACTTGGACCGACATCTCTGAAGAAGTACACGCTGCACAGGCTGCTGAAATCGACGAAACTACAGGAGAACCGAAAACTCCTGACTATTTCTCTTATTGGAAGGTGGAATCCGATGGATATTTCGTGATTGAACTGCAGAGATATGGATGTATCCAAGGTCTTCAGATCTGGACTGACGCCGATGCTGAAGAATATGTCACTTCACCTTCATTTACGGTCACAGGAGTGGACCTCGACACAAGATATGGAAGGGTGGAAGAAGGTGTTTCGTCGGAAGGAAATGCTGTCACTACTTGGTTCTCTCTCGACGGCTCTGATCCTATCTTCTTGAGAGAAACTCAGGAAATCGAAAGTGAGGAAACGGTTTACACTTACGATAATGATGGTAATGTGATTGACGAACAGACTGTTTACACTTATAAAAAGGTCCTCGACCCGATTGAAGACGGTATCTATGGCGAACAGCAATATTTCGAAGAGGATGGAATCTCATTCGACTCTACCGTTGATGAAGACGGCGACGGATTCGTGGAACTCAAATTGGCTACTGTGTCGGAAACCGGACAGGCTTTCTCTGATATCGTCACTTATCGTGTTGCGGTACAGGCTATAACTCTTAATCAGCCAACACTCACATTGGTAGGTATCAACGGTACTGTCAGAACTTATCAAATCGGATGGACTAACAACACTCTCTGCCATGAAGCATTCTCCTTCAATGTGGAGGCAGATGGCGACTTCAAGGAAGCAGTGGAATTGGGAGAATATATCGATGCTGAGGACTACATCAAAGTCACAGTGGTGTCTGACGGCTACTATGATGGTGTTTATGAACTGTCAGAGGTGTTGAAGAAGGGTGTAAACATGTATCGTAAGAATGCAGAAAAGGCAGATGCTGGATTGCACGACTGGAATTTCGTGATTCCGGCAGACCAAGAGGAACTGAAAGCGAAAATCAGAGGAGAAGAAGTGGAATACTGCTTCCTCGAAGGCGCTGAAGACGTGCACTACACTGCAGAAGAATACTTTAATGGAGAGGCTAACGACGGAACTGACCTTTCTAATGCCATACCGGTATACGCCGACTATGGATGGGACTGGGACGGTGGCAACCTCAGAGCTACTCTTCGAGTTCTCAAGACTGAAGTGAAAACTGATGTATGGGAACCGATTGAAGGTGGATACGACCTCAACGCTAATGGATACGGATATCATGAGGATGTGCTCGGACTTGTAAGCAGAGACGGACTCAATATCAGCTGCCCTCCTAACACTAAGAACAACAGCTGCATCCTGCAATATGTAGGTAAGGCTGATGGAACAGGAGAAGACGGTATTAATGAACTTGGTATCTATTTCATGGCACGTCCTACACTCACATTCGACCGTGACGCTGCTGAATATGGCGACTATGTGCTCATTTATCAAGGACAAGGTGGTTCCAACTATACCAGCAACAGATGGCCTTCAATAAGCGAAGTGCCTGCCGACCAGCTTCTGACTGTACAATTGGCCAACAACGGTATTCACCTCTTCTATATTGATATATATACAAGTGACAAGGACGACGACTACGAAGATCCTTACGTAGTTGGTATTGAAAATGTTAAGACTGCACCGGCAGCTAATGGCATCGTTTATTCACTCGATGGACGAGTAGTAAGCAGAAATGCTGATGTAAACGGACTCCAGAAAGGACTCTATATTCTCAATGGAAAGAAAATCATCGTGAAGTAATTATTATAATATAAAAAAAATGCCGACACTATCGGAGTGCCGGCATTTTTTTATAAGAACCAAAAACTTTTTCTAATGAAAAGACATCTGAACTTTTTAATTTTCCTACTGGCTGCAACGATGGCTGCGGCACAGCAGAAAATCAGCGTGAGGTGGGAACTGAGCAATCCTGATAATCTCAGCGCCGCTTCTATCACTACAGCAGCCGAAAGTGCACCTGTCTCAACAAGCTATCTCAGCGGATCACAAGTGGCAAAAACATCTGTGATGACTGGAGGCAATGCGGATGCGGGGTATACAGCTCCTGCTTATAATCCTAATTTCACTCAGTTCTATCCGTCTACTCGTGTCACATCTAAAACCGGTGGACACAACATCGCATTCGGTGTCACACCGCTTACAGGACATACCTTCAAACCTACTAAAATCTCTTTCGATGCGGCTAAATGTGGTACCGACGGTGGTAATTTCGATGTCTATTTTAAGGTGAACAACGGGTCGGAACAGGCGGTGGCTACAACTCAGGTGCCGCTCAGGAACAAGGTGACGGCTAGCAACCCCGATGGATATTCACATCATGAATATGCACTTAGCGATGTGCTGGCTAAAGACGGGGCGTTCATACTTTTCATCTATTTCTATAACTTCAATGGAACGGATAACGAAAACCCTAAAGCTATTGCATTCCGGAATGTCGTGGTGGAAGGCGTAATGGACGAACCTATATATGACGCGAGTCACTATATTTCTGATGCCACTTTCAAAACGGCACAAGGAGAACAACGTTCTTTCTACGACATAGTGAAAAACCTCGCTAACGGGAAACAGGCTACATGCGACCAACTCCTATATGGCGACCCGACCGATTTCCAACTTACTGCTACAGAGGGATATCATGCAGAAGTGGAGTATAAAGGGAAGACGGCAATCTGCAATATCTACGATGAGAACCAGGAGATGGTGTTCTCTTTCTCGGTGCTTTTCAAAGTGACTTACCGACAGCCGAAACCACAGGCCACTCCGCTCAAGCGCGGACTGATTTCTGTGAATCTGAACAGCAGCGGATCGTCGGGAAATCTCGTCAGCTGGAGATATCGCGAAACCGATGGCAACGATGTGAAATTCAAACTCTTCAGAGGAACTACGGTTAACACTCAAGACATAGCACTGAACAACGGCAATTTCATCTATGCCAAAACCAATTTCAGAGATGCCAGCGGAAATGTCAGCTCATATTACCGACTGGAAGTCTACGACCTCAACGACAATCTCATCGAAACCGAAGTGAGCAGAAAAACTTGGAATAACCAATCCATGGAAATTCCTACATCCACTCCGGTTGATACCAGAGGGCTTGGCGCTACATACACACCAAATGACGCCACATTCTGCGATATGGACGGCGACGGTGAATACGAAATCGTAGTGAAATGGGACCCGTCGAACTCTAAGGACGCGGCCTCAAACGGAGTTACAAGCGACACATATATCGACTGCTACAAACTCGACGGAACTCATCTCTGGAGAATCAATATCGGTCCTAACCTGCGTGCAGGAGCACACACCACGCCGTTCCTCTGTTGGGATTTCGATGGAGACGGATATGGAGAGATGATTTGTAAGACAGCGCCGGGAACTGTGGATGGAGAAGGAAATTATGTGATCATGGGCAATGACGACCCAACGGCCTCCTGGCTCAACAGCCGCGGTAAACCGGATGCAGGACCTGAATATGTCACTGTGTTCGACGGACTCACAGGAGCGGAACTGGCCACCATGGAATACCACACCAAATACGGCGACGTGAGCACTTCTTTCTGGGGCGACAGCAACCAGAACCGCTCTGAAAGATATCTGGCGTGTGTGGCTTATCTTGACGGCAAGACACCGAGCGCTGTGATGTGCAGAGGCTACTATAGCGGGGCAGCTCTCGGAGCTTACAACTGGGACGGAGTAAATCTGACACTTTATAAATTGCATAGAAGCTCAACAAGTGGTAAGGACCTATGGGGCGAAGGAGCCCACTTCTGTATTGCAGGCGACGTGGATGAAGACGGCTACGACGAAATAGTTTATGGTGCCGCCACTCTCGACCACGACTTCCAGCACGCGCTTTCAAGAACCGGATTCGGACATGGCGATGCACTGCATCTGGGTGATTTCCTTTGGGATAACCCGGGACAGGAAATTTTTATGGTTCAGGAGAAAAGCCCGTTTGGATATCATATGAGAGATGCAGCAACGGGAAATGTGTTGCTCCATGTCACTGCAGATGGTGACACCGGACGCGGGCTGGCTGCCAACTTCAGCGCTGCAAACGACGGTGCGGAACTGCTGGCTTCATGCACGGGCGCCATCATGGACTGCTTTGGCAATGTGATTGCCAATTCATGGGCCATTGGCTCTTCAGGTGCGGGTATCAACAACCGCATTTATTGGAACGGCGATCCTTATGATGAATTCTTCGACAAGAGCATAATTGCCCATTGGAACGCATCGGGAAAGTCTTTTGACCGCATTCAGGTGAACGGAAGCAACTACACCCCTGGTACGCTCAACAATGATTCGAAGTACAATCCATGTGTGCTCGGTGATATGCTCGGCGACTGGCGTGAGGAAATCGTCACATACAACAGCTCAAGCAAAGCTTTAATCATCACTTCCACAAGCTTTGAAAGCAACTACCGAATACCGCATCTGATGGACGACCGACAGTATGCACAGCTCATTGCAAACCAGAACGTGGGTTACAATCAGCCACCACACCTCAGCTACGACCCGGCTCGTACTTATGCGCTGAACGTCACAATACCGGAATCGGGGTATCTTCCGCTCTACACTTCCTATTCGCTGCAGGTGCCTAAGAATGCCACAATCTATTATGTCAACGCTGTCAACACTGCAGCCGACACGCTGAAATTCGCAAAAATCGCCACTACTATTCCGGCTAACTGCGGATTCATCGTGAAGGGGACACCGGGCACTGAAGTCATACTCAAAACGGCTGACCTCGCAGGGTCCAGTTATTCGGCAAACAAACTGAGAGGAGATGCATTCCTGCCGACAGAACTGGAAACGACCGATGAATATGCCTATTACAAATGGGACTACCGTGAGGACATCGGACTCGGATTCTTCAAGGTGGATAAGGCAACGGTTGATCCGAAGGAATCTTATCTCAGACTGTCGCTGCCGTCGGAAAAGAGCGAAGACTATTATATCATCGGTTCTACGGCTGTCGGTATCGACAACATTTCCTTGGAAAGCGGCAAAATTGAGATGTTCTCCATCGATGGAAGACGAATCCAAACCGACAACCCTAATTCACTGCCGCCTGGAATCTATATCATCAATGGCGACAAACATATAATCAGATAATCCTTACTTCCTCTACACTCTCATCCGCATGGCCAACCACCATGCGGATGAATATTATTCCATTCGCGTCGATTGAGTCGGCGGGCTGCTCTAATCTTCGATGTCGTAAGATTGGCTACGCCGAACCTAAAGGTTTAACGTTCAAAAAAAGTAAAATCTCCGTTTTTATGGTTAAATATTTCCTGTTATCTTTTATATCGTTATTGAATGTCACATTGCTGAGCGCTATGGACACACCTGCAGTTACGTGGGACAGCTATAGTCTCCTGCTTGACGGAAAACGAGTGGTTCCCGTAATGGGAGAAATACATTATTCGCGTGTCCCGGCCGACGAATGGAGCGACGAAGTGCAGAAGATGAAAGAGGGTGGGGTGACCATCATCGCCACCTACGTGTTCTGGAATCATATAGAAGAGCAAGAAAGTATCTTCCGCTGGGATGGGCAGCGTAACCTGCGCCGCTTCATCGAAGTATGCAAGGAAGAAAACATGCCGGTTGTTCTGCGCATCGGACCATTCTGCCACGGCGAGGTACGAAACGGAGGAATACCCGACTGGATGTTTCAAAAAGGCTGCCGGCTGAGGTCAATGGAACCGATGTTCCTGCAGTATGTCAGAACACTCTATCAGCAGATATTCCGGCAAATCAAAGGGCTGCAATGGGAAGACGGCGGACCGGTCATGGCATGCCAGTTTGATAATGAATACCGTGGGTCGGGCGACTATCTCATGGAGCTCAAGCATATTGCCAATGAAATTGGCTTTGACCTGCCGTTCTATACCCGCACCGGATGGCCGGAACTTTCCAAACCCGTACCATTTGGGGAGATGATACCGCTCTATGGCGACTATGCCGACGGATTCTGGGATAAGAGCATCGAACCAACGGTGGGTAATTATTATAAAGCCTTCAACTTTAAAGTGTTCCGGTCGTCTACAGCCATCGGAACCGACCTGCTCGGACAGCAGGAAGCCACACTCACACAAGGCGACCAACAATACCCCTATTTCACCTGCGAATTGGGTGGAGGAATGGCCACTGCCTACCACCGGCGCCCGTTCGTCTATCCTGAAGACGCTTATTCCATGGCACTCGTGAAACTCGGAAGCGGATCAAACCTGCTCGGCTATTATATGTATCATGGAGGAACGAATCCGGAGGGAATCACAAACCTAAACGAAAATCAGCGGACACTCGGTACGGCAAACAACGATTTACCTGTGAAAACATATGATTTCCAGGCTCCTATAGGCGAGTTCGGACAGACCTACCCACAGTATTTCATGCTCAGAAAGCTACATCTTTTCATGAAAGACTATGGCGAACAGCTCGCACCAATGCAGTCTCAGTTCATGTCGCCTCAGGACATTGCAAAAGGCGACGATTCACAACTCAGATGGGCTGTCAGAACCGACGGTAAGAGCGCATTCATTTTCGTCAACAACTATGAGCGTCTGCAACACCTCTCTGAAAAACAAGGAGTAGGTTTGAGTGCCTGTGGAGTGGAATTGCCGGAAATCAATATCCCGGCAGGAACGATGTGCATCTTCCCTGTCAATATCGACGGCATACGCTATGCCACGGCACAAATCATCGCGCGTCGAAACGGAAAAATTTATATGCAGCAGATTCCGGGAATACCTACGGAAATCGCTGTGGACGGAAAGGTGCTGAAGAACTTGAAGCCTAAGGGAACAAAAAAACCGGTCTGCCGCAACATCTATCTGCTCGATGCCTACGATGCCGAACATCTCTTCCTGCCTCAGCCGCCTAAGCAGAAACCCCAGAAAGCAAAATTCACAAAAATAGCAGACGCGGGCGCCCCTCGAACCATTGCAAAAGGACCGGCAAAAGTGGCGGAGGCTCCTTCTGACGATGATTTCAACCATGCGGCAGTCTACAAGATTTATTTAAAGGAAGGATGGACAAACCGTAAGGATGATACGTCGGTCAATGCGGCTTACCGACTCCAGGGCAAAATCCTTCATATCAACTATCGTGGCGATTGTGCCCGACTGTATGCCGACGGAAAACTCATTGCCGACAATTTCTATTATGGTCGACATTTCCTCATGGGACTTTGGCGATTGCCCGACGACTGTAGCGAACTCGAACTCCGAATTCTGCCGATGAATTCAGATATGCCGGTATATATTCCGAATGAGGCGTCAACCGAGCAGGGAGAACAACTTATATCATGCTTCGTTATGTAGAAGTGTCGGCTAAGAAAACTCTATGCATCAGTATAATAATATTTAGTGGCTCTCAACCAAATTTGTTCTCCTAAACCATAAATATAATCCCCTTGACAACGACATTAGTCAAGGGGATTATATTTATGGGATTATATTTATCCCGAATCGGTCGTATGTTTTAAATCCGAATCGGTCATTAGGCTTTATGTCAGAATCCGAATATTTCGGCAAGCTTATTGCCTAAAGCATCGCCGCGAAGGTTACGAGCTATCACCTTTCCTTGCGGATCTACAAGCAGCGAATATGGAATGGCATCCACCTTGTAGGCACCGGCGGCTACGGTCGACCAGAATTTCAAGTCGGAAAGATGTACCCAGTTCAGTTCGTTCTCCTTTATGCATTTCAGCCATTTCTCCTTGTCGCGGTCGAACGACAAACCTACAATATTGAAATTCTTACCCTTATATTTCTCGTAGTTGGCCTTCACGTTCGGCATTTCTGCCATGCACGGACTGCACCACGAAGCCCAGAAGTCAATCAACACATAATCGCCCTTACCACAGTACTCACTCAGCTTATGCATAACACCAGCAGTGTCGGCCTCCTCTATGTCGATGAACTGCTGGCCGATAATGGCGCGTTTAGCCTTCTCGCTGTTTATGAATTCCAGTATCCTTGCTGTCATAGGGTGGTTGTAGTAGGCCTTATCGGGTGAAAAAAACTGTTCCAGCTCATCCATCTCAAACATATATGCCATGCCCTCAGAATAATAGGCGGGAATCACATTATCGCTGTTCTCTGTCAGAATCCTGCGCATAAGCTCTATTTCCGATGTCTCTATCTCTTCCAACTGAGGACGTATGGCATCCACCATGGCGCGAAGCTCTTCGTCTGCCGCTCCATTTTTCTGCGCTTCCATAATCGGATTTACCAACGCCATCTGTTTCTCCATCAATTTATTGTGCTGAAGGTAATAGCCGTTCAGTTTGTTGTTCAAGTCAGACCCTTTGACAGTGCTTGTGGTAAGATCTGCATTTATCGGAGCACCGTCGTTGATGAACACTGCATAATTGTCGCCGTCCGACAAAGTCAGGAAATTACCTTGAGCGTCTGAACCGCTCATCTTGAATGCGCCGCTCACGGCTTGAACACTGTCCACCTTCGCTGAACGGGATGCAGGGTCGAGAACATAAATCCATTTTGCATCCGGAGCGCATTTCCCGTTGATTGAATACTTGACCTGAGGTCCGTTTGTGTTGTGCTGTGCGTATGCCGGAGCAATCAACATGGAAAGCATGCCGGCAATCAATAATTTCTTCATTGTGACGTATGATTTTAATTTAGTAACGATAAAAAAATAACATACCTCATTTTGATATGTACAAATTAGTGGTGTTTCCTTCATCTTTTGGGCTGTTTTTGCTCCTTTTCTCAGTCATGATGCCCGCATCACTCCTTCTAAAAGAAACAAACATCTCCAAAATATGAACAAACTGAGGCAACTTATTTTTTTCTCATTACTTAGTTGTTATTGTTATGAGTTATTTATTCACACGTTTAGTTTTATGGTTTTATCATGCAAAATTACAATCTTTTATTTAATTCTACTCAATTTACACACTAATTAACATGCTAAAACCTTGATAAACCTCTTCTCAAACCATTTATTAAGTGTGACACCACTAAAAAAATCTTTTTTTTTGTTCATATAACAAAAAAAATCACTAAATTTGCACTCGCATTTGCGCTCGTGGCGGAATTGGCAGACGCGCTAGACTTAGGATCTAGTTCCTCACGGAGTGCAGGTTCGATTCCTGTCGGGCGCACAAGTGTTGCTGTCGGGCGCACAACCTTTGTTACAAAAAAAAGGAAGCTTCAGTGTCGAGGCTTCCTTTTTTGTATATTTTCACTTATTGCAATGACTTGAGAATTCGTTCTTGTTCTTTTTTCAGATACTCATTGAGGATTCGCGCTATTTCGGGATAGAAGTCGCCTAGGGTAGGGTATTGGCTGCGATTGGCGGTGTATGATCGGAGCGCAGTTACCAGTTCGGGCATCCATCGGAAATCACGCACAACCTGGTCGAGCATCTCCCCCTGAATCTGCTGCTCCGAGAAACCGTTCTCCATCATATAGATGATGACAGCCGCGCGCACGATACTTTCATTCACTACCGTCTGCCATGAGTTGTAAGCCTGCCGTGTCATGGAATAAGCTGTGAGTTTCAGCATACCTTGTCCAGTGCGTTGCATGAGTGCAGTATTTGACTCGGCTTCCAGCAACGGGTTGACGAACGAGTGGTTGAATTCATGAATGAGCGTAGAGGCATAATCCAGTCCGTTCTCAAATGCCTTGCCGGTCTGAGGATTGACATAGTAGCCAGCAATGGCGAACACCTCTTCTGACTGGCCTGGAAGTTGCCGTTTGGGGCCATAATTGCCACCGCCGTTCGTAAAACCGATGATGACACGAAACCTGTTTGTCGGTTGTGTGCCATAAAACTTCGGATACCACGACTGGACGAAATAAGGCATCACATTGTCTTCATACAGTTGGCATCCTTCTTTGTAAAACTCCTTGTGTCGTTCAAAAAAGTCATGGAATTTTGTATCGGTGTAGAATTGGTTGAGCAGTACCATGAAAGTGTCCACATCCACGTTTTGCCAGCGATCCCCCAAGGCAGATTTGTCCGTCAGCATCTTGATTGCCCCGTTCTCTGCTGTGATATTGATGGCCATCGTCATCACAGCATCATGACTGATGCCGTATTTTGCACGCAGTGTCTGATAATAGCCTACAATTGGATGCTCCTTGTGTGAGGCAAACCATTCTTCTGTGTCTTTTGTGTAAGTTCCCCCCATGTCCATGCGGTATTCCTGAAACCCTGCCGTACGCGAGAGAATCGACATGAGTTCCACAGTTTCAGATACTTCCGGCTTTATTTGAGCCATGCCGGTTATTGCTATGACAGCTAACAGTATGCTGATTAGAAGCTGCTTCATTTTGTTAAACTAAGCTTTGGAAATTGAAATGTATTTTTTATTCCTGTCTTTGGGGTTTTCAGGATTTGTCATCTGCAAGAGTCCAAGTTCTATAAGTGGTACAATGTGGCTTTGTCTGTTTATGGATTGGTTTGAGATGCCTAGCATTTCCATTATTTCACTTGAAGAGCGTGGAACTGTGCAAAAATCACTCGAAGAAGAACGGCAGGACTTAACCACTACAATCCGTTCTAAAACGAGTGACGGTACAAATTTAACACAAAATATTGACAAATGAAACTCTTTGGGTTATTTTTGTAACTTTGTGTTAATTGACAGAAGGGACTTTGCGTTGTCGTATCCGAAAAACCTTACGTGAGGAGAACGAGCTCTTTTTTTCAGAAACTCGGCTTTGCCTCACCACGTTGAAACTCTGTCCAACCATCAGTATTCCAATTGTTGATTCTGCTTAGACTGAGAGTTTTCTCATTTGCAAAGCCAAAGATAAGTTTATTGCTCCATGCGAGAAATGAATTTTCATAATCAGAATCATTGTCAAATGAAGCATAAATGTACATCACATTCTGCCCGTTTCCGTCATCATCGCGTTCCCACAGGAGTTTCCATGTGCCGGTATAGGAACCATTTTCCCCATCAACATTTTCCCAATCAGTATAAACTTCATGTCCGTCGATTGTAACCAGTTTGCGGTTTTGCCACTTTCGGTTGCCAGTCAAAGAACCATCGTCGTTGAAAGTAATCTGTTCGAAAAACTGATTGTTATCACTTATGTGTTCGTAATGCCATGTAGCTGTTATGTATTGTTTGTATTGCTTTAGCAACTCTTCTGTATTTTTGTGAGCTTCAGGATCGGCCCATTCGGGATCACTGCTACATGATGCTAATGCAATGATTGCGAAAACAATAAATATAGATCTGAATCTTTTTATGATTTCCATTTTTTTATTCACGCAAAAAGTTTGTGTTTGTTTCTGAATTCCCATGAAATATACACGTCAGTCCGAACTCTTTATTCTGCGACAGGACGGACTGAACTCCCTGAGGCTCTGTCACAATTGCCCATTTCAATCTGGCTGTTGTCGAAACCGAGAAAGTATGCGTCACCATAGCCGTTAGATTTTTGGGTGGAATAGGTGGATGACCAATATCCGCCAGAGTAGCCGACGTAGTTCATGTCGTCGTACCACCTGCTGCCTGATGCGGGTAGGAAGATAGAGTTGCCGTTAGGACCAATAAATCTGATTCCTTCTACACGTTTATAAGTGACCCACTCTTTCTTACATCTGTCCTTAAGCAATTCCATCTGTTCCTTTGTCGGCATATGCCAATTTCCTTGCCAAGTCACATGAGCCACGTCATATTGTGTACCGGAGATGTCGCTGCCTATATTCTTATATTCTCTGTAGCTGTTGTTCCCACCGTATTTGTAGTTTAGAGTGCTGTATGAGTTTTTTTCTTTAATCTCGCCCCAAGCGTAATGACTACCATACTGTTCGGGAGAGGACGCACCCACGTTGCAACATGCAAACTTCACACCAATTCCCAGGTCAATGGCGTGGGGATGGTTGGAGTCGGGGCATGTTTGTGCCCGCAAAATAGCTGTGGCTGATAAATAAAGAGCCAGCATCGTCAAAATCCTTGTCATACGCATTCAATTTTTTGATTAATAATTATGAATTTACTTAATCTTTTTGAGCTTAGGATCGGGAAGCATCTTGTAAGTTTCTCTGATGCTACTTGCCATAAAATTTATGGTTTATGTTTCCACAAAGTTACGATAAAAGAACTAAATGAAAGAAAACCGATGTCCAATATCACTGGACATCGGTCAAAAATCTTAAAGAAATTAACAAATTTTAAGAGGATAAGGCGGAATTTGGGCCGATTCCAAAAGATTACAAGAGTTGTAGAATTCTTAATGTTGTGATTCTTGATTCAGTAAAAAAAGGTTACTTTTGGAATCAAATTTCAGTAAGGGGGTTGAAAATATTATACCGAAATGTTAAAAAGCGGAATCAAAGAATGTTTCTTTAAAAAAAACATTCAGTACCAAGGGTTAAAAAATTATTTTTCGTAACTTTGTATTGATGTTTGGGAAACCGATTTGTAGCGATGAAGTGGAGAGATATTAAGCCCGGCAACAAAGTATATATCGGCCTTAGGCTTTATAGCTGAGTGCCAAATTGAGCATTTTCAAATGTTAAATGTTGTACTGAATGTTGTACAGAGCAGAAAATTGAAGCCAAACCATCAAATCTGAGATAAAATCAAAGGTTTTTGGTTGTTAGATAGTTAGCACTAATAATTGATAATAAATCGCATAATTTTTGTTCTTTTTTACATATTCCTGTCGAGCGCACAAGTGTTGCTGTCGGGCGCACAAGTGTTCCTGTCAGGCGCACAAAAAAAAACGCAAGCTACTGGTATTTGTGGCTTGCGTTTTTTTGTTTGAACAAAATACAAATTGTTTATCTTTTACGATGAACGACCACTTCCGTTCTTCCTTGCATCTTTTCCTCGTCCAGAATGATTTCTCCCCATCCTGTTTCATAGCCATCGGCCTCAACTTTCACCATGTAGCGCTGACGAACAGGAAGCCATGAAATGTGACAGAAGACTCCTCCATTATTGATTATGGGTTTGGTTCTCTGCGGCTTTCTCTCTATGATGGTGATTCTGTCTGGTTCGTAGAACGTCAGTTGGATGTCTTTTATGGTTTTATCGGTTTCGTCATCAATGACATATACACCTAAAACTACCTCCTCCTTCCTATTTTCTTTTGCTTGAGCCCAGGCTGTTCTTCCCCAAGGCCAGACACAGAGTCCTGGTTCCTCGCTGGTCGCACGTGTGAGATAGGTGATGCCTGCTTCATGAGTGACTCCTATCAGTTCCGACAGTCCATTGGGAGCTGTCCGGCAGGCATATACATAATGACAAGTGTCATTCAATTCTTGTATTGGATTGGTCAGACTGCCATAGGTGGAGCCTTCCTCTCGTCCAACAACTGGAAGTGAGAAACTCAGTAAATTGTATGCGAATCGGTCAGAGTCATTAAGCTGTATGAGTTCCTGTTTGGTGCGGGCGAGTCTAGATGGGGTAGGGTCCGTAATGAAGAATTTGTAGTGCTCTTCTATGTCCTCCTCATCATAATCATAAAGAGTCCATTTCATCTGTACGCCTCTGCCATCCTTTATACTCATGTCGTAGAATTCCCGTCGTAATGTTTTCCATCCTGTCAGTTCTTCGTCTAAAGCGGGCGGATTATTATTCGTGTTGGCGGAACCTGTCGGTAGGGATATCACCTTGTTCTTGCATAGTTTCAGCTGAATCGTACGGCGGTTATACTTGACCAATACGAAGGCAGTGCTGTCGTTGTCTTCAGGCTTCAGTTTCATGATTATACGGCCACGCAAGTCTTGTCCGTCATCAATACGTTCTGTGTAAGTCTGAAGGCTGTTCAAAGCCGACAGACTGTCTGCGATATGTAACGTGACTTGCCGTAAGATGTCGTCGCTGCCTCTTACAGCTGCCGAAAGTTCAGATGTCTGATTGTGATAGGTGAATGAGCCTCCATAGTAGTGCATGATGTAGGGGATAAGGCTGTCAATACAAGCTTGATAGCTACTTGTGGACCAGCTGTTTGACTCTGCAATAATTCGGTCCACTCGAGGTGTGTTTTGGGCGATGCTTACAGTCCAGGCTGTTAGGCAAAGGACTGTTATTGAAATCATTTTTTTCATGTTATGGTATATTTGTGGATTCTTCTGATAATAATTGTTCTTCAAGATTGTCAATACAGGCGATAATATCTGCCATCTCTTCGCTAATATTCGCATCTGTTGTTTCTATGTCTGCAACCTGCCCTGCTTCTTCCATGTGTTGTTGTTCCATTATGTCAGATGAAATAGCCAGGAGTGGCGGTTGGACTGCTGATAGTGTTTCCTCTGCTTTGTTTATCGTAGTCTTGCTTGGAGTCGTCGTTTGCGGCTGATTTGCTTTGCTTATGCCAATACATGGCTCTGTTGTCTTTTTATCTCTGAATTTTTGAGGGCTGGTTTGCGAAACTTGTAGCGTCACAATCGGCTGTTCTTCTTCTCTCTTGTCTTCTTGTTTATTGGTTTGTTTGACCGGATTTTTTATTATTGTTGCAACTGGCTTTTTAGGCTCCTCATCATTGTTGAATAGGAAGATTCCTATTATGAGCAGGATACTGGCGGCAATACCGGCTATTAACCATCTGATACTGTTTGTCTTCCATTTTTTGTTAACAGCTTTTTGATGTGTTACAATCCAGCTGTTATGGGGATTGTCTTGTTTTGTGGTTATTTCATCCTCATCGTTGATGTCAACTAATCCGTTATCAAATAGTGCGAACATCTTCTGATATTCCTTCCACTCAGCATCAGCCTCGTGGCTACGGAAGTAACGAGCCAGTAATCGCTCTTCGTCCAGGCTACTTTCCCCGGACATGAACTTGTCGAGGATACGGGATATTTTTTGTTTGTCGTAAAGTGCTTTCATTGTTGGTTCCTCTTTTTAAGTTTGTTCATCAGTTCGTTTCTTGCCCGGGAGAGCAATGTTGATACGGATGTCTTCTTGATACCCAGAATATCAGCTATCTCATCCAGACTGCGGTGCTCCAGCTGTCGCATCGTAAGCACTGTTTGCGTGGTTGAAGGCAGACTTTCTATCATCTCGTTCAACCATTGTTCCAGTTCTGAGTATTCGAGTTTGTCATACAAAGAGTCTTCATCCACAACTACACTGGTGTCAACTGATTCTGTATGAACAAGGCTTGTCCGCCATTTGTCTATGCATATATGCTTTGTCGTAATCATGGCACATGCTTTCAGATGAGATACATCGTTTAATGTCTCATGCATACACCACAATTTTATCATTACATCTTGGGCGATGTCTTCCGCATCATTCTGTGCATATCCGAACTGCAGGGCGGCTGATACTGATTGGACCCGTATGTCGCGAGCCGTATATGTGAACTCTTCTTGTGTCATTTCAATTATATAACGAAAACACATTTCAAAATTAAACAAGAAAAGTAATCTTTTTTTCTGACGCATTTTATTGTAGCCTTATCTGAAATCCTAAATCGCTGAAATACAACTTTCAATGGTATATAAATTCTGGTAAATTTGAAAACTCTGCAATTATTTGTTGGGACTGATTTTAACTGTTTTCCATACGTCTTTTGCTACTTAATTGAACTGTTTTTCATTGGAGAAGTTTATTTACACTCGTCCTGAGAAAGTTGAGATGAATCCCCCAAAATGCCAGTAATTCAGATTTGTCTCTCAATATATAAAAAAGTACTTTTGCCTAATTTCAGTCAAAAGTACTTTTTATATATAAGTTGTAAAAGACAATTAATTGTCTATACGGCTACAAGGTTTTCTTGGAGAATGCTGATTTTAAGGCATTCTTCAATTTTAGACAAAGTTTCAAGAGACAGGTTCTCCTGTCCTTTCAGAACCTTAGACACATACTGCTGACTGCATCCCATCATGTCAGCCAACTGTTTTTGTGTGATGTTCATCTCATTCATTTTCTCCAGCATAAGCATGGCTATATGCTGTGAGTGTCGCAGCCACGACTTGTTCTGCAACCTCCACTCAGACCTCTCTCTCCATTTGGAGCGAGTGGAAGACTGGTGTTTTTTCAATCTTTCAACTGCATTATCCATAACCAAACATTTTTACTATTTCAGATTTTTATTGTAATTCACTCATATAATCATCTAAAGCGTCTTTGTCGACAACGCCATTGTTTATGAGGAAGTTCCTTACTTGCTCCATTTTTGCAAGTTCTTTAAGTGTGTGCTCTCTCTCAGCCATGGTGCGTGTTAGTTTGATTGCACCGCCTGTTATGATATATATACCCGGTTCGAGTTTGATAGCATAAATACGTAGCCATGATGCATGACCGATAGTTTCCTTTAGTCTGGCTTTTTCCTTGCTAAGCAGCATGTCCGAGAACCTGCTGTTTTCAAGAGGACGGAACAACTTGTCAAGGTCTGCTTCCGGAGAAATGTCCATGATAAGGCACTGTAGTCTCTCACTGTCTTCTATTGTATCGTATATCGCTTGATTGACATCAGTTATTTTGAAATATGACGATAAGTCATTCATGTTTGCTTTAAAGAACTCATAAAGCCATGTCACATCATTCCATTGTTCAAACAATGAATACAATGCGTTTTCATCGCAGTTGTCGTAGCGTGTTGCCCACAACCTTTCGTCTTCAGTTATTAAGTCAAATGTCATATTCTTCATTTTATTTGCAAATATAATAGATTTCATTCATTTATACAACTTGTAGGTTGTATTTTTTATTTTGTTAAATAAAATTAAGAATATATGTAAACCATGGAAGGGGGTAGAGCGGTTGGGATTTCTATTTGGAAGAAATGTGTAAGTCCATTTGTTTAGAAATTATATTAGATATAGCCCCTCGCGCGGTTATCTCTGACGCCACGAGGGGACTGAAAAATGCTTGGTTCTAATAGTTTATTCATCCTTGCCCATTTCAAGAGGCAGAGTGCCTTGACTTGCGGCAATGAGAAGTTGCCGTACAGCAACTTGAAGACAAAGCGGAGCTGCTTGTCTGAGAGTTGCTGCCAACAAGTAGGCACTTTGATATCGATGATTTGACGCATAATAATAGCCGTTTACTTACTGCAAAAGTAGGTAAACGGCGATTATGGGGAAAAGACACCGATAAATTGGAATTTAGGTGCAAGTCAGATGAGCAATGCAAAGCTTGCTTTGGCATTGCCATGGCGCTGCCCTAAATCTCCGTGAAACAGGAATTTATATACAAGTCAGATAATATATTATTAATTTCATTCCACCTTTTCCAGTTCCTGCATCATCGCATCCACCCCTATCCAGCCTGTGACGGCTTTAACGAGTTTTCCACTGTGGTCGTAGATGAGATAATGTGGAATCGCATCGTCATACTCCGGAATTTGCATCTCTTCCTTCTTGTCTTTGGACACAATGTAGTGGTCGCCAGCGTGTTGAGCGACATATTCCAGCCACTCATTGGAATCGCTGCTGGTGTCGGTGATATAGACAAAATCAACACCTCGTGCCACCAACTCTTCCTTAACACTTTCCATCTCCTTCATCCCCTTACAGCAGGGGCCGCACCATGTGGCCCAGAAATCAATGAAAACGATATGTCCTTTGTGCTCAGCAACGATTTTTGGCAACCATTCCTGCGGCTCTCCTTCTGGAAGGTCTCGTATTTTGCCTTTTCTGTCGGCCGTCTCTTTCCTCATTAATTCCTGCACCTCGCGTATTTGTGTTTGGAACTCCGGCGACAAAGCATTCAGTTCGCTTTCTGTCACAGGCTGATTGGCTTTTACGCGTGTCATCACCGCTTTAGCCTCGTCCAACTCTTTGAACCAGCGTCCTAAAAGCGATTCTTCAAGTCCATTGGCTTGAATGTATTGCCTTCCTTCGTCAAACAAATTTTTCATACAGGCGAAAAAACCGAGAACGTTACGGTAGTAAGTCAGTTCTGGTGCATGAGGGTCTTTGAAGGTGAATTGCTTCTCAAACATTGCAAGCGAGTCCTCGTCTGTTATGGCGTTGTAACATTTCTTCACGAACATGAAACTCCCTAGCTTGTTTAAGTAATCTTGTTCTATCAACATTCTGCGATATTCCTTTTCATCAGTTGAGAGGTTGAGCGTGTCCAGTTGCTCCACCACATTCTGAAACTCACGCCAACACACTTCTCGCCATTCATCAAAAGTGTCAAGGGCATGTTCTTTAACAAAATCACGACTATAACCAAGATGTATACCTTTCATTTTAATTGGCAGAGGCTGGTCAAATGATGCACCTTCGATGTGTATGGATTTCTTCCAGAGTTCTTGCAGTTTTTGTGTAGTGACGCTGTCGTATGGTGTTTCTCTATTGTACGCCTGATATTCCTTGAATGCTATTTTGCTATAATCAACCCTTACGGTGTCACCAGGAAAGAGCATGACTGACCAGCCGCTAAAATTGTGCTGTAGCGGATAGCAGATGTCCCACACGATGGTAAAAGTGCCAGCGAGGGAATCCGTGGTGAATTCCGGAAAGCCACCGCCCTTAAGCGATTCATTATTTCCCCAAAAATCCGGGATTTTGTCGCCAGGGTCCCTGTCAACAAACCGGCCAAGAATGACAGCAGGAGCACTCTTGCGCTCCCAAGGGAATGATGATGACAAGGATTGTGAAAACATGGCTGTACTTGCCGCAAATGCAAGAAGAATGGTAATTATTAATTTCTTTTCCATATTACTTGTTTCTTATAGTCTTAATTGTTTTGATTAATCAGATTTACGACCACTTTCACCATCACGTCTTTCTCTTCCGTACGACTTTCAGCAATCATAAGAGTAAGAGCTACAAGTGTGTTGTCGGCTATACGTTTTGAGCCGTCTTCATTGTAAAGAATTCCATTATTGTTCAGAAACCACAAGAACAACGTGGCAGCTATGCGTTTGTTGCCGTCGCTGAATGAGTGGTTCTTTGTGACAAGATATAGAAGCATTGCTGCTTTCTCCTCAACGCTCGGATATAACTCCTCGCCTCCGAATGTCTGATATATTTGTCCAATACTGCTCTTGAAGGAATCGTCTTTCTCATTGCCGAAGAGGGTGCTACCACCGAATTTCTCACGCAACAGCTCAATCTCGTGAATGGCATTCTCGTAGGTGGCACGGAACCGCTCCTCTTGGGTGGTTTTCTCTATAGACAGGCGTTCATAGTCGTAGTTGTCAAGAGTGTCAAGTGCGTATGCATAGTCGGTGACCACATCGAAGAGAGCCTGACTCTCATCTGTGGTTAATGTCGGCTGACTTTGAATCGTTCTACCCAACATACCTACAAGCTGACGTAGCTCACCTATCTGCTCACGTCGGATGCGGTCGTTCACCGCAAAACCCTTGACGAGATAGTCCTTGAGGATTCTGTTTGCCCACTGACGAAATTTAATACCACGTTTTGAATTCACTCTATAACCTACAGAAATAATCATATCAAGATTAAAGAATGGTATAGTTCTTTGAACCATCCTTTTACCCTCAGGTTGAACTTGTGCAATTTTTGCACAGGTTGATTCCATATCAAGTTCTTTGACTTTATAGATGTTGTTAATATGACGGACTATTGAAGTCCTGTCTGTCTTAAACAACTCTGCCATCTGAGCCTGTGTCAGCCAGACGGTATCATTCTCCAGACGTACATCCAGCTTGGTCTGCCCATCCTCAGTTTCATATATAATGATTTTATTCTCTTCCATAAATGCCAATTTATCTAACTGCAAATTTACAAATATTTGGTATTTTATTCGGTGTTTTTGATATGCTTTAATCTGTTTGTTTGACATATTTCATTCTGACTCTTTGAAAAAGCAGATGCTTCGTTGCTCAATAAATTTGGCAAACAGCAAAAATATCTCGAATTATTTTAAGTTTATCATTATTGTTCATTCACTAATGCTCTGTTTATAATGGTTGTTTCCTCGTATGGTGCCCCCATTGTCCAATATTTGTAGTTGCCGACATATAGATATGGCAATATGTATTTGCCCCATCGTCCCACCTTTCCATAGTTTCGCTGTATATCAACGAAGAACAAGAATTCTTCATCTGTCAACCCACATTTGTCACGTACGATATATTCATGTGGAACCTTTGGCATAGTCTTTGCAAATGTCCACTGGCAACGAACTATCATCTCACGAAGTTTTTCCCTTTTATTAATATCCAACATCATCATTCCTAATCCTCGTCTCATTCTTATTTCTCTTAGCTCTTCTTCATATAAAACACCATCAAGAACACCACCTCCACTTCTCCAACATTCCATTTCTTTCCGCAATTGTTCAAGCTGCTCCCTTGTAAGGTCACTCATTAAAAATCCAGCCCCAAAAACATTATCTTCCAACTCCTCATCTGTAACTTTAAGTATTCTTGATTCTATTTGGTCAAAACAAAGCTTTTGAATCTCCTTATTCCATTTGTTCCTGTCTATTATAGCATGTGAAAATAACACATCATCAAAACCAAATAATTTTAAAATTCCTTTAATGGATTTTAAACCCTTTGAGTTACCGATCGTAGGATTTGAAAAATAGTTTGCCAAAGAATAAGCACTTCTATCCTTTTCCCAATGTTTTTCTTTATCAACTTCAAGAAATGCTTTTTCCCAAGATTTTAAATCTGTTATAAGTGTGCCTTTTTTATTTTTAATATACATAATTCAAGTTTCGCAAATTAAGAAGCGCCTGTACGTAAACGGCCTGAAAGGCCAACAGCCCATAGCCCAAGGCAACGCCCTGGGGAATTGGGTTGCATGGAACCCGCCCTGAAAGGGCAAAAGCATTAAAAATAATCAACGTTTAAGCTCTTTAAAAGATTATTTAAGTTGTAAGTTATAATTAGATTACGAAAAAAGAAAACTGTTTTTCCTAAAAGCTGTCGACAGATTTTGAACGGTTAATACTAAAAAAATACAATCTGCTGAAAAGGTTGACATTCCTGCTGAAAAGGTTGACACCAATCCCCGAGAATGCCAAAAATCTGTCTTATAGATGTTTGACTGTATTATTTGAAAAGATTCATTATATCCATAGAAAGGAACTCTTCGGCGCTAATGCCACCATCACCCACGATAAATGCCGATTTGGGTTTGAACTTATCTCTAAACTCACCAAAACCTTTGCCGTATTCCACTTCTTACGTGGGCTGCCGTTCACGAAAACGGCCGTTATTTATTTCTTTTCCATATTAATTAAAGTATTTAGTAAATTGGAATTTGCATGTCCGATTTCCGGCTTCGCCTCGGCATAGTTCAAGCAAGATTGGCTCTGTGCTCGGCTCGCAAATAAATTGGAATTTATCGATTGATTAAAGGTTGAATCGCCTTCCATTCCATTTTAATATTTCTTTCTTGTTGGTGCCGTCTCCATTCCATCGTATGTAAATGATGTCCTTGCCGATGCGCGGCAGTTCATAGGTGCCACCGTAATCAATCTCGAACCCAGGAGGGTCGCATCTCACCATGCGTTTCGTGGCATTGTCGTAACGATAGAAATCAAGGCTACTCACTTCTGTTAAAGATGGCCCGCCGTCTGAATAGCTTGCTAGATTGTTGAAAGCAATGAGCTTGTGCTTCCCGTCCGACTCGTTCCAGAAACATACTTCTAACCTGGTAATATGATCTATCTCCTCATATGTACACTCATAAAGGATGTACCCGTTTTTTACGTCGATGGTCAACGTCTCGCCTTCCTCTAGAGCAAGACCTTTGCTGTGACGTTTCATGGCATTCTCCAATATTTTCCATGGGCGGTCTCCAGTCTCTTCCTCGCCTTCATAGTTCAATGAAGGAAATGCCGCCCATGCAAAATCTGTGACGATAGGCTTGGAGCCTTTATAGTTCACTTTAATTCCTCTTTGTGCCATCAACGAAAGAGTGAGGCAAGATAAGATAACCGACAATGCTATTCTTCTCATAATATATAGAATTTGTTAAACAATAAATATATAAATCCCGATTTGTCTAACTGCAAATTTACAAATATTTGGGCATTTATTCAAAACCAATACCCATTTTCCCTTCACAAAAATCAGCGTTTAAGTGAAAGCAAATGGAAAACTCGTTTTTAATATGCCGAAACGAGCCGGTTTCCCTTTTTTCCGCGAAGTGGTTTTTTCCAGTTCATCCCATGAACTGTTTTTTTCTTTTTTTATAGTGGCATGTTCACCAGGTAATTAAGCTCAGCTCTGTCATTCCCGCTTGTTTCTGGCGTCCGTAATACTTTCACTCATAAAAAAGTTTTTTTGCGTTATTTTAATTCAACAGCTTATACAATCAACCAACGCACAATCTTAGCAGTCCGTCCCGATGCCCTTGCAAATCATTTTTTACGCAAACGCGAATATCGCGAAGGTTTGCTCTACGAGCAATCTGGATTGAATGCGAATCTGACGAAGGTAAGTATAACGTCAAAAGGTTGAATAAAATGATTGAATATTTGTTTTACCGGATATACCGCGATGCAGTCCTAAAACTTCGTTAAATTGAAATTTCGGTGCAAGCCGAATGCCAGAGCCAAGCTTGCTTAGGCTATACCGCGACGCAGTCCTAAAACTTCGTTTAATGCAAATTCCGGTACAAGCCTAATGCCGGATTCAAGCTTGCTGTGGCTATACCCATGGTCCAATCCTAAAATTCCGTTAGACAGTAATTGGGGAGGTTCTGTTCTCCATTCTATTGGCTTATATATTTAATGCCTTCGCGTATATAGACTTGTCGTGTGTTTGATTGTGGGTTGACCTGCTGGCCTTGTAGGTTGTAAACCGGCGATGAACTATGAGAATTTATATTTGCCGCTGAGGATATGCCCGTCGATTCGCCTCTTAGGGTGGCATATTCATTCCTCGACTTGATAAGCTGCTGCTGGTAGGACTCTGTTGCTACCACATTGGCAAACAAGCCGGAAGCCAGCATTAGAGCGGCATCTATATCACTCTTCCAATGATGGCCGCATACAACCCTGTGTAATGCGTATTCCCTTGCACGGTTCATTATCTCTTCAGTCCGCTCAGGAGCTACAGTACAAAGTGCAAGGGCAAACATCCAGCCGTTTGCGGCATGGGTAGAGGGGTAGCTATATGTTGAGGCTTCTGTTTCATCCTCTTCTGGCTTTAGCGACGGCTCGTTGAAGGTGGCGAAGGGACGGCGACGCTGATAATAGTTCTTGGCGGCTTTGTTTGAGAGACGAACATCCGAAGTGGCCGATTCTGCAAGAAAAATGATTTCAGGCGTATTGGCATAGCTGAGTTCTATGCCCATAGCCTCGGAAAATATTTCGTATAATGGAGTGCTTTCGTCGGAAAGCGCCATCTCGCCAACCTCACCATCTCGCTGTGTCTTACCCCATTGGTAATAATAGAAATCATTTGCGAAATCACCGCCGGTCAGGGTAGGGGGCTCTGGAAGCCACTGAGTGGCGTCGGGACGGGTCGCGTCAGTAAGAAACCCGTCGGGATATTGTGCTGATGCCTTACCTGCAAAAACAAACAACAAAAGTAGTGGACTAAATAACTTGGCTTTCATAATTTATTTCTTTTAAGTAACGATTTACGAGTCTTATAGTTGCCTCATGGCAATGCCTTAGCAAGCTTGCTATTGCTCATCCGGATTGCAACTAAATTGCCGATTCTCTAATTTTGCAAAGTTACGAATATTTTGTTTTTATTCAAAATCAATATCCTTTATCCTCTTTTTGGTTAATAAAAAGTGTCTGGATTATATAGATTTACTATCTCAGACGTAAACCGTTAATTACATGTGTTTTTGATTTAACTGTAAATATTTTTATTTTTTAATAGATTTCTCACTTTTGTTGAAGATCCTTTTTCCCCAGTCTGCACATTTCAATAAGTTTTGTCTATATATGTGAGGAGCAAACCATTCAGTGGAGCTTCCCGATTCCTTCAGCGTTCTCCTTTTTACCCCCAAAAACATGTAAAATTTTTTTATATATCGATAAAATATGTAAAAAAAATCGAGTTTTTTTATATATTTGGTTTGACATGTAAAAAAAACGCCTTTTTTTTATATATTTGCCCAGTAAAAGGATATATATATGTATCAAATACCAACATTACCATTAAGGCGGGATATAGAGACTAAGACTGTATTAAAACAGGCTGCAAGGGCTCATAGACGATTAGCGGAATTAAAAGGTGTTGTTCTTTCAATTCCAAATACTTCAATACTAATCAATACTCTTTCTATACAAGAGGCAAAAGATAGTTCAGCTGTTGAAAGTATCATAACTACTCATGATGAGTTGTTTAAGGCTGATTTGTCATTTAATGGAAATATGACACCTGCAGCAAAAGAGGTTAGAAATTATGTTGGTGCATTGTTGCATGGATTTGAAAAGGTTAAAAATCATTCTTTGTTGACTTGCAATGATATGATTGAGATTTATAGACGTATCAAACACAATTATGCGGGTTTTAGAAATACTCCTGGTACAACTTTAAAGAATGATTTGACAGGTGAGATAGTATATCAGCCCCCTCAGTTATATGATGAAATCATTCAGTACATGAATAATCTTGAACAATTCATCAATGATGCTGATATTTGCGACTGGGACCCATTAGTAAAAATGTGTGTCATTCATCATCAGTTCGAGAGCATTCACCCTTTTTCTGATGGTAATGGTCGTATGGGAAGGATCATCAATATATTATTCTTGGTGTTGTATGATTTGCTTGATTTGCCAGTGCTTTATCTTAGTCGATACATTATAAAGAATAAAAGTGAGTATTATCGCCTTTTACAAGCTGTAAGAGATGATTCCGGACAATGGGAAAATTGGATTCTGTTTATGCTAAGGGGCTTAGAAGAAACATCTTTAGAAACTATAAATCTTATCAAGTCTATTAAGGGCTTGATGATGGAATATAAACAATTGATAAGAAAAGACTTCGCTAAAATATATTCACAAGACTTACTGAACAATCTATTTAAGCATCCATATACAAAAATTGACTTTGTGTGTCAAGAAATAAATGTAACGAGACCTACTGCTGTTTCATATTTGAACCAATTGGTGGATTGTGGAATTTTGTCAAAAATGAAATCGGGACGAGATAATTTCTACTTAAATGTGAAATTGTTTAATTTATTGATGAATGCTTTTCACAATAACCAATCTAATGATATCGGGAATATTATTAAAACAGAATAATAAGGTTAAAGCAGTTTAATAATGTTTTTGAGGCGTGGATGACGCGCGACTTATAATTGTGTAGGTATGGACTTCATAACTCACCAGCTCTCCCCATTGGGTGGAATCACCATGGCTTCCGACGGAACGGCGCTCGTGGGGTTGTGGTTCGACGGGCAGAAATTTTTTGCTGATACCCTGGATAAGGATCATGAGGAGTGTGACTATCTGCCCGTCTTCCGTGAAACCAGACGGTGGCTCGACTGCTATTTCTCTGGAGAGGCTCCCGGCTTCACCCCACCGCTCCTCCTCAGAACCACACCGTTCAGAAGGCGGGTGTGGGAAATCATGCTCACCATCCCTTTCGGACAGACCATGACTTATGGGAACATCGCCGAAATCATTGCCCGTGAGCGCAAAGTCAGAACCATATCAGCTCAGGCTGTGGGTGGAGCTGTGGCGCACAACAGCATATCGCTCATCATCCCATGCCACCGAGTACTGGGCTCCGACGGCTCAATGACCGGATATGCCGGAGGACTCACCCGTAAGCGCTGGTTGCTCAAGATGGAGCGCAAACAGCACGTTCCCGACCTTTGGAAAGCGTAAGAGAACCAGGTGTATTGACTTAATAGAAGTTTCGCAAGTTATAAAGCATCAATGTATCTTTATTGCTTTAAATAATCTTATTCTACTTCTGATAGATATTTCCAACAACATATTACTCGGATTTACTAAA
>FLNV01002075.1_pt1 | contig 50677 bp, 40 predicted proteins | sample 1140351 | NCBI WGS metagenome assembly FLNV01 (sample SAMEA3878207, study PRJEB12797) | bioreactor metagenome | biome: Moose rumen | place: Sweden | collected 2011-10
ACCTGCGATAATCTTCATGAGTGTAGACTTACCCGCACCATTGAGACCGATGATACCGATTTTTGCTCCGTAGAAGAAACTGAGGTAAATGTTTTTGAGCACTTGCTTCTGGTTCTGCTGGATGGTCTTGCTCACTCCAACCATCGAGAAAATCACTTTCTTGTCGTCAACTATTGCCATAAAATACCTGTTTGTAGTTTATTTGCTGCAAAAATACAAAAAATAAAGCAAATTTCACCATTTTCTTGCAAAAAAATAGTAACTTTGCGCCATATCAATTCTAAAACAAAAAGAAATATGGTTAAGCACATTATCCTCTGGACACTCAATCCAGAACTCTCTGAGGAAGAGAAAAAGAACGTAAAAGCCGGTATCAAGGCAGGTTTGGAAGGACTCGTAGGCAAGGTGCCTGGACTTATTGACGTAAAGGTTCACGTTGATGGCCGTCTAGCCTCATCGAATGCCGATGTGATGCTTGACAGCACTCTTGAGAGCGAAGAGGCTCTGAAGGGCTATGCTGTTCATCCTGAGCACGTGGCTGTGGCAAATGGTAAGGTTAGGCCTTATACTGTGCAGCGCAGCTGCCTGGATTTCGAAATCTAAGAAAATCCTTGAATTGCATAGAATTGCCTAGGATGCCTAAAAAATTAAGCCCCGCCGATTGGCGAGGCTTTAATTTTGATATTTAAAGAATCTTACTTCTTATTGATGGCCAGGTCGATGGCAACAGCAACAGATACTGTAGCGCCTACCATTGGGTTGTTACCCATGCCGAGGAAGCCCATCATCTCTACGTGGGCAGGAACAGAAGAAGAACCTGCGAACTGAGCGTCTGAGTGCATACGACCCAGAGTATCAGTCATACCGTAAGAAGCAGGACCGGCAGCCATGTTGTCTGGGTGCAGGGTACGGCCTGTACCGCCACCAGAAGCTACTGAGAAGTAGGGCTTGCCAGCGAGCACGCGCTCCTTCTTATATGTACCAGCTACTGGATGCTGGAAACGTGTTGGGTTAGTAGAGTTACCTGTGATTGATACGTCTACGTTCTCCTTCCAAAGGATAGCTACACCCTCACGAACATCGTCTGCACCATAGCACTTTACCTTCAGGCGGTTAGGATTGTTGCCATAAGGAACCTCTTTGACAACAGCGAGTTCGCCTGTGAAGTAATCAAACTTGGTCTGAACATAAGTGAAACCGTTGATACGGCTGATGATTTGGGCAGCGTCCTTACCAAGACCGTTCAGGATAACGCGGAGAGGCTTCTTACGAACCTTGTTAGCCATCTCGGCAATCTTGATGGCACCCTCGGCAGCAGCGAAGCTCTCGTGACCAGCCAGGAATGCGAAGCACTCTGTCTCCTCACGGAGCAAGCGAGCAGCGAGGTTACCATGACCTACACCTACCTTGCGATCGTCGGCAACTGATCCGGGGATACAGAAGCTCTGCAGACCAATACCGATGGCCTCAGCAGCCTCAGCAGCTGTCTTCACACCCTTCTTGATGGCGATAGCAGCACCACAAACATATGCCCACTTGGCGTTCTCGAAGCATATCAACTGAGTCTCCTCACACATCTGATATGGGTCGATACCTGCATTTTCACAAATCTCATTGGCCTCCTCAATACTGTTGATGCCATTCTCTTTCAGAGCAGCAAGAACCTGGTTGATACGGCGCTCCTGACTCTCAAACTGTACTTTTCTAATCATAGTCGTATCCTCCTCTTATTCTTTACGTGGGTCAATAGCCTTAACTGCACCCTGCTCCTCAGTAATACGTCCGTAAGAGCCGGTGAACTTCTTCATTGCCTCATTGGCATCCATACCATTCTTGATGGCCTCCATCATCTTGCCGAGGTGTACATATTCGTAACCGCAAACCTCATTGTTGGCATCGAGATACTGCTTTGTGATGTAACCCTCTGTGAGCTCCAGATAACGTGTACCCTTGGCAACTGTGCCATAGAGAGTACCAGTCTGTGAACGGAGACCCTTACCAAGATCCTCCAGACCAGCACCGATTACGAGACCGCCCTCAGAGAAAGCACTCTGTGTACGTCCGTAAACGATCTGCAGGAAGAGCTCGCGCATGGCTGTGTTGATGGCGTCGCAAACGAGGTCGGTATTCAGAGCCTCAAGGATGGTCTTGCCAGGAAGGATTTCAGAAGCCATAGCTGCTGAGTGAGTCATACCTGTACATCCGATAGTCTCTACGAGAGCCTCCTGGATGATACCGTCCTTCACGTTCAGGCTCAGCTTACATGCGCCCTGCTGAGGAGCACACCAGCCGATACCATGGGTGTAACCGGAAATTTCTTTGATTTCTTTTACTGCAACCCACTTGCCCTCCTCGGGAATTGGGGCAGGTCCATGATAAGCGCCTTTGCAAACGCTACACATGTTTTCCACTTCTTTTGAATAAATCATTGATAATAAAACATTTAAATGTTAAACAACGTTGTTTTAGACCAAAAAACCCACCGAAGTGTTCTCCGATGGGCCTTCTGCGGTGCGTACGAGATTCGAACTCGTGACCTCCTGCGTGACAGGCAGGCATTCTAACCTACTGAACTAACGCACCAATATGTGCTCACTATGTCAAAAGAACGAAGCGGTGCGTACGAGATTCGAACTCGTGACCTCCTGCGTGACAGGCAGGCATTCTAACCTACTGAACTAACGCACCAAAATCGGTCATTTTTCGTTTGCGGGTGCAAAGGTAGTAATTTTTTCCGAACCCGCAAAACATTTTCGCTCTTTTTTTCTCAAAAGAGCAAAAAAAGTTCAGAAAAGCCTCTGCATCACTATCGCATCATGGTAATCCGTGCCGTCAAAGAGCCATTTTCTCAGTCTTGCCGACTCATGCCACTCAAGCTTCCTGAAGAGCGTGATACACGGCAGATTATCGGCATCGATAAATGCAAATATCTGTGAGAGATGCAACACACGGACAGAATAATCGCATATCAACTCTACTGTGGACTGGGCATAACCCGACTTACGATAGGGCTCCTCGATGATCAGTCCGAGTTCAGCCCTGCGATTGGCAGGGTCGAAATTCACAAGATCAACGATACCCACCACATGATGTTCCTCATTCTCTATCATCATGCGCACCTGATGGTCGACATAGATGTCTCCTGAAGAATGAGCGATATATTCGTGAAGGGTGTAGCGGCTGTAAGGCACATTGGTGGACGAGACACTCCAAAGGCTTCTGTCGTTCTCTATCTGATAGAGCAGGTCGAGATCCTCGGGTTCGATGGCACGAAGGGTGATTTTTGGATTACTGTTCATAGGACTTTCTGTTTATATTTGGATTCATGAATCTACGGAACTTATCGCCTATCATCTGCACCAGCGCCATAAGAGCACGTAAATAGATGGCAGTCTGTATGGGCAGAGAGACGAGAAACGACAGATGGGCATAATGCTTACGGAAGAAGATAAGCATCGCCTGGTAAAACACATGGACATAGCGAAACGATGACTTCTGTGTTGACTCGCCTTTGTAATGGATGATGTCATAAGGCAGGTACCAGTTCTGCCAACCGCCCTTCAGCAGACGGAAAGAGAGGTCGATATCCTCGCCATACATAAAGAAGTCCTCATCGAGGAGCCCTATCTGATCGAGAGCCTTATGGCGCAACAGACAGAAGGCACCACTCACCACCTCTATCCTTCCTGGCTTGTCCCATGGGAGATGGCTCATATAATATCTTCGGGTGAGACCCGTCATCTTCAGAAATGCCACCCAGGGAGTAGGCACAGCCCTCCTTGACTCCGGAGCAGCATCACCCTCACGGGTAAGCATCCTCACCCCCGCTCCACCCGCCTCAGGATGGGCATCCATAAAGTCGAGACATCCTCTCAGGGTGTTCTCAAAGACCACGGTGTCAGGATTGAGCAGAAGGATATACTCCGCATCAGTCTGTCTTATCGCCTGATTATTGGCACGGGCAAATCCGCTGTTCTCCTTGTTGGCGATGAGATGCACTTCAGGAAATCGCTCACGGATATACTCCACAGAGCCATCTGAGCTGTTATTGTCGACCACAAAGACATCGCCCTCGATACCATCGAGAGCCTTCTCTAGGCTTTTGATACATTCCTCCAAAAGCAGACGGACATTGTAGTTGACGATGATGACAGACAGTTTCATTCCTCTTCAGTAGTCTCTGCGATACAACGGTTCATACTTGGATATACAAACGGCAGACACAGGGCAAGGATGATTGCCAGATAGCCGAATGTAGTATTCATATATAAATAATATAATAAGGTATTAAACCACAATGGTACCTGTAAGAGCATCATTCGGGTGAAGCCCCATTTCAGCATCGCCACCTCCTTGCGGGAGATAAGGTCGGCATGAACTGACTTGAACTTAAACAGACGAAGTGCAAGGAATATGAATGCGAGAGTCACCAGTTCCATCATCGTAGTAAAGAGAAACTCCGTCTGGTTATCGCCAGCCAATAAACCCGTGGCGATATATTCTGTCTCGAAGAGAATCAAGAAGGCTATCACCACCATTATCGTGATGATAAAATATCCCATCAATATGCGTTGTGTTCGTTTCATATCTTTCCTTCAAATATTGTTCGGTTTAATATAGAACGGCCAAGAGTTACCTCGTCGGTATATTCCAGTTCGTTGCCAACAGACACACCTCTCGCGATGATGCTTATCTTTACATCTGAATAATGTGCGAGCTTGCGATAGATATAGAAGTTGGTGGTATCACCTTCCATCGTAGGACTAAGGGCGAGAATCACCTCACGAACATTTCCCTCGGTCACACGATTCACCAACGACTCTATCTCTATATCCCCAGGGCCCATGCCGTCCATCGGAGAGATGACACCTCCGAGAACATGATAGAGCCCCTTGAACTGTTGAGTGTTCTCTATCGCCATCACATCCTGCACACTCTCCACCACACAAACCGTTGAGGCATCACGACGAGGGTCGCTACAGATAGGACAGATTTCAGAATCGCTGATATTGTGGCAGGTATGACAGTATTTTATCTCATGTTTAAGACTCAGCAAGGCATCAGTAAAATGCTCCACATCACTATCATCCTGACGCAGCATCCACAGCACCAGACGAAGGGCCGTCTTACGACCTATTCCTGGGAGGTGGGAAAACTCCATCACCGCCCTTTCCAATAATTGCGAACTATACGGTTGTTGTATCATCTCCTTAACTCCCTAACTCCCAATCTCACTCAGCTCGAGCCATCGCATGGATTTCTCATCGAGCTCATCCTTGAGCAGAGGCAGACGTTTGCTCTTTTCCGTCAGTTCTCCGATGGAGAGGGTTCCGCTACAGAGAGCCTCTTCTATCTGTTGCTGCTCCTCTTCGAGAGCGGCTATCTCTTTCTCAAGACGCTCAAACTCAGTCTTCTCCTTATAGGTCATCTTCTTCCTCGGCTCGGAGGATTCTTTAGCAGGGCTCGCATTCCTGGCATCCTTTGAATCCTTAGAATCTTTGGGATTCTTGGTAGCGGTCTCTTTAGGCTGGAGGGATTGCCATTGGCGATACTGAGTATAGTTGCCTGGGAAATCCTTTATCTCACCCTCGCCCTTGAACACCAGCAGATGATCTACCACCTTATCCATAAAGTATCTGTCGTGGGATACCACAATCACACATCCTGGGAAATCCTGAAGATACTCCTCGAGAATCTGGAGAGTCACGATATCAAGATCGTTAGTCGGCTCATCGAGAACGAGGAAGTTAGGATTCTTCATCAATACTGTACAGAGGTAGAGTTTTCTGCGCTCACCACCAGAGAGCTTATACACATAGTTATGCTGTTGCTCCGGGGTAAAGAGGAAATACTGCAGGAACTGTGAAGCGCTGAGATGCTTGCCATTGCCAAGATTGATAAATTCCGCGATATCTGTGATGACTTCTATCACCTTCTGTTGTTCGTCGAACTGTAATCCTTCCTGTGAGAAATATCCGAAACGCACGGTATCGCCAATATCAAACCGTCCCTCATCGGGCGGCACCATACCGAGCAGCATCTTTATGAATGTGCTCTTGCCTGTGCCATTGTTTCCTACGATACCCATCTTCTCAAAACGGGAGAAATTATAATAGAAGTCCTTAAGGATAACTGTATTATCAAACCTTTTAGAAACATACTGGCACTCGAAGATCTTCGAGCCAATATACATATTATTCGCCTTAAGACGAATCTGGCGTTCCTCTATCCTCTGTTTTGCGATACGTTCAAGATCATAGAAAGCCTCTTCACGATAACGGGCCTTATGACCTCTGGCCTGAGGCATACGACGCATCCACTCCAGCTCGGTGCGATAGAGGTTGTTGGCCCTTGCTATCTCCGCACGACGGTTGTCGATACGTTCCTGACGTTTCTCAAGATAGTAGCTGTAGTTGCCACGATAGGTATATATCGTCTGGTCGTCGAGTTCGAGAATCACAGAACAGACCCTGTCGAGGAAGAACCGGTCGTGGGTGACCATCAGCAAAGTCTTGTTACCACGGTTAAGATAACCCTCTAGCCATTCTATCATCTCTAGGTCTAGATGGTTTGTGGGCTCATCAAGGATTAAGAGGTCGGGCTCAGTAATGAGCACATTTGCAAGAGCCACACGCTTCTGTTGTCCTCCGGAAAGCTGACCCATAGGCTGGTTCAGATCGCGTATCTTCAACTGAGTAAGCACCTGCTTAGCCTTTAGCATCTTCTCCTCCTCCCCCTGATGGTTGACTTCGTCGAGCTCCGTCATGACTCGGCCATTCCTGCGAGCAGTATGGCCCTCGCTGCTCCGTCGCTTGAAGCATGCATCGAGCACACTCTCCTCAGGATCGAACACGGGCGACTGTTCTAGTATTCCCACCTTCAGATCCCTACGGAAGATTATCTCTCCCGAGTCATATCCCTCCTTACCTGCGAGAACAGACAACAAGGTGGATTTTCCCGTGCCGTTCTTGGCTATCAGTCCCACCTTCTGTCCCTCGGCAATAGAGAAACAGATATCCTTGAAAAGCACCAACGCTCCGAAAGACTTGGTGAGATTCTGCACGTCGAGATATGGGGTTTCCTTAGCCATTGGCAAGCTCCTTATTTATCTCTTCAATATAGTTGAGCACCTCATCACGACCCTGTTTCTTCTCTGACGATGTGATGAACATCGGAGGCAGCTCCTCCCACGTCTCCGACAACACCTTCTTATATGCCTCGACACTCGCGTTCACTTTATTGGCAGTAAGCTTGTCGGCCTTTGTAAAAACGATAGCGAAGGGCACGCTCGACTCTCCGAGCCAATGGATGAACTCAAGGTCGATCTTCTGTGCCTCAAGACGAACATCCACAAGCACAAATACATTCACCAACTGTTCTCGCTGAAGGATATAACCCTGAATCATCTGTTCCAGTTTGTTAACCTCCTTCTTTGACCTCTTGGCGAAACCATAGCCAGGCAAGTCAACAAGATACCACTCGTTGTTTATAATAAAGTGATTGATGAGAAGAGTCTTTCCCGGAGTAGCCGAAGTTTTGGCCAGTTTCTTGTTGTTTGTGAGCATATTGATAAGACTCGACTTTCCTACATTCGACCTGCCTATAAAGGCATACTCAAGTTTTGTATCCTTAGGACACATCGACACCATTGGAGCGCTGAGAGTGAATTCTGCTTTCTTTATTTCCATTATTATTTTATTTTGGGCGCAAAGGTACAAAAAAAAATCCTAAAAAATTTGGAAGTTACCAAAATATTATGTACCTTTGCAACGTTTTTCAATGGAGTATTCCATGTCGAGAAGCACATCTACCTCAAATTTAAACATTTCAAGAGACATTCAAGTACTATAATAGTATGTATACAAAAGAAGAATTAGAATCTATGGATATACCCCAGCTTATGGGTATAGCATCAGAATTAGGTCTTAAGGTTAAGCAGGACGACGATCTAGAGTCTGTTGTCTATGCTATTCTTGACAAGGCAGCCGAAGAGAGTGCCTCTCCGAAGCGTAAGCGTACAAGAATCCTTAAGAAAGATACAAGCCGTGTTTATTCTGTAAATGGTGAAGAGGGTGAGAATTTCGACAGCAAAGCCAACCGTAAGAAGAAAAAGACAGAGTCACCCTCGCTCTTTGCCGACCTGCCAAAGACAGAATCTGTAGCAGAGGAAGTTCCCGCTGAGGAACCAGTCAAAGAGGCGGCTCCAAAGAAACGTGGCCGTAAGACGAAGGCAGAGAAAGAGGCTGAAGCAAAAAAGGTGGCAGAGGTATCTGAAGTTCCTGAGGAGTCATTCATCCCCGAGGCCGACTTCGTTCCAGAGGAAGAGTTTGCCACAGGTGCCAACGATGAAGGCGACGAGGAAGAGAAGAAGAATCTTCTCCAGCAGTTACAGGAGAAGATGGCTCAGCGCACCCGTGAGGAAGAGGATTCCAACAACGAAGAGGCTACTGAAGAGAATATCAATGATGACAACGTATGGGAAGGTGACCCTGGTGACGGTACAGACTTCATCACCATTCTCGATATCCCTGTAGAAGATCAGGCTGCCATACCATCTCTCGACATCTTCGATCGTCCTACGGTAAATACAAACGAGGATTTTTCTCCAGCAGTACAGAAGAAAGCCAACGAAGAACGTTTCGACTTCAACGACATCATCTCTGGCAACGGAGTCCTCGAGGTGCTACAGGATGGTTACGGATTCCTGCGCTCAAGTGACTACAACTACCTCTCTTCTCCTGATGACATCTATGTTTCTCAGCAGCAAATCAAACAGTTTGGTCTTAAGACTGGTGATGTTGTAGACTGTATGGTCCGTCCTCCTTTCGACAACGAGAAATACTTCGCTATGTCGAGTGTAACATATATCAACGGCCGCAAGCCATCAGAGGTAAGAGACCGAGTAGCCTTTGAGCACCTCACCCCACTCTTCCCTGACGAGAAGTTCACACTCTGTGGCGACAAGGCGACAACGAATCCGAGTGTTCGTGTGGTAGACCTATTCTCACCTATCGGTAAGGGCCAGCGTGCACTTATCGTTGCCCAGCCGAAGACGGGTAAGACAATACTCATGAAGGATATCGCCAATGCTATCGCAGCAAATCACCCTGAGGCATATATCATGATGCTCCTCATCGACGAGCGTCCTGAGGAGGTAACGGACATGGCTCGTACTGTCAACGCAGAGGTCATCGCCTCCACATTCGATGAGCCGGCAGACCGTCATGTGAAGATCGCAGGTATCGTGCTTGAGAAGGCTAAGCGCATGGTTGAGTGCGGACACGATGTGGTTATCTTCCTCGACTCTATCACCCGTCTGGCACGTGCATACAACGCTACTGCTCCTGCCTCTGGCAAGGTGCTTACCGGTGGTGTCGACTCTAACGCCCTGCAGAAGCCAAAGCGTTTCTTCGGAGCAGCACGTAACATCGAAGGCGGAGGATCGCTGACCATCATCGCTACTGCCCTCGTGGATACAGGTTCAAAGATGGATGAGGTGATCTTCGAGGAGTTCAAGGGTACTGGTAACTCTGAGATACAGCTCAACCGCTCGCTTGCCAACAAGCGTATCTTCCCGGCTATCGACCTCGTTCTCTCGTCTACTCGTCGTGATGACCTGTTGCATGATCCTACAACCCTCAACAGAATGTGGATCATCCGCAAATTCATTGCAGAGATGAATCCTATAGAGGCGATGAACACAGTTCGTGACCGACTTATCCAAACACACAGCAACGAAGAGTTCCTGATGTCAATGAACGGATAAAAAACATCAATCCCCGCTTCTGTTTGGAGGCGGGGATTTTCTTATTTCTTCTCTGTAAGTACCGGCAGGGATATATGATACCTGACTGCGAGGAATCGTATCAGACAGGTGATAATAAAACTCGTTACAGCACACCACTCTACTTGTAACCCTAATTCAGCCAAGGCCCAATATACCACTCCTCCCAAAACACAAGCCATAGCATATATCTCCTTATGGAAGATTACAGGTTCGTTGTTCAGCAGCACATCACGGATAACACCTCCAGCAGAACCCGTGATACACCCCATGATTATCGCCACCCAGAAAGGTTGTCCGAACAATATACTCTTCTGGATACCGGCTATCGTGAAGAGTGCCAGACCAAGGGTGTCAAACACGAACCATGCATTCTTCAGGGGTTCCATCCATTTGCCAAACAAGACAACGGTAAGCAACGCCACAGCAGTACATATCATATATACAGGAGTAGTCATCCAGAAAGGAGTCGTGGAGAGCATCACATCCCTCACCGTTCCTCCTCCTATGGCTACAGCAATACCGCACACATAACCTCCGAACCAGTCGAAATGTTTTGCAGCTGCATGTCTGATACCAGATATCGCAAAAGCGAAGGTTCCTAACAGCTCAATAATATATATGATGATATCCTGCTCCATTACTTCTTATACCTCTCTCCCCAGTAGTTGATCATCCTCTCCACGAGTTTCTCTTCAGCAGGAGAGTGCTGTCCATGCCATATCCTTACATCCTTCAGTTCATCAGGCAGATACTGTTGTTCTGTAAAATGCCCAGGGAAATCATGTGGATACTTATACCCGTCGTGATATCCCAGATCTTTCATAAGTTGTGTAGGGGCATTTCGTATTGGCAGAGGCACAGGCTGATTGCCCGTTCGCCTCACAAGATCCAATGCTGAGTCGATTCCAAGATAGGCGCTGTTGCTCTTTGGTGATGTGGCGAGATATACCGTTGCCTCAGCAAGGGGAATCCTGCCCTCTGGCCATCCTATCTTATTTACTGCATCAAAGGCAGCATTGGCCAACAGCAACGCATTGGGATTAGCCAAACCGATATCCTCAGAGGCAGAGATGACAAGTCGTCGGGCAATGAACTTCGGATCTTCTCCACCCTCTATCATACGGGCCAGCCAATATAACGCAGCATCAGGATCACTACCTCTGATAGACTTGATAAAAGCAGAGATGATGTCATAATGCATCTCACCATCCTTGTCGTAAGCCAGAGGATTCTGTTGCAGACGCATCGTCACTATCTCGTCAGTAATGACTGTATCACCACTCTCTGTCACAAGTTCCAGTATATTAAGCAGTTTGCGCGCATCACCTCCACTAAATCGCAGGAGTGCGCCCGTCTCCTTAAGTTCGATATTTTTCTCCTTGAGGATAGAGTCTTGAGTAACGGCTCTCTCCAGGAGTTTCAACAGATCATCCTTATCGAGAGACTTCAAGACATACAACTGACACCGGCTTAACAGAGGTCGGATAACCTCGAATGAAGGGTTCTCGGTAGTGGCACCAATAAGAGTTATCACACCCTTCTCCACAGCCCCTAAGAGAGAGTCTTGCTGAGACTTAGAGAATCTGTGGATCTCGTCGATGAAGAGTATGGGTGACGCCTCGTTGAAGAACCTTCCCTTCTGGGCTTTCTCTATCACATCACGCACATCCTTGACACCACTTGTCACAGCCGACAAGGTATAGAAGGGGGTCTCCAGACGATGAGCGATGATCTGGGCCAGGGTGGTCTTACCCACTCCCGGAGGGCCCCAAAGGATAAACGAAGATATGTGTCCTGCGTCAATCATCTTACGCAGAACAGCCCCCTCACCTACCAGATGTTCCTGACCGATATAGTCGTCAAGAGTACGGGGTCTTAGTCTTTCAGCCAACGGTTGTGCCATAATTCTCGTGCAAAGTTACAAAGAAAAAAGTAAATCTGTTAAATTTCCAAATAAAAAATTTGGATTTTTAGTTGAATTACATTATCTTTGCAGAAAATTTCAATCAAATAATATGGCAAGACAGAAAAAAGAAGCAGAAGACAGCAATGCCCAGTCATTGAAGTCAATTACCAAAAGTAGCGTATGGGATGTCCAAGAGAACGATATCATCCGTATGATAGAGACAGGCGTCAAGGACCCTGACATCCGCGAAAACCTGCGCCACTATATCGATGTCATCCGTTGCGCTTTCGAGATTCTCGACCTCAAGGATGCAACCCCACAGCAGAAGAAGTCATACACTAAACAAGGATATAAGGTATGTGAGGTAAAGGGTGATGAAAACGAAAACTTCGTCTGGGGGCTGAGAAAGAAACCCATCACTCGCGTCACCGACCTCTCTTACGAGAACATCTGTCATATCTCTGCAGCAAAGCTAATTGAGGTGCTAGATCGTAACTTCGGAGGCGGCTGGGACTCTCTGACGCAGTCTGTACAGGATATCATCCTCAGCGGTTTCGACATCTCCACCACCACACTTCCCAAAGACCGTCTCCACAAGAAAGGCGGACTCTACGAGAAGAAGATCGAAGACGGATACGAGGTGCTCGAGGTGGCCAAGGGCAACTGGGTAGAGGCCATCTTCGCAAAGGTTAAGCCTCAGCAGGAGAAACTGAAGATGCAGTATGGCGACGACACCGATGAGTTCGACGATGAAGATGACGATTCAGACGTTATCGTTAAGGATGACTACAAGAACCACGATGACGACGACTCCATCGACGACCCCAACGATGATGAGATTACAGAAGAGAACTACTCCACGATGATGGATCTCGGAGAAGGTGATGAAGACGAAGACGCGGCACAACTGATAGATTTCGTTGACGAATAAGAAGACAGTTCACGAAGGCACTTCGCTCTAAGGCGAGTGCCTTTATTTGTATAACCAAAAACCAAAAAACAAATGATTATTCCCTCAGTATTCTGGCTCGTGCCCATCGCATCTGTCGTGGCACTCGCTATGGCCTACTTCTTCTTCTCTAAGATGATGAAGTCCGACGAAGGTACACCTCGTATGAAAGAGATTGCACTCTACGTGCGCAAAGGTGCGATGGCCTATCTGGCACAACAGTACAAGGTCGTGGGCATCGTCTTTGTCGTGCTCTGTGCATTGTTTGCCTTTATGTCATATGGACTGAATGTGCAGAACCCCTGGGTGCCATTCGCTTTCCTCACAGGTGGTTTCTTCTCGGGACTTGCAGGTTTCTTTGGCATGAAAACGGCTACCTACGCTTCTGCCCGTACTGCCAATGCGGCTCGTAACAGTCTGGATAGCGGACTGAAGGTAGCCTTCCGTTCTGGTGCCGTTATGGGTCTTACCGTAGTAGGTCTCGGACTGCTTGATATCGCACTATGGTTTATTGCACTCAACGGACTCACCGAAGACTCGCTCATCACCATTACCACCACCATGCTGACTTTCGGTATGGGTGCTTCCACGCAGGCGCTCTTCGCCCGTGTTGGAGGTGGTATCTACACCAAGGCTGCAGACGTTGGTGCCGACATCGTGGGTAAGGTCGAGGCAGATATCCCTGAGGATGATCCGCGTAACCCCGCTACCATCGCTGACAACGTAGGAGATAACGTTGGCGACGTGGCTGGTATGGGCGCTGACCTCTACGAGTCATACTGTGGCTCCGTGCTCTCTACCGCTGCCCTCGGTGCTGCAGCCTTCTCTGTAGCAGGACTCGAGGTACAGATGCGTGCCGTCATCGCTCCAATGCTGATTGCTGCAGTAGGTGTATTTCTCTCACTCTTCGGAATATTCCTCGTCCGTACTAAGGAGGGAGCCACGATGAAGGATCTGTTGCGCTCATTGTCATTAGGAACAAACGTAAGCGCTGTGCTCATTGCAGTTGCAACATTCGGAATACTGTATTTCCTCGAGATAGAGAACTGGATAGGCCTTTCGTTCTCTGTCATCTCAGGTCTTGCTGCTGGTGTGATCATCGGACAGGCAACAGAATATTACACCTCACACTCCTACAAACCCACCCAGAAGATCTCTGAGGCAGGACAGACGGGTGCTGCTACTGTTATTATTAAAGGAATAGGTACAGGCATGATCTCAACATGCGTCCCGGTCATCACCATCGGTGTGGCTATCATGCTAAGTTATCTCTGTGCCAACGGCTTCGACCTCTCTATGTCATCAGAGAGTCTTTCCCACGGACTCTACGGTATCGGTATCGCAGCAGTAGGAATGCTCTCTACATTAGGTATCACCCTTGCTACCGATGCTTACGGACCTATCGCTGATAATGCCGGAGGCAATGCCGAGATGTCACAGCTTGGTGAGGAGGTTCGTCATCGTACCGATGCACTCGATGCCCTCGGAAACACCACAGCTGCCACTGGCAAGGGCTTCGCCATCGGTTCTGCTGCCCTCACGGCTCTTGCTCTTCTCGCATCATATATCGAGGAGATAAAGATAGCGATGGAACGTGCAGGTCAGACTCTGACGAACGTTGCTGGTGATGTTATCTCTGCTACTGATGCCACCATCCCCGACTTCATGAACTACTTCCAGGTGAACCTCATGAACCCGAAGGTGCTAGTAGGTGCATTCATCGGAGCGATGGCTGCGTTCCTCTTCTGTGGAATGACAATGGAGGCTGTGGGCCGCGCTGCAGAAAAGATGGTACAGGAGGTTCGTCGTCAGTTCCGTGAGATAGCAGGTATCCTCGAGGGTACAGGCACTCCAGACTATGGCCGTTGTGTAGAGATATCCACAAAGGCTGCTCAGCACGAGATGATCATCCCGTCAGTCCTCGCCATCATCATTCCTATCGTAGTAGGTATCATCCTCGGTGTGGCTGGTGTCCTGGGGCTGCTGGTAGGTGGCCTTGCCGGAGGATTCACTCTTGCTGTCTTCATGGCCAATGCCGGAGGTGCATGGGATAATGCCAAGAAGAATATCGAGGAAGGCAACTTTGGAGGCAAGGGATCATTCGCCCATAAGGCTTGCATCGTTGGTGATACAGTAGGTGATCCTTTCAAGGATACATCTGGTCCTTCACTCAATATTCTAATCAAACTGATGTCTATGGTTTCTATCGTTATGGCAGGTCTTACGGTAGCATTTTCATAGTTGATAATTTAAATTATGTTAAGGTAATGTCATACACCGATAGAATCTAACAATTCATCGATAGTGACAAAAAATAAATTTGCGGGTTTAGAATTTATTCCCTAACTTTGCATCGTCAAAAGGTTAATAGATTGTTTTTTAGTTTGGGGCTCGCAGTGATTGCGCGCCCTAAATTATTTTTTATCAGATACGATCTACCTGTTTTACCCCTTTCACGGTACGCAGTTTCTTCATCAGCGCCTCTAAGCGGGTATTGTCATTGATCATTACCTGTAGCGTACCGCTGAATAGTCCGTCATGAGAGTCGATATTGATACTGCGAAGGATAAGTTTCTCGTCCTTCGATATGATACTCGTCAGATTATTCACGATACCTATATCATCATTACCTATCACCCTAAGGGTAATACCATATTGCGAAGAACCTTTACCGCTCCACTTCGCCTTCACGATACGATAACCGAAACGACGACGCAGCTCTGGAGCGTTAGGACAGTCGGTACGATGGATCTTGATACCTCCGTTGACAGTAACAAAACCGAATACAGAGTCACCATATATAGGACTGCAGCACTTAGCCAACTGATAATCCAGTCCCTTAAGATTCCTGTCTATCACAAGCACATCGTCATTCACAGGTTGGTTCAGTCCTGCTATCTTCGACTCGTCGAGCACGAACTCCTCTGCGCTACGGGCCATGTTGTCGCCAGTAACGACCTTCTCGCCCTCCTTCAGTTCAAGGAACTTGTCAATGACGGCATTCGTGTCAACCAGGCCTTCTGCAATCTGTTTATAGAAGTCGCTGACCTCCTTAAAGCCCATTTTCTTTATCACATGGAACATCGTCGACTCGTCTTGCTCAATCTTACGGTTCTTGAACTTCCTCTCAAGCATCTCCTTTGCAAAGAGTCCGTCCTTCACCTGAGTCTCCTTCAGAGCCAGTTTTATCTTTGATTTCGCACGAGAGGTTTTCACGAAGTTTATCCACTCCTGACGGGGCTTCTGATTCGTGGAAGTAAGTATCTCCACCTGGTCACCGCTCTTCAGCTCATAACGTATAGGCACTACCTTACCGTTGATCCTTCCTCCCGTACACTGGTTACCTATCTTCGAGTGGATATGGTATGCGAAGTCGAGTACCGTTGCTCCCACGGGAAACTTAAACAGGTCGCCACGAGGGGTAAACACAAACACCTCGTCCTCATAGAGCTCCATCTTAAACTGGTCCATCGCCTCCAGGCCCTCTGAGTGTTCGAGCATACTACGGATATTAGTAAGCCACTCGTCAAGTCCCGTCTCGCCCTTCACTCCTTTGTATCTCCAATGAGCTGCCACACCTCGCTCTGCTATCTCGTCCATGCGCTCGGTGCGAATCTGCACCTCCACCCATTTCTGTTCAGGACCGAGCACGGTGATATGCAGACTCTCATAACCATTCGACTTAGGTACCGACAACCAGTCGCGCAGTCTCTTGGGATTCGGCTGATACATATCCGTGATAATGGAATATGCCTGCCAGCATTGCATCTTTTCCTGAGACTCAGGACAGTCGATGATGATACGGATGGCGAAGAGGTCATAGACACCTTCGAAAGGACACTTCTGTTTCTTCATCTTCTGCCATATACTATGAATGCTCTTCGTACGCCCTTTGATATGACAGTTGATACCCGCAGCCTTCACCTTCTCCTCTACAGGTTTGATAAACCTCTCTATATACGCATCGCGTGCCGCCTTTGTGGCGCTGAGTTTCTCGCGTATATGATAATAGGCATCATGCTCCATATACTTCAACGAGAGATCTTCGAGTTCACGCTTCAGGTTGTAGAGTCCGAGTTTATGCGCCAACGGAGCATAGAGGTATGCAGCCTCCTGCGACACCTCCTGACGCGCTTCCTCGTTATCCGTGTCACGTATCTGGCGCATCAGGTTCACCCTGTCGGCAATCATGATGAGAATCACGCGCATATCCTCAGCAAACGACAGCAACAGATTCCTGAAGTTCTCGCTCTCAATGACGGGGTTCTTCTCATACAACTGCTGTATACGTCCCAAGCCATGAAGTATCCGTGCTACAGACTCCCCATGCGTCTGTTCCACCTCTTCGATGGTCACCTTACCAGCGTCAATCTCGGGGATAAGCATCACTGCGTCGATGGCATCACCCTTCAGACCTATCTCCTCTGTGAGTATTTCTGCAGTCTGAGATGCCATTTTCTTCTTCTCCTCGTATGTAAAAGCAAACTTTTCTGCCATTTTTCCTTAATTTTGATGCAAAAGTACGAAAAATAATCATTTTTCATTTATCATTTATCATTTTTTTTGTATCTTTGCAGAAATATTAGTAATTAACTAAATACCACAAATAGTATGTTATCACAACAGGATTTACAGCAAATTGCTCAGAAAGGCATCAGCCAGGAGCAGATCGAAAGCCAGCTTAACGAGTTCAAAACCGGTTTCCCTTTCCTCAAGTTAGAGGCTGCAGCTGGCATTGGCCGAGGCATCATCGCCCCCGATGCAACAGAGCGCAAGCAGTATGAGGATGCGTGGAATGCTTATAAGGCTGAGGGAAAGCGCGTGGTGAAGTTCGTTCCAGCCTCTGGTGCTGCCAGCCGTATGTTCAAGAACATGTTCGCATTCGTTGATGCCGACTATGATGTTCCTACCACCGATTTCGAGAAGAAGTACTTCGACTCTATTGAGAAGTTCGCATTCTACGATGCTCTCGATGCCATCTGTCAGAAGAACGAGGGCAAGGGAATCAAGGCTCTCATTGCCGACGGAAACTATAAGGCTGTAGCAGCCAACATGCTCAAGGCCGAGGGACTCAACTACGGTCAGCTGCCAAAGGGTCTGCTTCTCTTCCACAAATACGAGGATGGTCCCCGTACTCCTATGGAGGAGCATCTCGTAGAAGGAGCTCTTTATGCAGCATCTAACGGTGAGGCTCATGTTCACTTCACGGTATCTCACGAGCACATGGAGCTCTTCAAGGCCAAGGTAGCTGAGAAGGCCGACTCTTTCGCAAAGAAATATGGTATAAAATACGATATCACCTTCTCTGAGCAAAAGCCCAGCACAGATACCGTAGCCGCTAATCCCGACAATACTCCATTCCGTAATGACGACGGCAGTCTGCTGTTCCGTCCGGGTGGTCACGGAGCCCTCATAGAGAATCTCAACGAGATCGAGGCCGATGTTATCTTTATCAAGAACATCGACAATGTCGTTCCCGACCGTCTGAAGCCCGAGACTGTAGAGTGGAAACAGGTCATCGCTGGAGTGCTCGTTACTCTCCAGAAGAAGGCCTTCGAATATCTTGACATCCTCGATGCCGGAGCAAGCGACGCTCAGCTGGCAGAGATAGCAGAGTTCGTAAGCAAGTGCCTCTGCACCGATGCCAAGGGCAAGAAGGCAGATGCAGCTTATCTGCGTGAGAAGCTCAATCGTCCAATGCGCGTATGCGGTGTCGTAAAGAATGTTGGTGAGCCTGGTGGTGGTCCGTTCCTTACATATAATCAGGACGGCACAGTATCACTCCAGATCCTTGAGAGCAGCCAGATTGACACCAACAACGAGGAGTACATGAAGATGTTCACCCAAGGCACTCACTTCAACCCCGTTGACCTCGTCTGCGCTGTCAAGAACTACAAAGGCGAGCCATTCAATCTGCCAGAGTTCGTCGACAAGACCACAGGCTTCATATCTTCTAAGTCGAAAGCTGGTAAAGAGCTGAAAGCCTTAGAGTTGCCAGGTCTGTGGAATGGTGCCATGAGCAACTGGAGCACAGTCTTCGTAGAGGTTCCTCTCGGCACATTCAATCCTGTTAAGACGGTCAACGATCTTCTCCGCGACCAGCATCAGTAAAACAAAAGATGGCAGCCGTTTTGAGATTGGCTGCCATCTTTTTATTTACTAATTTAACTGAGTTTATGTATCACAAGACCTGAACGCAACTTTGGCTCAAACCATGTAGCCTTTGGAGGCATAATCTTGCCAGAGTCGGCAATATCCATAATCTGTTGCATAGACACAGGATAAAGGGCTAATGCTGCACGCATCTCGCCAGAGTCAACACGACGCTTCAGTTCACCAAGGCCACGCAGACCACCGACGAAGTCGATGCGCTGAGAACTTCTCAAATCACCGATATTCAAGATCTCATCAAGGATAAGACGACTGGAGATATCCACGTCGAGTACTCCGATAGGATCGCTGTTGTCATATGTTCCCTCCTTAGCCTTCAGACTATACCAGTGTTCATCGAGATAAAGCGAGAACTCGTGGAGCTGCTGGGGTTTATAGATCTCTGTGCCCTTATCTTCAACCTCAAAGTTTACCTGCAATGCAGCAAGGAACTCCTCTGACGACATGCCGTTGAGATCTTTCACCACGCGGTTATAGTCGAGAATCGTCAACTGTGAAGCCTGGAAACATACTGCCATAAAGAAGTTATACTCCTCATCGCCCTTATGATTAGGGTTCTGTTTCTGTTTCTCAGCCCCCACGAGAGCAGCTGCTGCGGAACGATGATGACCGTCAGCAATATACATCGATGGCATCTTGGCAAACTCATCAGTAATGGTCTGAGTGTCCTCATCATCATCGATCACCCAGAACTGATGACGGAAGCCGTCGACAGGAGCGATGAAATCGTACTCTGGCTCTGTGGCTGCATAACGCATGATAAGGTCATTGAGCACAGCATTGTCGGGATAAGCGAAGAACACAGGTTCGATGTTGGCATTGTTGACACGCACATGCTTCATACGGTCTTCCTCTTTGTCACGACGTGTGAGCTCATGTTTCTTAATGCGTCCAGCCATATAGTCATCGGTATGGGCACATACCACCAGTCCGTACTGGGTCTTGCCATTCATCGTCTGAGCATATATATAATAATGTTCGCGCGAATCCTGAACCAGCCAGCCATTGTCCTGAAACTTCTGGAAGTTCTCTGCGGCCTTCTCATATACACTAGGGTCATACTCCGACGTTCCTACGGGGAAGTCAATCTCTGGCTTGATGATATGATACAGACTCATCTCATTGTCGCCAGCCTCTGCACGAGCCTCTTCGCTGTCGAGAACATCGTAAGGACGGCTCTCTACCTTCTCAACCAGGTCTTTAGGAGGACGGATACCTTTAAAAGGTTTTACTATTGCCATGATTAGAGATTCTCCTTTATTTTTGCAATCATGTCTGCGTACTCGGCATCTGAGAGATATACCTTGCCCGGATTCATCTGGAACGTGCCACCGTAGTCGGGACCATCCACATATTTTGGTGCCAGATGGAAATGCAGGTGCGAGAGTTTGTCACTGTATGCACCGTAGTTGATCTTCTCAGGATTGAAAGCCTTCTGCATGGCACGCGTCACCTTTGCCACATCAGCCATAAAGGCATTACGATCTTCGTCAGAGAGTTCGTTAAGGTCGTTGACATGGTCTTTGTAAGCCACGAGGCAACGCCCGCGATAGGTCTGCTCCTTAAACAGGAAGGCGCGTGATACTGACAACTCGCAGATCTCTATCATGAGGTTGTGGAGTGTCTGATTGTTAGTGCAATACAAGCACTGCTTTGGATCGCTTTGCATAAGTGTGATTACTTGTTAACCTGGAACTTTGTGTCACCATCCTTGAAGAAGGCATTGATCTGCTTAGCGGCAGCGATACCGGCATTGATGTTGGCCTCAGCTGTCTGTGCTCCCATCTTCTTGGGAGTAGAGAAATAACGCCCCTCGAACTTCTGGAACAAATTGTCTGCGTCAGGCATTATGTCAGTAACGAACTTCAGGTCTGTGCGCTCCTCCATCAGTTGGATAAGCTCTGGCTCGTTGATAACCTCCTTACGGGCTGTGTTAACCAGCACACCACCCTTCTTCATCTTACCTACCAGGGCTGCATTGATGCTCTGCTTGGTTTCTGGAGTAGCAGGGATATGGAGTGAAACAACATCACAGGTCTCAAAGAGAGCATCCTGATTGGCTACAGCGTGGACACCAGCGGACTCGATAACCTCTGATGGACAGAAAGCATCGTAAGCATAGACATCCATTCCGAAGCCCTTGGCGATGCGAGCTACGTTACGGCCTACATTACCAAAAGCGAGGATACCGAGTTTCTTACCCAGCAGCTCTGAACCGCTCTTACCATTATAGAATCCACGAACGGCCATAACCAGCAGACCGAATACCAGCTCGGCAACTGCGTTAGAGTTCTGTCCAGGAGTGTTTTCTGCTACTACGCCATGGGCTGTGGCAGCAGCCAGGTCAATGTTATCGTAACCAGCACCTGCACGAACCACTATCTTCAACTGTTTTGCAGCATCTAATACCTCTGCGTCGACCTTGTCACTACGGATAATAAGTGCGTCAGCATCCTTAACAGCGTCAAGCAGCTGGACCTTCTCCGTATATTTCTCGAGCAGCACCAACTCATTGCCGGCTGCCTCAATTTCTGCCTTAATACCATTGACTGCAGCTGCTGCGAATGGTTTCTCTGTTGCAACTAAAACTTTCATTTTTTTTTTGGAAAGAAATTATTAATGATTAGCCTCGAATTCCTTCATGCATGCTACGAGGGCATTGCAGCCTTCGATGGTCTGGGCGTTGTAGCAAGATGCACGGAAACCACCAACAGAACGGTGTCCCTTAACACCAACCATACCCTTTGATACTGCGAAGTCGAGGAAGTCCTTCTCAAGCTCCTTGTACTCATCAGCCATTACGAAACAAAGGTTCATCAGTGAACGATCCTCAGCCTTGGCTGTACCCTGGAACATCTTGTTGCGGTCGATCTCACCATAAACGATCTCTGCACGCTGCTGAGCCAACTTATCCATTGCCTCTACACCACCCTGCTTCTTGATCCAACGAAGGTTCTCGAGAGCGCTGTAGATAGGCACTACTGGAGGAGTGTTGAACATAGAACCCTTGTCAACGTGTGTGCGATAGTCAAGCATGGTAGGAATCTCACGAGGAGCCTTACCAAGAGCGTCGTCCTTAACGATGACGATAGTAACACCTGCCATAGCCAGGTTCTTCTGAGCACCAGCATAGATAGCATCGTACTTAGCTACGTCGACAGGACGGCTGAAGATATCAGATGACATATCAGCAATCAGACGAACGGGAACATCGAGGTCTTTGCGGATCTCTGTACCGTAAATAGTATTGTTTGTTGTGATGTGCAGATAGTCAGCATCAGCGGGAACAGTCCAGTCCTTTGGAATGAAGGTGTAGTTCGCATCAGCAGAAGAAGCAACTTCTACTACCTCACCGAAAAGCTTTGCTTCTTTCATGGCCTTCTTTGCCCAAACACCGGTGTTCAGATAAGCAGCCTTCTTAATAAGGAAGTTATAAGGAATCATGCAGAACTCGAGGCTTGCACCTCCACCAAGGAAAATTACTGAGTAACCTTCAGGAACAGAAAGGAGTTCTTTTACGAGAGCTACAGCCTCATCGACTACAGGCTGAAAGTCCTTTGCACGATGGCTGATCTCCATCAGAGAGAGACCAGAACCGTTAAAATCAAGACACTGCTGAGCGGTCTTTTCGATAACCTCACGTGGGAGCATCGATGGACCTGCATTAAAGTTGTACTTCTTCATTTTTAATTGTTATTTTTAACGTTTGAAATTTAATCGGTTTTGAAAAACGCTGCGAAATTACACTATTTATTTCATTCCACCAAATATTTGAGCAGAAATTCACTGAATTAATCGATTTTCTTTCATTTTGTCAATTACACCTGTCAATTTTGAAACGATTTGTGAATATTTCACCTCATTACAAATTATTTAACGATGCAAAGATAATGAATAATTTCTGTATTTTATGCAAACGGAAGAGATTTTTTTATTATCTTTGCAATCGTTATGACTCATAAAGAACATCACGTAATTATCAGCCTGGCCTCCAACTATAATCAGGAGAAGGCTTTGGCAGCAGCGAGAGAACAACTGACGCAGTTGCTCACCGAGGTACATTTCACCTCCGCGATATGGACGGAGCCCATTGGTTCTATACGCAAAGAATCCTATCTCAACCAGCTATGCAAAGGCACTACGGCCTTGGGCTGTGGACTGCTCGGAGAGGTGCTTAAGGAAACTGAGCGACGATTGGGGCGTACTCATAATGAGGACGGAATAGTGGTGCTAGACCTCGACCTGCTGGAGTACGACGGCGAACGTTTTCACCTCCGCGACTGGGACAGAAACTACGTAAAGGATTTAATTAACCAATTATGAAAAAGACACTGATTATAAGCGTATTATTACTTTCTGTTATTATCACAAACGCACAGAAGTTTGAGGATTACTTCGAGGATCGTACCCTGCGACTTGACTATATTTTCGCAGGCAGCAATATTCTTCATAACATATATGTCGATGAACTCGTGAGCATCCCCCACTGGTATGGGCGCAGACAGAGACTCTCCGAACTCCCATTGAAGGGCAACGGACAGATAACGATGCGCTCAAAGACCGATGGAACCGTGATTTATCGCCATTCCTTCTCCACCCTTTTCCAGGAGTGGCTCGCTACAGCTGAAGCAAAGAGAGTGCAGAAATCCTTCGAGAACGTGTTCCTCGTGCCCTATCCCAAGGACTCAATAGAGATAAAGGTGGAACTCTTTGACTATCATGACCAGGTAATCAGCTCCGTGACACATACCGTAGACCCGAAGGACATCCTTATCCGTAAAGCAGGAGAACGTAATATCACACCATATGCAACACTCCAACAGGCAGCAGACACCAGCCATTGCATACATTTAGCTTTTGTAGCAGAAGGATACCAGCAACATGAGATGCAGACATTCATCAACGACTGTAACATAGCAATGGAAGCACTGTTTATGCACGAGCCTTTTCGAAAGATGAAGGACCGTTTTAATATCATCGCCGTAAAGTCGCCATCACAGGAGAGCGGTGTCAGCGAACCAGGCAAGGGGATATGGAAAAACACAGCTCTTGGCGCACACTTCGACACCTTCTACAGCGAAAGATATCTCACCACACTTCGTCTGAAAAAGATGAACGACATCCTTGCAGGAACACCATACGAGCATATCATCGTGCTGGTCAACGGAGAGCGCTATGGAGGCGGTGGAATCTACAATTCCTATACTCTTACAGATGCCCACGGGCCAAATTTCCGTATGGTGGTAGTTCATGAATTCGGACATTCCTTCGGTGGCCTGGGCGATGAGTACCCATACGGAGATGATGACCCGATGTACTTCGGTGACACAGAACCATGGGAACCCAACCTCACCACAAAGGCTACGGCATTCATCAAATGGGAACACCTTATCAAGGAAGGTAAAGCCGGGCTATACGAGGGTGGCGGATATCTCTCCAAGGGAGTGTGGAGAGGTAGCGAGAACTGCAGGATGAGAACAAATGAAGAACCGGAGTTCTGTGCTGTATGCCAGGAAGCACTGACAAAGCTTATTGATTTTTATACGAGATAGACATACGGTATTTGTCCTCAGAGTACTTTATATTCATAATGGAACCCGAAGAAAAATGCTTTGAGAGCTCCAAAGCCACATGTCCCATGGTACGACGGAGATTAATTTCCACACAGGGATTAAGTAAGAAATTTACATTCTTATCACCTCTCACTATCATAAGGTCTACACCAAAAGGACCTTTATACCTTCCCTTATACAAAGCACCGAGACAATCGCATATTTTTTCTTTAAGAGCATTAAGTCTATCACTTGACAAATAACGACTTATCATCTCTATCTTTTCCTCTTCTGTCGCCAGGATATTACCTGTATAGGCACCATTCTGAGCATGGAAAAGCGAGAGACCTAAGTAACGTACCCCACCCTCGCCATCGCTCTCAAACTCCATACCAAAATCCTTTACCTTATTATTAAACTCCTCCACGATGATATTTCCCTGACGCTCGATGGTCTTGTTAACCCAATTGCCGAGAAATTGGTCGATTTCATCGTCAACAAAACGTATTCCCCTACCACTACTGCTCCAGGGAGCTTTCAGCACCAGATGCTTATGGTCGAAGAGAATACCCATCACGTCATACAACGAGTCCAGGCACCACGACCTGCCCACAGTACCTATATCCTGCAACTTCCCTAAGAGTCTTACAGCATGTTTACGATGCGAGAGGTCGCGGATAACATCTATCTCCTTCTCTGATGGAACAGCCTCTACTCCATATCTTAACAGGTAACTCCGCAAAGCCAGATCCCATCCCCAGGGCTCAACACTATCTATATCCAGATGTGCAAGCATGTGCTTGTCGACAAATCCGTCGAAAGTCTTATGCATGAGTCTCGAATACCCCCTTTGGGCATCCTCAATATCTTCCACAAGCACATACCCATCCTCTGCCCATATAGCAGGCAGATACCCTAAGTCATGACGCAGACGTCGTCCCGCATGCGGGGCAGTAAAATTGCTCAGGTTAGTTGCCAGAGCAATATCGTGTTCGGGGTTGAATATATGCAGTTTCATCTTTTCAGCCCGCAAAATTAAAAAAAATATTTCTTTTTTCATCTATTTTTTTGGTATTCTTGTCATTTTGTGCTATTTTTGCATCCAAAATAAGAATTATAACTTCAAAATTATGCCAGTAAAGATACTAAGTGTAGACGACGAGATGGATCTCGAGCTGTTGCTCACCCAATACTTCAGACGTAAGATACGTCACGGCGAGTATGAGTTTAAGTTTGCCCACAACGGACTGGAGGCCCTTACTATGCTCCTCAAGGAAAAAGACTTCGACATTATCCTCAGCGACATCAACATGCCCGAGATGGACGGACTGACACTGCTCACGAAGATCAACGAGATGCAGAACCCCGCCCTGAAGTGTATCATGGTCTCTGCTTACGGAGACATGGGAAACATTCGTCAGGCGATGAACAACGGAGCCTTCGACTTCGCCACAAAACCCATTGACCTCGATGACCTCAGTGTGACAATAGAAAAAGCCATCGAACAGATACAGTATATCAAACAGATGGAGAAGGAACACAACCAGTTGGAGTCTATCAAGGGCGACCTCGCTGTGGCTCGAGAGATACAACAGGCTATCCTGCCGCGTATCTTCCCTCCCTTCCCCGAGAATGCAGACATGATGGATATTGCAGCCTCGATGAATGCGGCAAAGGATGTGGGAGGCGACTTCTACGACTTCTTCCGTATCGACGACGACAGGATAGGCTTTGCCATTGCCGACGTGAGTGGCAAGGGAGTGCCTGCAGCTATCTTCATGGCTGTGAGCCGTACTCTGCTCAGGGCTACCGGTATCAAGGGCTCAAGTCCCGGTGAGTGTGTCACCTATTCTAACGAGCTTTTGGCCAAAGAGAGTGTTAAGAACATGTTTGTCACCATCTTCTACGGAATATACAACATCAAGACAGGCGATATCACTTACTCCAACGCAGGTCATAACCCACCATATATCCTCAAGGCCAACGGAAGCATAGAGTCTCTGCCGATGTCTACGGATATCATCGCCGGCGTGTTTGACGACTATCAGTTCTCAGAGAATAGATGCCACTTAGAAAAAGGCGATACCATCGTACTCTTCACCGACGGAGTGACTGAGGCTATAGACATCTCTGAACAGGAATTTGGAGATGACCGCCTAAAGGGATGTCTCTCAAAGTCGTCAGGCAAGAGCTGTCAGCAGATTATCGATGCGATAAAGGCGGATGTGAGTGAGTTTGTTGGCGAGGCAGAGCAGAGCGATGATATCACGATGCTGGCGCTGAAAAGGAAATAAAAAACACAAAAATAAAAAATACATTGATTGGGCGGAGAATAATAGAAGGGGCTGTCGGGGCACTGTTGGCTGGAGCGGCAGTGACAGGACTTACAGGATGGTACTTCGAACACAAGAAGATTGGTGAGCTCGAGGCCCAGATGGAAGTGCTGAAACGTGAGGAGATGCGTTCTGCTGTCGACAGAAGCGTCAGTAGGCAGATGGAGGAGATTGCCAATGAGCAACGAGAGATCTCCGATGAAAAACGTGAGGAAGCCCTCCAGCAGACACTTGTTGCCAACGAGATGCGTATCCGTTCAGAGTTTGAACGTCTCAACGCCCTTGAGGCAGAGAGGAATGCCATAGCAGCGGAGAAGAAAGCACGTGAGGCTTCTATTTTAGCGGAAGAAGAACGTAAGATAGCCGAACACCAGAGGATTCAGGCAGAGTTTGCCAAGAGCGTTGCCGATACACTCAGCTATATCGCTCTAGGACGTTCGCTGGGGTCAATCTCCACCATCCAGTATCAGGCGGGCAACGATGAGATAGCCAACATGCTCAGCTACACCTCATACCTCTATACCCATCGTTATGGAGGCGATATCTATATCCCAGCTGTCTTCAAGTCGCTGATGGAGTCGAGTAAGAGTGTCAGCTCATGGACAGAGCACCAAGGGGCAGTAATGAACCTTGAGTATTTGCCTGGTCAGGTTAATAAACTTGTTTCTGTAAGCAACTACGGAGAGATACTCCTCAGTGAACGACATGGCAGTAAACTCAATGTCACCACACTGTTCAAGGACAACAACTATGATTTCCGCGACCTACTTATCGATGAACATACAAGTAATATCTATGCCGTAAGCCGTACTGGTCATCTCGTGACTGTAAGCAACGACCTGAAGACAGTGAAGGTCATACCCCTGGAGAATATGGTCCATCCCATGCGTCTACACTACTTCAGCGAAAAGAACCTCTTTATCATCGGAGAACAGAGCATCGCAGTGTACGATATGAAAAGGAGTATCATAAACGTCATAAAACCACTGCCTTTCAAGGTGTCCATGGCATCACGTAAAGCCAAGCTGCCTTTGATCTTCGATGACAAGGGCTACATGCACTTGGTAAAAGGTCCGGAGAGTTTCCTTACAGAAAAACTGCAAATACAAGGAAAGGTTACCGCCTATTGTGAGTCGAAGAACACAGGTGTTGAGGCCTTTGGCATGAGCGATGGAACGATATGGCTGAAGATCAAGGGAAAGATGCAGAAACTCGTTGGCCATAGTTCACGTATTTCTAAGATGAAACTCAACGGACGCAGGCTCTACTCCAGCAGCTATGACGGAAAGGTAAACCTCTGGATTACCGACAAAGACAAAATTGAGCCAATGGAACTTATATCCAATGGCACATGGATCATGCACATCAATTTTGACTCAACAAAGAATACATTCTGGATTGGTGACATGAAGGGTAACCTGAAAGCAGTGAACATCTCTGTGCCTCAAATGGTCAGCGAGATAAAGAAACGTATACGTCGTAACTTCACACAAGAGGAGTGGAACTATTACATCGGGCAGAACGTGCCATATGAGGAGATAAATTAGTGTAGGGATATTTATGAACATAAGGAAGCACAACTATACAAACTGGTATGTGAGAAATCTGGCAGTAGTCATTTATCTCATATCTGTTCTTATCATTCCTCTCACCTCCAATGCCCAAGGCATACCCTTCATCCGCAATTTCGCCTCTGACGAATATCATGCCAACAACACCAACTTCGATATCGAGACAGATAAATTCGGAAACGTGTTTGTGGCCAACTTCGAGGGACTGTTGTACTACGACTATGCAGAGTGGCGTATAATCCATACACCGGGCATCACACGTACCACAGTAACCTTCAGGGCTCCAGACAACACTATCTGGGTGGGAGGATACAACTACTTTGGAAAGATCATCAGAAAGCCTAACGGTGAGATAGGCCTTAAAAGGATTGGCAGCGACAACCTCTTCAGGGGTGAGGTAAACGAGATATACGAAGAAGACGGAGAGATTCATTTCTTTGTCAACAATGGTTATATATATAAGGTGAAGGATGACCAAGTGAGCTTCGTAAAACAAATTAGCAACGAATCCCTGTATATAGGAATGCTCAATGTGGTGGATCTTGATGCTCTCGATCGTGGTGATAAAGATATGATAAAGAACGATACCATCATCAAAGAGGAGTTGGGCAACGGCATCACCGTCTACGTGATGAAGAACTCAGGACTTCTTGTAAAAGACGAAAAACGTAATTCCACCTATACCATCACAGATGCCAACGGGCTCTGTTCCAACAATATCACCTATGCAGCCTACGATGGACGAGGCCACTTCTGGGGTTCTACAAACAAGGGACTCTTCGTCGTTCAGTTGCCTTCTGCTCTCACACACTTTACCTCTAATGAAGGTCTGAATGGAACGGTGCTCACCATCGGGGAACTCAATGGTAAGATATATGCCGGAACAGACGACGGTCTGTATCGCCAGGAGGGATATAAGTTTGTCTTAGTACCCGGTATGCCACATGCCTGTTGGAATCTCCATAAGAGTGGCAACGCACTTCTCGCAGCCACTGCCGACGGTATCTTCAGGATAAATGCCGATGGTAGTACACGACAACTGACGAAAGCCAATTCCATGGCTGTCCTCGATGACGGAGATGTGATATACAGCGGAGAAATTAACGGCATATATACCATTAATGCCGACGGGCAGAAGCGCAAGAGAGTATGCAACCTGGAGAACACCAGGAAAATTGTCAGAGACAAGTCGGGCACCATTTGGGCACAGGGACTTTACGGAAGTGTATGGTACAAGAAGCCCGACGAAACCAACTTCCGACTGTATACGGCACGAGAGAATTCGGAGACGATGCTCTCTGTTGTCATGACCGACAGTAAGACTGTCATCGTGAGTGAGATAGCCCAGAAGCCTTTCCCCTACCCGCTTGAATCATTCACCGACAGCAAAGGTGTGACATGGCTCACGGATAAGGAAGGAAAGAATATCTACAGGTGGAAAGACGGCAAACGTCTCAACGACATGGATAAGTTCCTCATGCCTCTCAAAGATATTACCATACGCTCTATCTTCACAAGGGGCAATGAGTTATGGCTAGGCAATGACAACGGCCTGTTAGTCATTGATACCGACGCTACAGACCCCTCATTTACCACAAAGCCGAAGATGTATATCCGTTCGGTGACACTTGGCAGCGACAGTATCCTTTGGGGCGGATTCGGAGAGATGCCGAAGATGTTGCCGGATCTGAGCTATAACGAGAAAGACCTCACCTTCACCTTCTCCACCGACTATCCTTCCATTGCAGGAGAGACGATGTACCGTTATCGTCTGAATAACGGTAGCTGGAGTGCATGGAGCTCAAGCACATCGACAAGCTTCTCCAACCTTAACTACGGCAATTACACCTTCAGCGTCCAGGCCCTGGACATCACAAACAAAGTAACTGAGACAGCAAGCATCAGGTTCAAGGTCAACCCACCATTCTATTTCAGGTGGTATATGATCATATTCTACTTCCTCCTGATGATACTCCTGGCCTACGGGTTCTTCCGTCTGCGCCTGAGGAGACTGAAGAGGGAGAAGATACGTTTGGAGAATCTTGTCAAGGAACGTACATCTGAGGTGGTGAGACTGGAGAAGATGGCCACTGCAGGTAAGCTTACCCAGGGACTAATCGACAGAATCCTCAACCCGCTGAACTACATCAACAACTTCTCCAAGCTCTCCGAAGGTCTGATAAAAGACGTGAAGTCCAATATCGAGGACGAGAAGGAACACATGAGCGAAGAAAACTACGAAGATACCGTAGATGTGCTCGACATGCTCACAGGCAACCTTCAGAAGGTAAGCGAACATGGACAGAACACCACCCGTACTCTCAAGGCAATGGAGGAAATGTTGAAAGACCGCAGTGGAAGCTTAGTAGCCATGGACCTCACTGCTGTAATACACCAGAATGAGGAGATGCTCCACGGATACTATAAGAAAGAGATTGCCGAGAAAAATATCAAGACGGTGTTCGACCTGCCTGAACAGCATCTGCAGATAGAAGGCAATGCAGAACAGCTAAGCAAGGTCTTCATGAGCATGCTCTCCAACTCTGTCTATGCCGTTATCAAGAAAGCGCAGAAGACCAGTTTCTCTCCGGAGATCAGTCTTAAGGCCACAAAGACAGACAAGGCTGTTACCATTACTGTCCATGACAATGGCATCGGTATCGAGGATACCATCATCGACAAACTCTTCGACCCTTTCTTCACCACCAAGACCACCAGCGAGGCAGCAGGAGTGGGGCTGTATCTCAGCCGTGAGATAGTACAGAATCATGGTGGCGATATCACTGTGAAGTCCGTAAAAGACGAATATACAGAATTTACTATAACCCTACCATACAAAAAATAATATTACTATGGATCAGATAGAACAGTTACGAGAACAGCTCCATAAGCAGGAAAAGCTTGCCTCCTTAGGAATTCTGAGCGCGGGCATAGCCCACGAGATCCAGAACCCGCTGAACTTCGTGATCAACTTCAGTAAGATGTCTGAGAAACTCCTTAACGACCTCACCGAGATCGTTGAGGACAACGAGGACAAACTCCCGGAGGCAGACCGTGAGGATCTTGACGACATTATGACAGACCTCAAGGAGAACATTGCTAAGATTGCAGAGCACGGAGAGAGAGCGATAAGCATCATCCAGGGTATACTGTTGGTTTCGAGAGGTAAGGAAGGTGAACACCTGCCTACAAATGTCGCCAAAGTCACTAAGGAATATGTATGGTTATCCTATCATGCCATGAGGGCCAAGAACAAAGCCTTCAACGTGAGCATCCACGAGGACTATGAAGAGAATCTGCCTATGACGATGGCCATTCCCCAGGATCTTAGCCGCGCGGTGCTTAATTTAACCAACAATGCCTTCTATGCCGTATGGCAGCGACAGGAGGCAGAGGGAGAGACATATAAGCCCGAGGTGACGGTAAAGGTGTATTCCCATGACGAGAGTATCACCGTGAGCATTGCCGACAATGGTGTAGGAATGACAGAAGAGGTTAGGCAACGGCTCTTCGAGGACTTCTTCACAACCAAACCCGTAGGTCATGGTACAGGGCTCGGCATGGGAATCACCCGTGATATCATAGAGAACAAACATGGCGGCACCCTCACCTTTGATTCCAAGGAGGGCGAAGGCACATCATTCACATTCACTATCCCCATAAAGAAGAGATGAAGCGAAGACTACACCTTATTATATTTACAATATGTCTGGCGATGGTCTCTGCCAGGGCACAAGACAATACCGCACGCCAGATATATGCCCATGCGGAAAGCAACTACGAGATAGGACGTGTAGAACAGGCACTGTCGACACTTCAGGAGAACATCGGCAGTTTCAAGGGTAATCTCCAGCAGAGTGCATACCGCCTGATGGCTCTCTGTCTGCTCAGTCTTGATGAGAGTGATAAGGCTGAAGACTGTACACGCAGACTATTGGACTACGACCCATACTTCACCCCATCGTCACAGGACCCGCAGAGGTTCATCGATATGGTGGAGGAAATAAAACTCGGACTTACTGCGAAAATCACCACAGCATCCAGTCAGGCAGAGTCACTGGATGAGGTGCCTGTGCCCACAACCCTCATCACAGAGGATATGATACACAACTGTGGAGGACAGAACCTGCAGGAGGTGCTTGCCGCCTACGTGCCCGGAATGAACATCGTAGACTGTAACGACGATATCAACATTTCCATGCGAGGCATATACAGCAATGGTCAGGAGAAGATCCTCATCATGCTCAACGGACACCGTCTGAACAACTACAGCACAAATATCGCTTCACCCGACTATAGCATCAGTCTGGAGAAGATAAAACAGATAGAGGTGCTTCGCGGTCCTGCATCATCGCTCTATGGCGGTGTGGCTCTCACAGCCGTTGTCAACATCATCACGAAACAGGGAGCGGATATCGACGGAGTGATGATAAAGGGTGGCATCGGCAACTACCATCAACTGCGTGGAGACTTGCTCTTCGGAAAACGTTACTTCGACCTCGACCTGATCATCTGGGGAAGCATCTACGGCAACAAGGGTCAGACGATGGATGCCCCACCGGAGATGGCTAATGACAATTACGGAATACCTTTCCCTACGTTGTCGATAAACCACATTGGCGAGAAACCGTCGTTAGACTTCGGAATGCAGATGAAATACAAGGACCTGCAGTTCCTCTACAACACACATTTCTCCCAGAAGATCTCACCATATAGCATGAGTACGATGGCGAAGTCGTACAATCATGACAAATACATGCAGCTCAACGGATTCTCACCGAGTTTCTCGTCAAAGTCTCACCATTTAGACCTCAGCTACGCCAAGAGACTGGGAAAGGTGAACCTAAAGGGAACTGTGACTTACGATAACAGCGAACTCACCCACTATCAGATAATAACCGATTTCCCTTTCCCTGAGCTGGGAAGTTACTATGGTATCCCTGACTCTCTTAACTTTTTCAATTACCCGGGGCTGTTCAGATTCCTCAGTGCTGACGAGAAGAACTATGGGGTAACTTTGAAAGGCGACTTCAGCTATGTTGAAAGTAAGAATCATAAGGGCTCCATCTCGTTCGGTGCAGAAGGTTCACAGTTCAAGGTCGACAATGTACGTTACGCCTTAGGTTATAACTTCACCACACTCAATAGGGAGAATTCCTTAATAGCAGAAGCCGGTGAAGGCAGGGAGAACTGTTACAATGCCTTCCTTCAGCTGAAACACCAGTGGCGTTCTGTAATCCTCAATGCAGGACTGCGCTACGACCATAAGGAACGTGCTGACAATGATATCCTACGTGAGTACTCTCCCCGTGTGGCTCTCATATTCCTGAATCCAAAATGGAACATCAAACTGAGCTATTCGCGCTCTTTCGTTGATGCACCATATATGTATCGTAAGATCAATGAGCTCCTACCAATACTTGTAGGCAGAACCTCCTCCAGAAAAGACTATTTGTATACCAGCCTTGACCCGGAGTTTATAAACTCTGTCCAGATGACATTCGCAGGTATTAATTGGATTAAGGGATTGACCTTCGAGATCAACGGATTCTATAACGAGGCCAAGAACCTCATCGAGACACACGTCATTACCCATGAGAACCAGGGAACGAACAAGATGGGAGGTCTGGAGTTCCAGGCCCAATACCGCAGCAAACGGTTCACCGGCGACCTCAATCTCACATGGACGCATACATTCAAGTCGAATGTATATACGGAAGACATTGATGACAACAACAATATTCCTGCCATCATGTCGAATGCTGTCCTTGGCTGGCAGGTGACACCTCGTCTCAAGCTCCACTCCCACATCATCTTCGAGGGTGTACAGAGAACATACAATCTCGATGTTGTGGAGATGATTCGCTTTTTAAAGTTTTTGGAAACCGTGGGAAATTTAAATATCGATGATGACTACTGGAACAAGTTAGAACTGTTAGCGAGTAAGCTCATCATGAACAAACGTATCCCTTCACGTGCTATCATCAACGTAGGTGCGGAGTATAAGATAGACAGGTTCACTTTCGGCATCAATGTGCATAATCTCTTCGACAAGTATTACTACCGCAGCGGTATGAACACCAACATCGTTCCACAACGAGGAAGGTGGTTTATGTTCGATGTAGCGTATAAGATTTAAGTCCTATGCAGCGATTTTTCCCTATTTTTGTTGATAAATCTCAAAAATAACATTATTTAATATAGAATTTGCTATTCAGACTTTGCAATTTGAGAAATTTTTCGTAACTTTGCCGCACTTTTACAAGTAAAAAACAATTCAAAGGCAAATCAAAGGCAAATGGAAGCTTTTCTCAGGACACATAGATACCTTGTAGAGCATGTCAATGCACCTGTTCGCCGTACTCTCATGGACGAGATTAACTGGAACGACAGGCTCATAGGCATCAAGGGCACCAGAGGTGTAGGAAAGACCACATTCCTCCTTCAATATGCCAAGGAGAATTTCGATGTCAGTGACCGTCAGTGTCTGTACATCAACATGAACAACTTTTACTTCCAGAGTCACGGCATTGCCGACTTTGCCGGAGAGTTCTATCATCATGGAGGTCGTACGCTGTTGATCGACCAGGTGTTCAAACAGCCAGACTGGAGCTCTGAGCTCCGTAAGTGCCATGACCTCTACCCCAACCTCAAGATTGTCTTCACCGGCTCAAGTGTGATGCGACTTAAGGACGAGAACCCAGAGCTCAATGGTATCGTGAAGAGCTATAACCTGCGCGGTTTCTCTTTCCGTGAGTTCATCAACCTCCTTACAGGCAATGACTTCCAGCCTTACAGCCTTGAGGAGATACTTGAAGACCATGAGCATATCATCAAACAGATCCTTCCTAAGGTCTCTCCCAACAAGTATTTCCAGGACTATATCCATCACGGTTTCTATCCTTTCTTCCAGGAACATCGTAACTACAGCGAGAACCTCCTGAAGACCATGAACATGATGACCGAGGTGGATATACTTCTTATCAAACAGATAGAGCTCAAGTATCTCACCAAGATCAAGAAACTCTTCTATCAGATTGCCGAGGACGGCTCGAAGAAGGCCCCCAACGTAAGTAAGCTGGCCCATGATATCGAGACGTCACGTGCCACTGTGATGAACTACATCAAGTATCTCACCGATTCACGTCTTCTGAACCTTATCTATCCCTGTGGCGAGGACTTCCCTAAGAAGCCTGCCAAGGTGATGCTCCACAACTCAAACCTCCTCTATGCCATCTATCCTATCCAGGTGGAGAAGCAGGAGGCCATGGAGACCTTCTTCGTCAACTCGCTGTGGAAGGACCATAAGGTGAATACCGGTTTTCGTGACTGCAATTATATCGTCGACGGAAAGATGAAGTTCCGTATCCTCGATGCCAAGCAGATGCAGCGGGTGAAGATACAGCAGGACGTCATCTATGCACGTTACAATACGGAGATAGGACGAGGAAACCAGATACCCCTCTGGCTCTTAGGATTTTTATATTAGTAATATACATTAGGTTTATTTTTAATACACTAAACAAATGGCTAAAGAAAAGAAATTTATCACCTGTGATGGTAACGAGGCTGCGGCTCACGTGAGCTATATGTTCTCTGAGGTAGCTGCTATCTACCCCATCACCCCGTCTTCGCCAATGGCGGAGCATGTTGACGAGTGGGCTGCCCGTGGTCGTAAGAACCTGTGGGGTCAGACCGTCAGTGTTCAGGAAATGCAGTCAGAGGCTGGTGCTGCCGGTGCCGTTCACGGTTCACTGCAGGCTGGTGCTCTCACCACCACCTTCACTGCTTCTCAGGGTCTGCTGCTGATGATTCCTAACATGTACAAGATTGCCGGTGAGCTCATCCCATGCGTATTCGACGTTTCTGCCCGTACGCTGGCTTCTCACTCTCTGTGTATCTTCGGTGACCACCAGGACGTGATGGCTTGCCGTCAGACTGGTTTCGCTATGCTCTGCGAGGGCTCTGTACAGGAGGTTATGGATATGACAGCTGCTGCTCACCTGGCATCTCTGGAGACTTGCGTTCCCTTCGTTAACTTCTTCGATGGTTTCCGCACCTCTCACGAGTATCACAAGATTGAGCTGCTCGACCAGGAGGATGTTCGTCCTCTCGTTAAGGAAGAGTACATCAAGCGTTTCCGCGATCGTGCTATGTCTCCTGAGCGTCCTATCACACGTGGTACCGCTGAGAACCCAGAGACATTCTTCACACACCGTGAGGCTTGTAACCCATACTACGATGCAGTACCTGAGGTTGTTGAGAAGTATCTCGGTGAACTCTCTAAGATCACTGGTCGTGAGTATCACTTGTTCTCATACTACGGAGCCGAGGATGCCGACCGCATGATTATCCTGATGGGTTCGGCTACCGATGCTGCCCGCGAGGCCATCGACTATCTGAACGCTAACGGCGAGAAGGTGGGTATGATCTCTGTTCACCTCTATCGTCCATTCTCAGTGAAGCACCTGCTGGCTGCTGTTCCCAAGACTGTTAAGAAGATTGCTGTTCTTGACCGTACGAAGGAGCCCGGAGCTAATGGTGAGCCTCTGTACCTCGACGTTAAGGATGCCTTCTACGATGTTCAGGATCGTCCTGTTATCGTCGGCGGCCGCTACGGTCTCGGTTCTCACGACACCACTCCTGCTCAGATCATCAGCGTGTTCAACAACCTCGCTATGCCCGAGCCCAAGAACCACTTCACGATTGGTATCGTAGACGACGTGACCTTCACCTCTCTGCCTGAGGTTCCTGAGATTGCTCTCGGTGGCAAGGGTATGTTCCAGGCTAAGTTCTATGGTCTGGGTGCTGACGGTACCGTAGGTGCTAACAAGAACTCCGTGAAGATTATTGGTGACAACACCGACAAGTACTGTCAGGCTTACTTCTCTTATGACTCTAAGAAGTCAGGAGGTTTCACCTGCTCTCACCTGCGTTTCGGTGATACACCTATCCGCTCTACCTATCTGGTAACAACACCAAACTTCGTGGCTTGCCACGTTCAGGCTTACCTGCACATGTACGACGTGACTCGCGGTCTGCAGAAGAACGGTCAGTTCCTGCTGAACACCATCTTCGACGCCGACGAGCTGGAGAAGTTCATGCCTAACAAGGTAAAGCGCTACTTCGCACAGAACAACATCACTGTTTATACCATCAACGCAACAAAGATTGCACAGGAGATTGGTCTGGGCAACCGCACCAACACCATCCTTCAGAGTGCATTCTTCCGCATCACCGGTGTTATCCCTGTAGAGCTCGCAGTAGAGAAGATGAAGGCTGCTGCCCTGAAGTCTTACGGAGCTAAGGGTCAGGACGTTGTTGATAAGAACTATGCTGCTATCGACCGTGGTGGCGAGTATGTTCAGCTGACTGTTAAGCCCGAGTGGGCTAACCTGCCCGACGATGCTGAGAAGGCTGACAACGCTCCCGCATTCGTTAAGGAGCTCGTTCGTCCTATCAACGCTCAGGCCGGCGACCTGCTGAAGGTTTCTGACTTCGTCAAGCACGGCACTGTTGACGGTTCTTGGGAGGTTGGTACCGCTGCTTACGAGAAGCGTGGTGTAGAGGCCTTCGTTCCTCTGTGGAACAAGGACAACTGTATCCAGTGTAACCAGTGTGCTTACATCTGTCCTCACGCTGCCATCCGTCCATTCGTCCTGACCGACGAGGAGCAGGCTGGCTTCGACGGTCTGGAGACTCTCGAGATGAAGGCTCCTGCCGCTATGAAGGGCATGCACTTCGTGATCGAGCCTTCAGTACTCGACTGTCTGGGTTGCGGCAACTGCGCCGACATCTGCCCAGGCAACCCGAAGACTGGCAAGGCCCTCACGATGGTTCCGTTCAATCCTGATGCTGCCGACATGAAGAAGATGGCTCAGGATTGGGACAAGCTCGTGAAGGTTCCTTCTAAGCAGCACTTGGTTGACATCAAGAGCAATGTTAAGAACTCTCAGTTCGCACAGCCTCTGTTCGAGTTCTCTGGTGCTTGCTCTGGTTGCGGTGAGACACCATACGTGAAGCTCATCTCTCAGCTGTTCGGTGATCGTCAGATGATTGCCAACGCTACAGGATGTTCTTCTATCTACTCTGCTTCTATTCCTTCTACACCTTACACCAAGAACGAGAAGGGTCAGGGTCCTGTATTCAACAACTCTCTGTTCGAGGACTTCTGCGAGTTCGGTCTCGGTATGGCTCTGGGTAACAAGAAGATGAAGGAGCGCGTGGCTAAGTTGCTCGCTGAAGCTTGTGAGAAGTGCGATGTTACTCCTGAGTACAAAGCACTCGCTGAGGAGTGGATTGCCAACAAGGACGATGCCGACAAGACCAAGGAGATTGCTCCGAAGTTGCGTGCAGAGATTGCCGCTTGCGCTGCTAAGGGTTGCGAGATCTGCAAGGAGCTTCAGACTCTCGACCACTACCTCGTAAAGCGTTCACAGTGGATCATCGGTGGTGACGGTGCTTCTTACGATATCGGTTACGGCGGTCTCGACCACGTGATTGCTTCTGGTGAGGACGTCAACATCCTCGTGCTCGATACTGAGGTTTACTCTAACACTGGTGGTCAGGCTTCAAAGGCTACTCCTCTCGGTGCTATCGCTCAGTTCGCTGCTCAGGGTAAGCGCATCCGCAAGAAGGATCTCGGTATGATTGCTACCACCTACGGTTATGTATACGTAGCTCAGATTGCTATGGGCGCTGACCACGCACAGACCCTCAAGGCTATCCGTGAGGCTGAGGCATGGCACGGTCCTTCAATCATCATCGCTTACGCTCCATGTATCAACCACGGTCTGAAGGCCAAGGGCGGTATGGGTAAGAGCCAGGCTGAGGAGAAGAAGGCTGTTGAGTGCGGTTACTGGCACCTGTGGCGCTACAACCCAGCTCTGGCTGAGGAAGGCAAGAATCCGTTCAGCCTCGACTCTAAGGAGCCTAACTGGGCTAACTTCCACGACTTCCTGCTTGGTGAGGTTCGCTACCTGTCAGTGAAGAAGGCTTATCCCAACGAGGCCGAGGAGCTCTTCGCTGAGGCACAGAAGATGGCCCAGCTCCGTTACAAGACTTACATCCGCAAGTCTCAGGAGAACTGGGAAGACTAAACAAAAAAAAGGCGAACCGCTCGGTTCGCCTTTTTCTGTTTAATTATTTATTTCATTAGTATGCGTTCTTGTCAGGAACGAATATTGTCTTTATCGTCAGCCACACAATACGTACATCCAACCATATCGACCAGTGCTCCATATACCAGATATCACGCTTCACTCGCCCCTCCATCTGCCAGAGTTCCTTAGTCTCTCCACGAAATCCCGTCACCTGAGCCCAGCCTGTCACTCCCGGCTTCACAAAGTGGCGCACCATATACTTGTCTATCAGCTGTGAGTACTGCTCCGTATGCGCCAGCATGTGAGGTCTTGGTCCCACGATACTCATGTCCCCCTTCAGCACATTCCAGAACTGCGGCAACTCATCGATGTTTGCCTTGCGCATGAAGTTACCGAACGGATATTTCCGCGGGTCGTCCTTCGTGGCCTGAAGCCTGTCCGCATCCTTGTTCACATGCATCGAACGGAACTTCAGCATCACGAATTCCTTACCATCCAAACCTGTCCGTTTTTGTTTAAAGAACAGCGGCCCAGGACTCTGTATCTTGATGATAATCCATAAAATAGGGAGGATAAAAGCCGTAGGTATCAGGAAGATTGTCGACATCACGATATCAAACACACGTTTGATAAATCTGTTAATGGAGTTCTGTAGCGGATTCTCATACGTAGTAAAGATCTCCATATCATCCAGCATCTCCCGTTTCAGGTTCAGACCGATTGTCTCTACCGATACTGGCACATAATAGAACCTCACAACCTGACTGTCACACAGTTTGGAAATCTTTCTGATGATGTCCTTATCCTTCCTCGAGATACAGAGGTATAGCTCTTCGCCCAACTTCAGCTCCTCTGGTCTCTCAATCTTCGCCACAAACTCCTCCACCTGCGGATAGCGCTCCAATATCTTGTAACCCAGGGTCGCATCATTCATCAGTTTCTCTTCGATAGCCTCTAACTCGCTATCCTGGCCTACCAGTGTCACCATTCGCGTGTTCCTACCCGCCTCACGGTACAGCTTGATCAGCCATCGCTCTGCCAGCCGTTTCACTATCAAGCAAACCATAAAGGCTGAACCTATCTCCACTATCAGCCATCCTATTGGCAAGTCATAGGCAAACACCTTCAGCAGCAGATATGCCAACACCGCCTGTAGCGATGTCATTCCCACCATCCTGCGCAGTATGTCCCCCGAATTCACCAATCGCAAATGAATAATCGTAGAGAACTGCAACATGGCCAGCATCAGTGCGATATTATTCACGAGGACATAGATCTCAACTCTTCCTATACCCCACGTATCCATCCGCCAGTGCCACTTGGCAAAGGCCAGCATCAGTGCATTCAGCACGATGAAGTCCCCCGCCATCACCAGCCACTTGATGATCCGGTTCGACTGATTATTACTCCTCATATGATTCTTTTAACGGCATTGAATAATGCCTGTGATGAGTTAGTCTCTATCTTAACCGATTCTTTACATCCAGCCGCCTTTCCTGCCTCTACATCCCGTTCACTGTCACCAATCATGTACGATTCCGATAGGTCTATGTTGAAGTCACGAGCTGCTTGTAGCAGCAGACCCGGTTTGGGCTTTCTGCAATCACAATCGAACTTGTATTCTGGCCTTTCTCCATCGAAGCCCTTGTCTGGATGGTGAGGACAAATATAAATTCCGTCAATATAAGCCCCGGCCTTGCCCAGAAGAGAATCCATCTTCCTATGTATATTATTCAGTTCCTCCCATGATACTTCACCACGGGCTATTACAGGTTGATTGGTCACGACAATCGCTAAATAACTACTTCGATTAATCTTCTTTATTGCCTCAGCCACGCCGTCAATCAGTTCGAATTCGTCTATATTGCGGAGGAACCCCACATATTTGTTGATTGTACCGTCACGATCCAGGAAAATGGCTTTCTGCCTATTTTTCAGATTTCTGGCCTGAACCACACCGTTCCTATAGTCCGCTTCCACCTGATGGAAACGCTCCGGCGTCCCCATATCCTTCACGTACTCCGGACTGTCATAGCAATACATCCTTCCCGTTCCGCACAAAGGCCTTAGAATCTGGCGGTCCAAATCCACCTTACCCTTAGGGAAACCGGTATTAGAATCTATATTTAAAATCTTTAGACTCAACTCCAGTACTTTAGGATCAATAACATGGAGCCCAGCATTTACTCGATTGTTATACCATTGGGGGCGTTCATCTTCCTTACTGAGCCACTTTTCAACATGTCCTTCCTTGTCTGCTATAATCAAGCCACTATCGTAAGGATGGGAATTCGGATGAGTAAACAGTGTAACAAGCCCCCCATGCTGCCTGTGGAATGCTAGCATCCGATTAAAATCAACATCAAATGCGGCATCAGCGTTGAGAAGAAAGAAAGGCACATCACCTATCTTGTCTCTTAACTGAAATAATGCACCAGCATTCCCCAGAGAAGTCTCTTCCACAAAGTAATCAATCTTTACACCCAACTGGCTGCCATCTCCGAAATATGCCATTATCTTATCAGCAAGATATCCGACGGTCAATATCAGGTCCTTAAACCCCTGAGAAGCAAGCGACCTTATCTCCCTTTCAAGAATCGGCATCCCATCAACAGGGATCATCGGCTTTGGTATATTGGGGAACAGTTCTGCAATCCTCGTACCTCGCCCCCCAGCCATAATCACAACCTTCATACGCCAAAGAATCTTTCTTCCAACATCAAACACAAACAATGATATACCGGCAGATGCAGCTCCTGAATCTTATACGTCTCTGTCTCAGGGACACGAATACACACATCCGCAAACTTCATCAGTTTGTTCTCCATTGAGCCTGTCAGTCCGATTACTTTCAGTCCCTTTGCCTTTGCATTCACAGCAGCATACAGCACATTCTTGCTATTGCCCGATGTTGATATTCCAAGATACACATCCCCCGCATTACCATAGCCATTCACCTGCTGAGCGAAAACCAGTTCTGGCATCGCATCATTCATAAAGGCCGTAGTCAGCGAAGAATGTCCAGTCAGTGAAATAGCGGGCAACGCCCCCTGCAGCCCTTCTGCCAGTGTCTGTCCCAACTCTGGGTCTATCTCTTTCAAGGCAGCAGCTTGATCACTAAATACACGTCGCTTCAGCTTAAACTCCTTCATCAGTTCACCAACAATATGTTCCGAGTCAGAAGCCGACCCGCCATTACCGCTCACCAGCAATTTCCTTCCAGAAGAATAAGCCTCCTCCAACAGCAGATAAGCCTTCCATATATCCTCACGACACACAATCAGTTTCGGATACCTGTCTATCAGTCTATCTAAATGCTCTTCCATCATCGCAATACTATTTCTTTCCTTGGACTATATTCTACGGGAGCATAGTACAACACCTGTGCCCCCTCGTTCTCAAACGAGAACGGCACAATCATCAGTTGCTCCATGGCTTTCATTAACGCCTCCTGCTTTTCTTTTTCACAATAGAACAACAGGAAACCTCCGCCACCGGCTCCAAGCAGCTTTCCACCCAAGGCTCCGGCCTTGATAGCCATACTATACAACTCATCTATCGAGCCGTTACTAATCTTAGCACCTGTACCCCGTTTCAATTTCCAAGTTTCGTCCAGCAACTTGCCAAACTCACTTAGCGATTTATTTCTGTTGCATAGTATCTTCTCCGCCTCGTCCACCAGTACCAGCATATCCTTCAGTCGTTGCGTTTTGTCCTTTGGCTTCGCAAACGTATCAGCCTGAATTTCCGACGAGAACCGTTGTATTCCTGTATAAAACAGCAACAGATTCTCATCCAGTTCCCGTTTCCTCTCTGGCGAAATCACAATCGGGTGAACCCCAAAGTCCCCGTCCTTGAAGTCAATGCGATTCAATCCACCAAAGGCTGCCGCCACCTGGTCTTGCCATCCTCCATGCTCCTTCAGTATATCCCGTTCCACATGGATAGCCTCCTGAGCCAACTGTCGTTTACTCATCATCTTTCCCTTCAGCGCACAGAAGGCATTCAGCATACCCACAGCAAATGTCGAGCTGGTTCCCAACCCTGTTCGCGCAGGCAAGTCACCCTCGTATGTCAGACGAATCTCATGAATGTCGTGCAATCGCATACACTCCCGTATCAGCGGATGCTCTATCTCATCGATGTCATTCACCCGCTCAAAGCGATTATGTACCAGTTCTGATATATACGGATGAAATGGAGGCATATGCCTTACAATAACATAGCAATATTTGTCGAATGTCGTGGATATCACTGCTCCCCCATGTTCATTGAAGAACTCTGGCATGTCAGTACCTCCTCCAAAGAACGACATTCTGAATGGTGTTTTTGTTATAATCATATTTTACTCAAAAGGATTCTTATAAATACCCAACTTCTGCTTTAATAACAACCAAAAAAATGGGATGTCATCAATAAAATATCTACGATACATTCTCTGGGGTTCTTTCATGAAGCGATAAAACCACTCTAAAGCCAACTTCTGAAAAATATTTGGCGCCCGCTTGATGTTCCCTGCCTCAAAGTCGATAGTGGCCCCCAGTGCCATCCAGATATCCACTCTTGGCATCATCGCTTTGTTGCGGTCAATCCACTTCTCCTGCTTAGGACATCCCACACCTACCAATACAACATTTGCACCACTTTGGTTTATCATATTATATATATCCTCGTTCTCTTCTTGTTTCTTCTCGAAACCATAAGATGGCGAATATGCACCTACAACAATTTCCCTCCCTAAATTTCTGTTGATACGGTCCATTGACTTCTGAGCCACACCATCCATAGCCCCTAACAAGAATATCTTGCAATTCCCGTCATTCTTATGATACTCATAGAATGCAGGAAAGAAACTACTACCCGGTATTGCGGCTTTTAGCGGTTCTCCCAATATCTTTGAACTTAGATACAAAATCTTCGAATCACACACACACCATTCTGCCTTCCTTACAATATCATAGTAGTCCCGATCCTTCTGCATCTTCACAATCTGATCCACATTCGGAGTCACCAGCACCCCTTGTTTCAGTTGCGCCAGCAATTCCTCCTGAGTGATGTTATCTATCTCAACATTCAGAATCTTTACTTTATTACTCATTTCGGTTTCGATAAATGCAAAACAGCAAAGGGTGAGCAATTTGTGCTCACCTGTAAAAAATATAATCGAATAATTATTTATTTGCTAATGGATTCCTGCGATGCAGTCATCAAAATCCCTACAGTGTGTATAAACTTTCATGACCGTATCACCAAGAGTGTCCATCTGTTTCTTCATGCTATCATCACAGAAAGTCCATACAGAAGCTGTTTCTGCCAGCAGAGAAAGATTAGCCGCTATATCCTCAGCGGCACTTCTGTCATTTTCGATGTCTGTAACAATAATATATACAAATGGTAGTTTCAAGAACAAATCGGGGTCGTTGGCTATTTCCTCACAGTCATCCATGCTTTGCACCAACTTACTTTTCAGATTGTAACCTCTCGCCTTATCCTCTATTATCTTTTTATCATCCTCAGACAGACTTGCATCAGTCACATTAACGTTACGCTTAACAAACTCTTTCCATCCCTTAATCTCCACAAAACAGAATACAGAGCGTTCAGGATTAAGCGTCACACCATCACAAGAAGGCTGGTTAGAGCGCTTGCCCCTGGCCAATTCCTTCTCCACTGTATCAAAGTCGAGCACTTCAGTTGTCGAGGTCGTGCTGCAAAGCGGATGTCCCTTGCATGGTTTATGCAGCAAGCAGACGGAACTCTCCACGCCAGGCTTGAATGCTAGTACTGCGCGGTATAAGTCTTCAGGAGTATTAATCATTTGATGCTCTCCTCCTTCGGGCCAGGTCAACATTCATTATCTCGTTAAGCGGTTTCGAAAGTTTCAAGAATATGGCATTAAGATCGTCTGTCACCTCTCTTAATTCCGAAACGCCGTCATCCTCCACTTCGGCAAGGTAGTAGTTGACAAACGGTTCCATGTCCTGCTGTGCAGCAAAGAATCTCACTCCCTGCACGAAATACGGGCTATGAGTACTTACCATCACCGGAATGCCCATCTTTGACAGTTTTACCAAAAGTTTGGCAAACAGTATTTGCCACTGTGGATGCAGATGGTTTTCCGGCTCATCCCAGATCAGTATCTTATTGGCACTAATGGTGTTTGTTTCCAACAGCATCTGTACCAAACCGAAACTCTTTATACCAGAAGCCACATTAATTGGCGAGATACTCTTATCTCCCTGCTGGAACGAAAGCATACGTTTTTTCGTATCATAGAGGAACTCTCCTTCTATAATGTCCCTTATGTCCAACTGGTCGAACAGCAGAGGTTCTGGCGAAGCAAGCCGCATGGCATCAATCTTCTCTGCCAGGTCTTTTATATGCACAGGCAGCATAGACCTGCGGTGTATTCTGCTGCTGCCTTCCCTGAAGGTGTCCGCATTAAGAAGCGTATCAAGCATGTGAAGATAAAGAGGAGATTCCACATAAGTAGCATCTGAAAGCGGCTCACCAGGTCCCACGCTCACCTTGTCCACCTTCTCATCCTCTATCTGTAAGTTCAGATAGACTTTATCACTGTCATTATCCATCATCAACCTGATGGATGCTGAATGATGTCCGAAGGTGCAGATGCTGTTCATAAACTCAGACTCTATGGAATATTCCATAATCGTCTTCAGCGTAGCTGCCCTGTTATCCTTGTTCTTGATATTGATAGCAATATTCTCAAGGTCTCGTAACATCAGGGCTTTCAGTCGTGGAGTTACGTTTCCAAAATCTTGGATCGCATCAGTTAATTTCCTCAGATAATCATCTATCGTCCCTGATTCTTCTGCATCCATCAACGTCTTTGTAAATGTACGTTGAGGAAGCGGGAACAGTTCGTCATATTCCTTATTCTCATAACGGCTAAATGCACCTCTAAGCCGGGTATATAGCGATGTCACCTGCTTATTAATGGCATTCAGTCGGTTCTTGTCTGTATCATTTCGAGCCTCAGCCATAGCCTTGACAGCAGAGAAGAGCACCTTCCCCACAGTACTTTTACCAGAGCTGTTTTCTCCAGCAATAACCGTCAGGCCATTAAGTTGTACATCAGCAGCCTTAACCTTTGCAATATTTTCTATGATAAGTCTCATATTGTTGATTACTCTTTCTATTCAATTTGCAAAGTTATAATAAATAATTGAAATTTATATTCAAGAACCAAGATTTTTATCTATTTTTCGCATTTGAATGTACTTCCCATATCAATTACTAGTTTCCTCATCATCCCCATCCCACTTATTCCTATGTCCAAATATCCTTCCAAATTTTTAATACTCCTGCAAAATGATATAACATTAAATCCTTTCGCATAGTCTTATATACCAATAAAAACAACAAGCAACGGGGTAGTATAATATCATTAACAATGGCTTACCATCCAACTTGCGCTGCAATTTGCTAAACATGCCTACATATCTGTCTGGATGTAATATGAGTTCCGCAACAGATATCCTGACATCTTTGATGCCCTTGTCTGTTTTTGCTTTACCATCAGTGCAGTTGTCAAATCGGCTCTCATCCATAAAATTGAGGAATGCACGCCGTTCCTTTCCTGCAAAAAATGATGTAAACAGCATTATTCTAGCCAATGCCGACGGTTTTACATTTTTATCAACGAGCCATGCAGTCAGACCTTGAAAGTCCAAAAACATGCTCTCTTGCCATTTCCTTACATATCTTTCATACGCCATTTTTTCCTTTTCATTTTCTTTCAGCTGAGGCTTTACGATTCCATCCTCGCGAAAATATCTATCAACACTCCCGTGATTAGCTGTTAGCATCTGTTCATATAAAGAGCAGTTAGTGCAGAATATACCATAATAAGCAGACCTTTTGCCTGATTCCAAAGTATCAAACAGCAACCCTCTTCTGCAACACGCATTAGGCAGATCTACATGTTCTTTACTTCTGGTACCAATATAATAGCCATATGTATCCAGTCCTGTTGTTCTTGCGATTGCTTGCTGTGAGTGGTTATACCATCCTTCATCTACTACGTATAATTTGTTCCCCTTTGTAAAAGAACGCAAATAGTCTTTAAGCAGTAAGCAGCTTTCCTCACTATTATCGGCAGCAAGACAAACTTTCCTGCTGTTATAGCAATAAAGACTTTCTATTTGCCTGTCTGTAGGAATCCGCAACTGTTGATACTCGTTGAAGAGTATCTTCAAAAAATGCCCCCCCCTGCTTAGGAACGACAGTCGGGGAACTTTGTCATCATCTGCCTGGCTAAATAGTCTGTAAATAAAGTAATATAAGATGATGACGTATTCGCCAAATAAGGATTGCGATTGCAACTGGTGTGCCTTATAACTAACAATTCTTTTGCCGTAGTCCAAATGCAGCTGCTTGCTGATATTTGTCCACACTTTATGCCTGAAAGGAAAATACCATTTAGCTTTGATTCCATGCTTTTGAGCCATCCATACATCCGAATGTCGGCTATCGCCTATCATCAGGCAGTCTGCTGGATTTGCGGAAAGTTCCTTCAATACATAATCGAATAATGTCCCTTTTCTTTTGGTTTTGTTACAGATTTCAGATACATAGATGCCATCAAATAGGGATTCCGTCTTCAGATGCCTAAGAAATATTTGATAACACTTTTGGGGAAGATAAAAGTCCGACACGATATAAATCTTACTACCTGACTTTTTTAATTTCCACAGATAATTTATCATTTTTCTGTTCGGATATTGGCAGCCCAACTCAACAGCGATGTCTATTTCCATGTTGTAATTGACAAATTCCTCCTCAGAACATGTACACACTTGCGGCATCAGTTCTTTATACAAAGCCCCCATCAATTTCTTGTACGGAATTTCTTCATATTCTATACCAAGCCTACTGATCATATTATTTCTCTCGACAACCAACTGTTCTGCTGTATAAGTCTCTGCTATATTAGGAAATTTAGACCTTATCACTTTCGCCCACTGTAAATACATCTGATGAGAATGTATACGTCTAAAGCATACTGTGTCAAAGAAATCCACGAAAACATATTTCATAATCCTATTCCTTTGTCCAACTATCCATCCACATTTTAACAAATTCCTCCATCACCCATCGCTTCAGCATACTTCCAAATTTACACATTCGTTTCTTGACCCAATTAAATATGTTTAGCCAAATTCTCCAAGATTTTCTGTAAAATATTATCACCTTATATCATACTAAGTCTTTCAACGCTATCTAGCATTTCCCCGATAATCCTTTCAAAAAAAGTTTTATTCTTTCTTCCAGCACATCAAACGGCACTTCCATGTCTTCTTTTACCACAGGCAATTCTTTTTGGCTCATCATCTCTCTTGCCTTTTCTTCATTGTCTAACGGAAGAAAAAGCGCATTGCCTTCGAAAGTCTCGTGGAATATCTCGATGTCGCTCAGGATAATCCGCTTACAGCCACATGCTACAGCCTCAAACGGCGTTCTTCCGAACCCTTCATCCTTCGACAGCAGAGCAAAGGCGTATGCATAGCAATAGAGTGACACTAACTGTTCAAACTCCACAAATCCTGGGAAAACAAGTAGATTGTCCATTCCTTCTATCAGTCGTTGCAGTTCTTCATCCCTGCCCCATCCTTTGCGCCCCACAAGCACCAGTTTCATTTTCCGTTTCTCCAATATGGGCTTCACTATACTCATCAGGTATTTGAAGTTCTTTCTGGGTTCTATGGTAGATACGGATATATAATAGCCATTCTCTTTCAGGCCCAACCTCTCGATATGCTCTGCCCGAGCCTTGCCCCTGCAGTCTCTGTATTCTGGAGCAATGATGTTCCCACAATTGTAGATTGGTAATTCAGTGTATTCCGACAACTGACGTTTTACGGTTTCAGATATGGTGATGATACCATCAAGTCGTTTCATTGCCAGTTTCTGCTTAGGCAGATAGTAGTATCGGGCTGCAAAGTTCTGGGTATCCCTGAAGCGAAACGAAACCGTGTCATGGACAGTCTGAAACAATCTGCTCTTACACCCAAACAACAAATCTGCCGGAGGAGGAAACACTGGAAACAGCACTATATCAGCCTTCACATTCCTTACAGCCCTGCTCAGTGCCACATTCTCCAACCAGAGCCTGTTGCACTGTGGTATAATGTAAGCGTCAGGATTATTGTCAAGTGTATTCTTGTTATGAAATATCGGTATAATCTTGTTGTTTGTTTTTTTTAGGATATTGTACAAGTCAATACCATAAATCTCTACCCCTGTTATTTTTCTCCCATATAGGGAGGTTAAGTCGATTGCAATTTTCATAAAATATTAATATTGCATTTCAATACAATGAAAACACTTTCTTCCACTCATAATCTTCAGTTCTGAACGTCTGCGAAAACACCCTTGCCCCACAGCGAACGATATAGGAGAAGAACAATATCACAATGATGATAACCAGAATGTTCATCGGCCAAATATGATTCATTCTGTCCGTAAAAAAAGTAAACTGTATAAGGTAAGATTCTAAGCACAACCCTCCGACCATCATGATTGTCCTATTTCCCCATTTCATTTCATATATCATCTTAAACCACGAACAACAGCACCATTTATATAGATATATCAGCAATGCCATCAACGGGAACAGAGAAACAATCTGCCAGGGAGCAATCGGTCTATACATCTTTGCCACCATCTGTATGCCGTAAAATAACACCAAGCATACCATGAATTTCGCAAAGTCACAACGTGCATGATACGTCATCTGTTTTCTCTTTATCCCAACAATTGCACCTAAAAGCATTGCCCCGAAATACGGTATCCACCTGTAACCAGTAGTTATGCCATATAGACCTTCAGAACCAGTCTCATACTTATACGGAAACCAACATAAATACACCACCAATGATATCAGGCCCACTAAGGCCAATGTCATATTCAGCCATTCCATCAGATACTTCTTGACAAAATAGATGAGCACGTAATATACCATGATTGCTGAAATAAACGTTCCCAAGCATAGCAGTTCACCATAATGAATATCGGCAGTTCCCCACCAAATATGCTTGAATGCCACAGCTGCAAACACTGTAGGGTATATTCTATTAATCCTCCCCTTATAAAAATTATCAAACGATTTTACCCCCCCCAGGCCGTCCGAAAACCCTGATTTTAAAGGTATGCATCCAACCCCTTTTGGGGTATAGCTCTTAGCCCCAGCATTTGCTGCGGTTTTGAGAGTACCAAAGAAATCGGATTGATATTGTTTTTATTTCTATTTAACACAATACCTCTTCGGTAATGAGGTCATAATC
>FLNV01001040.1_pt1 | contig 50676 bp, 40 predicted proteins | sample 1140351 | NCBI WGS metagenome assembly FLNV01 (sample SAMEA3878207, study PRJEB12797) | bioreactor metagenome | biome: Moose rumen | place: Sweden | collected 2011-10
GGCGCTTCAGGATGGGCTTGAACCTGAATATATGAAACTAACAGAAATTATTAGAAATTATAAGAAACTAAATACCAATAAGTTACATAAAAGGATTGAAAGGTAATAGGATGTATAAAATTCGTTAAACAACAAAAATTGGGTGCAAATTGGGTGCAACTTTCGAAGAATTATTGTACCTTTGCACCCAGTTAAACGAATAATTATATGGCACAGTTTTTTCTAAGATCAAAACGAGAAGAGGGCGAAGCACCCCTTTACACTAAGATAAGACGCAACGGTATGCAGATGTATGTCTGCACGGGCATCAAAGTTGACATCAGGGAATGGAACAAGGCACAACGTAGTTTTTCAGCCATGCAGCGTTATGAGCAGACGGAGGAAGGTGCTAAGGTTCATGACCTTCAGATGCGAGTGATGAAAGCAGTTGATACGCTTTATGCCGAAGGGAAGATAAACACCAAAGAAGATAAGGCTATTATCGAAGAAGCCATGAACAATATCGTTACTGGTGGCACTGAGGAAATCCAGCAGGTTAAAAAGATTGCAGAAGCAAAGTCGAGGAAGTATGTCGTACAGTTCTATGAATACTTCTTTGCAGGCATATCCGATGGTTCCATCAGTCATGGTAGCAATTCTGAGTATTCTGCCGGATCCGTCCAAGTATGGAAAACATTTGGAAGGTATCTTCATGAATACTGTGGCGGGAATGTAACCTTTGATGATATTGACAAGCCATTTGCCGACGGGTTTACGCAGTTCCTTCAGAAGAAGGATTTTATGCCGAACACAATCAACAAGAATGTTACTTGCTTCCGAAAGCTCTGTAACCTTGCTGCTATGGAGGGCTACAACAAGAATGCTGTTTCCCTTAAGGTGTGGAAGGATAGAACGGTGAAGGAAGATGAGAAACGAGCCGAGATATATCTGACCGAAGAGGAAATAGATGCTCTTTATAATCTGGAACTGACAGGTGAAAATGAGATAGTCCGCGATATTTTTGTTCTTGGTTACTTTAGTTGCCAGCGTTATAGCGACTACTGTAGGCTTCGTGAAGAAAATTTCGTAACCTACGACAAAGGACTTGGACAAATTACATTGATTCAGAAAAAGACAGGAAGAACTGTCAATGTACCCATAGTCGATGATCGGGTATATGAACTATGCGACAAGTACAACTACGACTTCCCAGAAATATCGGAGCAGAAAATGAATCTGAAGATTAAGGCAGTGGCTGCCATCTTAGCAGAAAGTACTCCGTCGTTCCAAGAGAAATATGTCACAGTGTTGACTGCTGTTGAGAAACGATCGGAAAAGACATACACAAAGTTGTTGAAGAAAAAGAAATCGGGCTCCAAGTTTACTGAGAATGAACGCAAATGGTTTGGCAAATTAAGCAAGCTCGCAGAGAAGCGCAACGGCGCACCATTATTTGAACGGAATAAGCATGGCGAGATTATTCGTCCTAAGTATGAACTTATTACTTCTCACACAGCACGAAGAAGTGGAGCCACCAACTTATATAAATTAGATGTGCTCTCTGATCAGGAAATCCGTAGTATAACAGGACATCAATCTCAAAAGGTTTTTGAGAACTATATCCGTATTGGAATCTCAGAACAGGCCCAGAGAGTTGGTGACAAAATTCTCGCCGCCAAGGGAGCCAAGAAGAAAAAAGGTAATGCCAAGTGTTAAATTCTTCATTTCTTTCTGCAAAAAATTGTCCGTATAAAATAAAAGCTGTACTTTTGCAGCAAAAAGTGGGAAATATTGCAAAAATTTCAAAGGTATGACAGAAGACAAACCACTCAGACAAATCATAGAAGAAATTCCTCCTGGAAATGTTCTTTTCAGGACAGACTTTCCGCAATATAATGTGGAGTTTGTGGGAAATGTGCTGACTAGACTCGTAGAAGACAATGTAATTGTCAAGTTGGCTCAGGGCATCTACTATAGGCCTAAGCTGAGCAGGTTTGGAGCGGTTAAGCCATCTATAATTCAGATAGCAGAGAGTATTGCGAAACGCGACAATGCCGTGATTCTTCCTGTTGGAGAGACTGCACTTAATGAATTGGGACTATCTACACAAGTCCCAATGACCTATACATTCCTTACTAACGGTAGTGGTAGAACTATCAATCTGGGTAATCAAACCATTGTATTCAAGCGTGGTGTTCCACGTAATTTTGCATATAAAACCACACTAATGGCTTATCTTGTTCAAGCTCTCAGAGCACTGGGTAAGGATAACGTTGGCGAAACAGAACTATCTCAAATAAGAAAACTCATTCGAATGGAACCAGAACAAGACAAGCTTCGTCAGGATCTAATGATGGTTCCTATATGGATGCGAAAAATGATATCACCTATTATAATTAAGAAAGGTAATGAAACGAACACTTTGGATAAATAATAACGATACCGACCGTTCATACATGTTGGAAAAGACCGAAGAGAGTCATCCTGGTATTGGACGGGCGGCAATTGAAAAGGACTGGTGGGTTAGTGTCACATTAAAGGCACTATTCCAGGCGGATTGTGCAGAAAGCTTGATATTCAAAGGCGGTACCAGTCTTAGCAAAGGCTGGGGATTGATTGAAAGATTTTCTGAAGATATTGACCTGGCTATCAGTCATTCATTCTTTGGCGTCAATAAGTCCAACAAGAGTCAACGCGATAAGCTGCGCAAGTTGTCGAGAGCCTATATCCAAAGCACTTTGTCAGGTCAACTTGATGAACGTTTAAAGGCCATGGGTATCACAGGCTACCAGATAGAGAACATCACTCATGTAGAAAACAGGGAAGGTGAACTTGTTCCTATTGATAGCGACAAAGATCCAACCGTCATCGTGCTTCACTACGACAGTCTTCTCACTCGGAAGATTGACTACATCCCGCCCAGGGTGAAGATTGAGATAAGCTGTCTCTCTATGGACGAGCCAGTTGAGGAGCGTGAAATACGTTCACTTATATGCGGGACATTCCCTGATGATGATACAGATGCTGTATGCCGAATCAAAACTGTAGTGCCTACTCGTACTTTCTTGGAGAAGATATTCTTGTTGGCAGAGGAATTTCAGAAGGACAAGCCTCGAAGTGTCAGGATGTCCCGCCATCTCTATGACCTTGAGCGTCTTATGGATTCTGAGTTTGGTAAGTCTGCATTAGCGGACAAAACTTTATATGATGCCATCATTGAACATCGAAAAGCCTACTATGCGCTAAGATATGTGGACTACTCATTGCATCACCCAGACACCATTAACATTCTGCCACCAGAGAACGTGCAGGATGACTGGCGACAGGATTATTCCAATATGCAGCGATACTTCATTTATGGAAGGTCATTGGATTTTGATCATCTAATGCAGCGGATTCAGGAATTACAACAGAGATTACGAAACATGTAGACGTGTCGAGACAAGATAATACAAATCCACAAAATGTGGGAAATATTGCAAAAATTTCGTAGATATTATTAATTACAGGATAACACATTATGACAATAGGAACACCCTTATGGGATGACTTTGTAAAAAAACTGAAGGAGGTAAAGACTACTGTTGAGGATATGGGCTTTATGCCGAAGTATGTCCCCAATGAATCTGATTATGAATCCATGTCTGCAGTAGAGAGGGAAATGACTGAAAGGATGTTTCGTGATTACTATTGCTGCTACGCTAAGATGTCAACAGAAATCGTGCATAACAATATGATTGTTGTGGTTGACAAGGTAAATGAAGAGGTTCGCAATCTCTACTATAACAATTTTGTGAATCTTGACCTGATTCTTAATAAGATTGGTGACGACTTCCTGAAATATACCATCAACATGTCTGAGTTATGCAATATCAAGAAGATAAAGGCCACCTATTTGGACTTGCTTGTGAAATATGGTATCACCCATCCAAGTAATGCCGAGAGATACGAAGAATTTCTCTGTCGTATAGGACTTGAATACATTTATTGCGTCAATCTTCTAACAGACTCGTTTGACAGCCGTGTATTCAATGAAGCTCAGAAGAAAGAAATCAAACGTAGAATCCTCTACAGCGCAGATCTCTTAATGGATGAATTTGGCAAGATGCCGACAGTTATTGACCTTGAAAACGATTTCAAGGAGAAAGTGGAATCACTGCGAAATGAGATAGGCAGTTATCATCTTCCAAAAGATTTTGCAGAGCATTTTACAGCGCCGTTTAGAGGTATTGGTACTGGTAACATCGATTACTACAAGCAACTTGAAGATAGTTTGACTGATAGGGCCAAGAAAAGAAGCGTTTTGGAATATGCCAAGATAGCCCACCTTATATATAATAGTGATAAGATGTCGAGACTGAAGCCCAATTCTTTTACAAACTGGTACAAATATTTCTGCCAGATTGTGGGCTGTGAGCATAATCCTGATTACAAACCAGCAAAGTTAAAAGACACAAAAGGGCTTGAAAAAGAGTTCTATTACTTGACAAAGTGATGTTTTGACGGGAATCTATCCCCTCATCTTCCCCAGACCATTTCCCCTGCCACGTTCGCAATATGTTGATAACCAATATATTGCGAACGTGGCTCGTTTCCCCTTTTTATTTCTCTGAATTTATTGGGATAATTTTGCAGCACAAAAATTAATTTCAATAAATTATGGAAAATATAGTAGTATTAAATGAAGAGCAGTTCGAGGACATTATCTACAGAACTGTTAGCCGATGCCTCAATGAGAAGAACATCGGTAACTTCGGGGAGAAACCCGAAGATGAGGGGTTTTATACACGTGATGAACTATGTGATCTTCTGCACATTGCTTATCCTACTCTTTGGAGAATTGAGCAGTCTGGCATTTTGAAATGTCAGAAGGTAGGACGCAAGAACCTATACTCAAAGCAGGAAGTCAACATACTTATCAAGTCTGGGAAGTTGGCAAAGTATGGTCATCGATAGTAAATGTGTAAGGCTATGGGTATCTATGACTACATGAACCATTTCTGGTTCGAGAATGAGAATGATCCATGCTCTCTGAGTGAGGGCGTTCTCTACTTCTATCTGTTGTATGAGGCCAACCGCCAACACTGGGCATCACCTTTTAAGGTCAGTACCCAGATGCTGGCGGCACGGCTGAATACTTCTAAACAGAACGTAATGAAGGCAAGAGATGGACTTAGAAAGAGAGGGCTGATTGACTTTTCTAGAGGTGAAGGCAAAGGCAAGCCTGCATTGTACACCCTCTGTCTTTCGGAAGAACAATCTCAATCGTTGTCTCAACTGATGACTCAACAGTTGACCGAATCATTGGCTTCCGAGTTGCCCCAATCGTTGCCCCATTCCAATATAAAAGAAGAAAATACAACAAAAGAAGTAGGAGAAGAAAAACAATCTCCTTCATCCAATTCAAAAGTTGTGTTGACTCTTTCAGAGCTAATGGAAAAATTGTTGAATGACAATTCTTGGCTCCTTGGATTATCTGAACGACTGGCCAAGAATAAGATTATTCTTAATGGCGAAGAGTTGAAAGACAAAGTTAGAGAATTCTTCTCAGAACAGGAACATAAGGGCTGTAAGGGAAAAGAAGAGGCTGACTGTCGTGAGTATGTTTTTAACTGGATTAAATACAAATACAAGAATTATTATGGAAATGAATCAAAGTGCAATGGCCAAATTAGCACAATTAAGATCGAAGCTAATAGGCCAGAAGACTACACCGGGTATTGTTAAGTTCCCGATGTCAACAGAGGAAGCTGCTCTTAATATCGAAGTGGCGTTCCAAGTAGAGGTAGAAAAGCGTGGTAATACTTATGTCAATAGTGAAGAACTGCATAATCATATCTGGCAGATAGCCGAGTTGTTCACCAAGCCTACCAACAAATTCGGTATTATGCTGTGTGGTGGCGTAGGTAACGGCAAGAGCACAATGATGTATGCCCTGCAGAATCTCATAAGGAGTCTTGAGATTCCTCTGATAGGTAATACAACATTTAGCACATACGGGATGAGAATAGAAAGCGCCAAGTTCATCTATAACCAAGTAAAAGTTGACTCTAAAGAATACTTACATCTACAGCAAACCAATATGCTTGGGATTGATGACCTTGGCGAGGAAGAGCCTACACTGATTAGCTATGGCAACCGTGTCACTCCTGTGATAGATCTCTTGTCATATCGCTATAACAGGATGCTTTTCACCATGGTGACAACCAACCTAACCCCACCACAAATCCGCATGCTCTATGGTATCAGAATAGCAGACCGTTTTAACGAGATGATGCTTATCCTTAACTATCAGGGGCTGTCTTTCAGAACACCGTAACATTCGGGATGTATAGTAACGTGGTGGACAGGGGCGACCATTAGCAATAATGGTGTAGCTTACTATACCAAAATTTCCGGTTTCTGTGCATGGCACACAAAGCCGTCGCGAGCAGAGTCGCTAAATTTAGGTAAGTAAGCCACGGGGCTTGCCCCTTTGGATTCCCCAGCAGGGAGTGACTTCTCCCTGCACCTACCGCTCAAGGCTCTGCCCTAAGAACCTGCCAAGGGCTACTTGCCCTATGGAACCTCGCAAGGGGGTGACCCTCCCCCTTGACCGCCCCGCTCAGAGGTCTCGACCTCTAAGAACTCTGACCAGGGAACAATCCCTGGACCCGATTGTTGAACAACTTAAAAGTTTACAAATTATGGCAAAAGGTGATAGATTCGTTGTCCTAACGATGGACAAGCAAACTGGCAATGCGGGGGGACTCTCCGCCCACATTGACCGAGAAGTATATGACGCTAATCTGGACCGAATGGTAACATTCCGTCCGAAGAGCGTCCGTGATGATTCTCGTACAGCACTCAACCGTGAATGCATTGAGGGAGCAAAAAAGGTTGGCCGAACACAAGCCATTTGGAACCGACTAAAAGAAGAAGGTTTTTCCCGCGAGAGTTCAGGCAAAAAGAAGATAGTAACGAAAGGGGAAAAGAAAACCCGTAAGATCAAGGATGATGCGGTCATCGCTCTATGTTTCATATGCAGTTCCGATGAGGAAACCATGAAGCAATTCGAGAAAGAGGGCAGGCTTGATGACTGGATAGACTCTACTCTTGGCTGGTTTAAGCAGGAGTTTGGTGACAAGAACGTAGTATCCGCTGTTCTGCACATGGACGAGACAACTCCCCATCTGCACGTCACAGTTGTCCCAATAACATACGAAGAGCCAAAGCCGCGTAAGGAGAAACCCAAGTTTGACGAGAGCGGAAAGCCCTTGCGCAAATATGAGACTGACGAGAACGGTAACATTATCCTCGATGAGAGCGGCAGGGCTATTGTCAAGAAGCGCACCTACAAGAAGCAAGAGGTAACAGCCCGACTCTCTGCCAAGGATATTTGTAATCCTGTAGCAATGGAACGTTGGCAGACAGGATATGCAAAGGCTATGGCCCCATTTGGTTTGCGTCGTGGGATTGCTGGCAGTAAGCAGAAGAGAGTGCCACCTGCTGAATGGAATCTTCAGCAAGTCAATGGTCAACTGATGGCTGTTGAAAAGGAAATTGAGGAAAAGAAAGCCGAGATTACCAAGATGGCTCAGGCATCTTGGTATGACAAGATATTTAACTCTGGGTTGAGTCCCACAGTGAGAAAAGTGCTTGAAGATAAAGAAAAAGAACACAAAGAAGAACTCCGTCAGGCAACAACCGCTGTTGACGAGGATGGCCGTCCCTATGTCTGGACAAGTGGCAGCAAGAAAGACCAGGATGTCACATGGGAAGAATTAGCCAAGTTCCGTGAAAAGGAGAAAAAGAAGGCAGAGATTCAAGCCAAAGCGGACAAGGAAACTGCTCTTGCCAAGGCTAATGCAGACAAAGAAACAGCTATTGCAAAAGTCAAAGCTGACGCAAAGGCAGAACTTGATGCCGAGATAGCCGAGAAAAACAAGTTATATAGCAACATCAAATCGTTGAACGAAAAGTTGTCCAAGTCTGAAGAGTCTAACAAGATATTACTTGGTATTCTCAAAGGTGTTAGAGATTTTATGTTTGAAACATGCGGCCAAAAGTTCAGTGAGGTTGTTCAGATGATTCTTGATCAATGGAAAGCTGGCATCAAACACTTTGCAAAGGAGATGAAAGATCTTTTTCTGCAAGCAATGAGTGACGAGAAGACTACAGAAGGTCGTAAGTCATATGTAAACGATGCTATTTGGTATGCAAAACTTCTCGTTAAGACAGTTACAGACTGGAAAGGAGATAACGCTACTATCAATTCCCTACAGGATGATGCCAATCGTATTGCTGATGGAACTTGGGAGTCATTTCACCAGCAGCGCAATCTGTTTTTTGAGGCAGCAGTCAATGCTTTGGTTGAAATGGGAAATTGTCCATCTCAGCGGCATTTGAACCAAAAGCAGGCCAATGCTATCGAGGCTTTTATCAAACAAGATGGAGGTGACAGAGACCTGCTATGTAGTGAAATTTGGGATAAAGTTAGCCCCAAGGTGAATTATTATTGGCGAGATGGCACTTTCGATGCGCTTGAAGAACTGCGCACAAGAGAGCTTTATGATAGAAAAGTTGATACTTCCATTTCATATTCGTCAAGGCACATGTAATAGGGTTCAACTGTAGTCTTTATGTAGAATAGCATAGTAACAACATCAAGATTATTACTATGCTATTTCTATTCTTTGCATCCTTCGGCGAGATCGAAAAAATGCTCCTCGGCTGCGACCTCGTCCTTGTCAATGCCGGGAATGTGGAACAAGAGGGGCTGGTGAGCAATTGCGAAAATGCCCACCATAGCCCAACTCAAATCTATGTAATGATGAATAGGTTCCATATCAGAAGCGACTCTTTACTTCATTACCGGCACCTTGTCCGCGATACTTGCTCTTGGCGGGATTGAAGTTATAACGCACGGTGAGTTCGAGGTTGCGAGTGTCGAGGCGCTTGTCAAGATAGATTTCGCGAATGTCGCTGTAGATGGTTGCTTTCTGGCGGATGCTGCCGAAGAGGTCGGTGCAGGCCAGTTTGACGGTAAGGCGATCGTTCCAGAAGGCTTTGTAGAGGCTGATGTCGAACTGCCACGACTGGGCGAGGTGGATGTTCTCGGCATCGCCAGCCGAACGCCACGAGAAATCGGCATTGAGCCAAGAGTCGAAGGGCAGGTTGACGGCGTTGTTGAAGCGCACGATGGTCATCGGGCTGTTCATCTTCCTGGTCTCGCCACGGTATTGCACTTCAAGGTTCTGCATCTGCGTGGCCACCATCAACTGCGGATGATACTTACCGAAGGTGGGTGCAGCCGATACCATCAGAGAAAGGTTGTCATAGCCACGGGCATTGTCCTTACGCAGCAGGGCGATGGTCGGGTCGTCCTTGTAGGATGAATAGGAGGTGATGATGTAGTCGTGGACGCGGGCATAGTCAATCATTCCCGTCAGCCACTTGTAGTTGAGTGCCAGCGATAGATTGTCGCGATACGATGGCTTCAAGTAGGGGTTGCCGCTCTCGTAGGTGTAGCGGTTAATGTACTTGACGTTGCCGCTGAGTTGGCTAAATGCCGGGCGATTGATATTACGCGAATACGAGAGTCGGGCACGCACGTTCTTCAGGGGATACATCAGCATCAACGAGGGGAAGAGGTCGCTGTAGGTACGGCTCTCGTCGCCCATCTTCACGCCGCCCTCATAGTAACGGCTGTCGAGGTATTCGTAACGCAGTCCGGCTATGAGCGTCAGTTTGTTCAGCCGCTGCATCAGTTGGACGAAGGCCGCCGTGCTGTTTTCCTCAATCTTCGTGTCGCTGGCATCGATGATGTTTTCCACGTTGCCGAACACATCGGTACGGTGAACGTAACTGCCCTCGGCACCTATCTCCAGATTACCTTTCCAGAGCGGATGGCCAGCCACGAACTTGGCGGCATAGAGGCGGTTCTTCACGTCGTTGCGAGTGGTCACGGTGCGGTCGTCGCCCTGCGTGGCATCCTCAAGGGTTTGGCTGTCGGAGTTCTGTTTCTGCAACAGCACGTCGGCATTGGCATCGAGCGACCATTTACCTGTCTGCCCAGCATAGTAGCCACTGATGATGTGCTGGATGTCGTCGCCGTCCACCTTACCACGTCCTGTAATCTGGTCGTCGTTCTGCTTGTCTATGAGCATGGTCGTGAAGTAGTCACTCGTCTGACTATTGGGGCGCGAGGTCACGGTATAGGTCATGCCGATGGAATGTTTGTCGTTCAGCATGTAGTTGAATCCGAGTTTCCCAGCCAGCATCTGATTCTTGTTGTAGTAGTGCATCAGGCTGTTCTGCTGATAGTGGCTCTGCAGGTAGGTGTCCTGTCGGCTGTCGTTGGTCTGACGGCTGCGGCGGTTCTCGTATTCGGCCATACCAAAGATGTCAAGTCCGCCCGTGCGGTAGTTCAGGTTCAGTTCCTCCAATCCATAGACGTAGTGGTTCACGCCCGCTACCGTGCGACTGTTGAAACTGAAACCCTCGCCGACGGGACGAATGGTCTTGATGCGGATGACGGCCTTGACGGTAGCGTCGTATTTGGCTCCTGGAGTCATCACCACCTCCACGTCCTTGATTTGATCACTGCTCAATTGGTCAAGTTCGTTCTGGTTGCGCATCTGCCGTCCGTTGATGTAGATGAGCGGAGTGCCACGGCCTATAACCTCAATGCTGTTGCCATTGCGAATTACACCAGGGATATGGGCAAGGACGTCATTACCTGTACCCATCTTCGAGAGGTAGGTTCCCTCTATAGTTGTCAGCAAGGCATCGTCCTTGATTCTCACCAACGGACGGGAACCTTTTACTTCCACACCTTTCAGCTTGTAACTGTCGGGCTGCATCCGAATTGTGCCGAGTTCTGTACTATGACAATATTTGTAAACGGTCTTATATCCAATGAAGGAGATGCGGGCGAGGACTGGATTTGTTTCACAGGGGATGACGAAGAGACCAGCCTCGTTACTTACTCCTCCACCTATGAGAGTAGAATCAGATGGATGAAGCAGGTAAACATTGGCGTATGCAACGGGCTGACCAGTTTCGTCAATGATGGTGCCCTTGTAGCGGGATTCCGTTTTCTGTATGCATTCCACGAAGATCTTCTTTCCTTCCTCTTCGGTACTTGTAGTGACGCGGATAGGATAGAAGCCTATCATTTGCTGGATGGCTTCGGGCAGATGCTTGTTCTTGACAGTTGTCGTGATACGAAAGTCCTCCAGTTCGTTGTAGAGGAAGTAGATGGTGTAACCCGTCTGTTGCTCACTGAGTTGTCTCAGCACATCAGAGAGGGATACGTTATTGTATTCACGCGATATTCGCTTCTGTGCTTGTGTACTGACAGTCAGTAGCAGGGCAAGAATGAGAGTAATATATCTGTTCATGGCGGCTGACTATTTTACGGTGATTTGATTATCGTTCAGTGTAATGTTCAGACGCTCGAACTGATTGAGGTCACTGACGACTTTTTCGATGCCCTTCTGCGGATGCCACATAAAATGGAAGCGGAGTTGTCGGGCTTCGTCATTGACAAACGTGACCTTAGCATCGTAATGAGCGGCTATCTCTGGCAGCATCTTTTCCAGTGGAATGTTGTCATAGATGATGGGCTGTGGTGTTGCGATAGTGTCGGTAGTCAGCGTATCAGCGGGAGTAACATTTGCGGACTTTGGAGTATTGATGACCTCCTCAGTCTTTGGTGTATGCTGCTGTGTGTATCTTACAATCTGAATGGCAGCAAAGGCAATACCTGACACAAGCAATACTCCGATGAAAGAGGCTGCAATCTTCATCCAGCCAAAACTATGTTGCTGGGGCTGGATTTTTTGATTGAACTTTTGCCATGCAGCATCCACATCAATGGGCTTGTTTGCCTGATGTTGGCGACTGCTACGTTTGGCTTCTGCCATCATGCGGTAGGTCTCACGTGTATCTTCATCACGGTTGATGATGTCTTGGATTTCCTGCTCGGTGTATGCTTCGGGGTTGTCGAGCATTTCCAATAACTGACGGATGTTGTCGTTAATCGTTTCCATATTCTTTTAACGTTTGAAGTGATTTCTGATTTTCTGAATGCTTTGGGCGAGATACTTGTAGGCGGTATTCGGATTCAGACCAAGCCGACGGGCAATCTCTGCAATAGTCAGATCTTCGTCGAAACGGAGATGGAAAATGCTACGTTGTGGTTCTTCCAGTTGCTCGTCCACGAAAGCCGAAATATTGTCAATTTGTTCCTGTTGTTTGTCAATAGGTTGCTGATCAATTTCGGTTTCAATAGGCAATAGGTTCTTCACCCGCTCATGCAGTTGCATTTGCCGTATCTCGTTCAGACAGGCATTGCGCACGGCTGTTAAAAGATAACTGTCGTTCTTGGGCGGAATGTCGCTGTCGGCAATCCGCAGGAAGATGTCCTGCACCACGTCCTCAGCCTCGCCGTCATCGCCCAACAAGACTCTGGCCAGATGAATCATCTCGCTGTAGTTCCGGCGGAAAAGCTGTTCAAGTATTCTCTTATCAAGCATATCAGTCTTTTGTTATTTGCACCCCGTTTTAGGGCACTTCTATATATAAGACACTTCAGACCCCTCGTTTTTTTACGGAAACACTAACTTTTTTCATTTTTCTTGTTATAAAACTAAATTTTGTGCAAAGGTAATGCTTTTAGTCGTAATTGCAATTGTCGAAAAGGAAAAGTATTCTTTAGTTGGATAGAAAATCGATGACTGTTGAATAGCAATAGATCTTTTTTATGTTGGTAAACTGCAAGAAGAAGGGGGCAAGCGGTGTGTGATTTTCGAAAATGGGTGCAAATTGGGTGCAACTTTGAAATGCGAGAAAAAGAAAAGTCCCGTAAATCATTGATTTACAGGACTCTTTGTTTGGCGCTTCAGGATGGGCTTGAACCAACGACCCCCTGATTAACAGTCAGGTGCTCTAACCAACTGAGCTACTGAAGCGGAGCATTATGTTCTAATTGTGGATGCAAAGGTAAGACGTTTTTTTTATTTCACCAAACTTTTTCGAGAAAAATTTCAGAAAACTGATAAAATACAATAAAAAAGCGAGTAAAAAGTAGGATATACGCTTGTAATAATGTATTTTTGCATTTTGAATTATAAGATTTTTAGATGAAAAAGTTTTTTCTTTCCTTATTGATGGTCGTGACGGCATTTCCTGTGGTGATGGCTCAGGAGAAGGATGATCATAATTTCACGGTGTCTAAGAATATGGAAATATTCAATGCCATTTACCGTAACCTGGATATGATGTATGTGGATACCCTCGATGCCGACCAGGTGATCGGTAACGGCATCAACAGGATGTTACAAGCGTTGGATCCCTATACCGTTTATTATCCGGAGGACAAGACGAAGGAGCTGACACAGATGATGACGGGAAAGTATGCCGGTATCGGAGCATTGATACGGTACAACATACAGATACAGAATTCTGTGATCGATGAGCCTTATGAGGGAACACCGGCTGCCAAGGCGGGATTGAGGAAAGGTGATGTGATACTGAGCATTGATGACTCTACGATGGTGGGAAAGGATAATGCGTATGTCAGCAATCATCTGCGTGGCGAGGCTGGTACCACCTTCCTGCTGAAGATCCGTCGGCCCGGCACGGGAAAGATTCTCCAGAAGAAGATTACCCGTGAGAGCATCCAGCTCCCTTCCTTGCCCTATTACGGTCTTCAAGAGAATAATATCGGATATATCAATCTGAACAGTTTTACGGATAAAAGCTCCAAGGAGGTGCGAAAGGCCTTCATAGAGATGAAAGAGCAGGGGATGAAGGGGTTTGTCTTTGATCTCCGTGGTAATGGCGGCGGCTCAGAGTCGGAAGCTGTCAATATCGTCAATATGTTTGTACCCAAAGATATCAGTATCGTCTCTAATAAAGGGAAGCTGAAACGAGGAAATCATGAGTATAAGACGACAGTGGAACCCTTGGATACCGTGATGCCTATCGTGGTGCTGGTGAATGGCGAGACGGCCAGTGCCAGTGAGATTACCAGCGGTGCCCTGCAGGACTTGGACAGGGCGGTCATCCTCGGAACGAGAACCTATGGCAAGGGTCTCGTGCAGCTGCCCCTTGACCTGCCTTATAACACACAGATGAAACTGACGACCAGCCATTATTATATTCCCAGCGGGAGATGTATCCAGGCCATCAACTACAAACACGGTAACGGCGGGTATGTGGAACATATACCCGATTCCCTTACGCGCGTCTTCCACACGCTCCATGGCCGGGAGGTGCGTGACGGCGGTGGTATCATGCCGGATGTGGAGTGCAAGCCAGACTCCCTTCCTAACATTATATATTATTTAAGCGCTTCCGGTCAGGACTCCACGGAAGTGATGTTCAACTGGGTGACTAATTACATCGCTAATCATGAGACAATAGCACCGGCCGCATCCTTTGAGATAAGCGATGCGGAATATGAGGATTTCAAACAAACAGTTGTCAGCAGTGGCTTTAAGTATGATCCGGAGAGTGACAAGGTGATGGAGACGCTCAAGAAGGTGATGCAATTCGAGGGTTACTATGACGAGGCCAAGGACGAGTTTGAAAACCTCCAGAAGAAACTGACACATGACGTGGGACATAGCCTGGACCTTCATAAAGATCTTGTCAAACAGGTGCTCGCCGGTGAGATCGTTGCAGCCTACTACTATCAGAAAGGGGTCATCCAGAATACCTTGCGACAGGACAAACAAGTGAAGGAAGCCTACCGACTGTTGCTTGATAATGAGGAATATAGACGTATTTTAAGTCCAAAACAATAAATTTTTCAATAAAAACGAGAAAATATTTGCAGGGTTGCGGATTTATTCGTAAATTTGCACCCGTTCAGTGGAATGAGGGGCTGTCAAGCTCCTCATTTTCATTTAATATATGAGTTATGATTGATAAAAACATTGTAAGAGTTTTAGTGGAGCAATGGTTGGAAGGGAAAGACTATTTCCTGGTGGACATTGCAGTTAGTGTCGATAACAAGATTGTAGTAGAGATTGACCATGCTGATGGAGTATGGATTGAGGACTGTGTGGCTCTGAGCCGCTTTATTGAAGATCATCTGAACCGTGATGAGGAAGACTTTGAGTTGGAGGTAGGCAGCGCCGGATTGGGACAGCCTTTCAAGGTACGCCAGCAATATGAGAACTTCACGGGTAAAGAGGTGGAGGTACTCGATGCCGATGGAAAGAAATATAAGGGAATACTCTCAGGTGTTGAGGGAAATGATTTTACGGTTCTCTGTAATGAAAAGGTAAAGGTGGAAGGTAAGAAGCGCCCCGTCGTACAGGAGGTGCCCCATACTTTCCAGATGGACAAGGTAAAGTATACAAAATATTTAATAAGTTTCAGATAAGCTATGGCAGCAGTAAAAAAAGAAGAAAGCGTGAACATGCTGGATGCTTTCAGGGAGTTTACAAACGATAAGAGTATTGACCGTACTGCGTTGGTAAGTGTGCTCGAGGAGAGTTTCCGCAATGTGATTACCAAGCTTTTTGGTAGTGATGAGAACTTTGATGTGATCGTCAACCCTGACAAGGGTGACTTCGAGATTTACCGTAACCGTGTGGTGGTTCCCGATGGTGAGGTGGAAGATGAGAATCGTGAGATCAGTCTCTCTGACGCACAGAAGATAGAGGATGACTATGAGGTGGGAGAGGATGTGTCGGAGCGTGTGGACTTCACGAAGTTCGGACGCCGCGCGATTCTGAACCTCCGTCAGACCTTAGCCTCCAAGGTTCTTGAGCTGGAGCACGACAACCTTTACAACAAGTATAAGGATCGTGTGGGACAGGTGGTGAGCGGTGAGGTTTACCAGGTGTGGAAACGTGAGGTGTTGCTTGTGGATGATGACAATAATGAGTTGATCCTGCCCAAGAGTGAGCAGATTCCTGCCGATCAGTATCGTAAGGGAGAGACCATCCGTGCCGTCATAGCCCGTGTGGATAACGAGAATAACAATCCCAAGATTATCCTTAGCCGAACATCTCCGGTCTTCTTGGAGCGTCTTCTTGAGGCAGAGGTGCCAGAGATCAATGACGGCCTTATTACCATCAAACGTGTCGCACGTATGCCGGGTGACCGTGCGAAGATTGCCGTTGAGAGCTATGATGAGCGTATCGACCCCGTAGGTGCCTGTGTCGGTGTGAAGGGTAGTCGCGTGCATGGCATAGTAAGAGAGTTGTGTAATGAGAATATCGATGTGATAAACTATACGTCAAATACGAAGTTGTTTATCCAGCGTGCGCTGAGCCCCGCCAAGGTTTCCAGCATCAATATCGATGAGGAAAACAAAAAGGCAGAGGTCTATCTGCGTCCTGAGGAGGTAAGTCTTGCCATTGGCCGTGGCGGTATGAACATCAAGCTGGCCAGTATGCTGACGGAATATACCATCGATGTGTTCCGTGAGGTTGACTCTTCAGAGGATGATGAGGATATCTATCTGGATGAGTTCTCAGATGAGATCGATCAGTGGGTTATCGATGCCATCAAGGCTATTGGCCTGGATACGGCAAAAGCGGTGTTGAATGCCCCATATGAGATGCTGGTGGAGAAAGCTGATCTTGAGGAAGAGACTGTTGATCAGGTGTTACGTGTATTGAAGGCTGAATTTGAACAATAAGAAATACTGAATGAGTTATAGAATAAATAAGGCGATTCGTGAATTGAACATAGGACTTCAGACGGCCGTTGAATTCCTGGAGAAGAGATCAGATTTGGGAGAGGTCCGTTCTGACCTCAGCTTTAAATTGTCTGATGCACAATATGACGCGCTGGTAAAACAGTTTAAGAAGGACAAGGAGGTAAAGGGGCTTGCGGGCAAGCTCTTTCCCAAACATCCTAAAGAGAAGAAAAAACCAGCTGAGAGAGAAGAGCCGCAGGTAAGCAATATCGGTGTTAAACAACAGTTTAAACCGTTGGGAAAGATCGACTTGAGCGCTCTCGGAAAGAAGACAGAGCCTGCCAAGTCTGCTGAGCCTGCCAAGGAGACAGAGAAACCAAAGGTGATGGAAGTGACAACACCTGTTAAGACGGCTGAGGAAAAACCTGTTGTAGAGGTAGAACAGCCTGTTGTCAAAGAGCCTGCAGTGGAACCGGAAGTAGTGATGCTTGCTGTGGAGAAGCCGAAGGAAACGACGACTCTTGTCGAGGAAAAGGCGATGGCTGCTCCTGCCGAGCAAAAGACAGATCCGGCGAAAGAGACACCGGCTCAGCAAGCCGAGCCTGTCCAAGAGGAGAGCAACGATGGTGGTGTCTTCGTCCTGAACAGCGAGAAGAAGATGACTCCTAAGGTGAATGTCTTGGGGAAGATCGACCTTGACAGTCTCAACCAGAGCACTCGTCCGAAGAAGAAATCGAAGGAAGAGAAGCGCAAGGAGCGTGAGGAGAAGTCGATGCAGCAGGGTAATGGCGGCAATGAGAAGAAGAAACGTGCCCGCATCAACAAGGAACGTGTGGATATCGATGCCGCTGCCCGTCAACCGATGAACAACGGTGGCAAGGGTAACAAGAACAACAACCAGAATATGCCTGGCGGTGGAAAGAAGAACAAGAAGAAACGTATTCAGAAACCGTTGGAGGTCAATGAGGAGGATGTGGCACGTCAGGTAAAGGAGACGTTGGCACGCCTCACCAGTAAGAGTCAGAACAAGAAGGGTGCCAAGTACCGCCGTGAGAAACGTGACGCGGTGCAGGAGCATCTGCGTGAGCAGGCCGCGGAGGAGCGTGCGGAGAGTAAGACTTTGAAGCTTACCGAGTTCGTGACGGTCAGTGAGCTGGCTACCATGATGAATGTGGGCGTTAACCAGGTTATCGGTACGTGTATGAGTATCGGTATCATGGTAAGCATCAACCAGCGTCTGGATGCTGAGACGATCAATATCGTTGCCGATGAGTTCGGCTTCAAGACAGAATATGTCAGTGCGGAGGTGCAGAATGCCATCACGGAGGAGGAAGATGATGAGAACGACTTGGTGGCTCGCGCTCCTATCGTTACCGTCATGGGACATGTCGATCACGGAAAGACCAGTCTGCTAGACCATATCCGCAATACCAACGTGATTGCCGGTGAGGCCGGTGGTATCACCCAGCATATCGGAGCTTATAACGTGAAGCTCAGCGATGGTAGGGAGATTACCTTCCTCGACACTCCTGGTCATGAGGCATTCACGGCTATGCGTGCCCGTGGTGCTCAGGTGACGGATATCGCCATTATCATCATCGCTGCCGACGACAGTGTGATGCCGACGACCAAGGAAGCTATCGCCCACGCTCAGGCAGCCAACGTGCCGATGGTGTTCGCCATCAACAAGATCGATAAACCCGGAGCTAACCCGGATAAAATCCGTGAGGACCTGGCTAATATGAACCTCCTGGTGGAAGACTGGGGCGGTAAATATCAGTGTCAGGAGATCAGCGCAAAGAAAGGTATCGGTGTGGATGAACTGCTGGAAAAGGTGCTTCTTGAGGCCGAGATGCTCGACCTGAAGGCTAATCCTAACCGTAAGGCGACCGGTTCTGTCATCGAGAGTTCTCTGGATAAAGGACGCGGCTATGTGTCAACGCTGCTTGTCAGCAATGGTACTCTGAAAATAGGGGATGTGGTGATAGCAGGGACAAGCTACGGACGTATCAAGGCGATGTTCAACGAGCGTAACCAGCGCGTGGAGTCGGCAGGACCATCCGATCCTGTGATTATCCTAGGTCTGAACGGTGCACCCACCGCCGGTGACTCTTTCCATGTGATGGAGACTGAGCAGGAGGCACGAGAGATCGCCAACAAACGTACACAGCTGCAACGTGAGCAGTCGCTGCGTACGACGAAGACAGTGGGACTTGACGACATCTCTCACCGTATCGCCTTAGGCGAGTTCCACGAACTGAATATCATCGTGAAAGGTGACACCGACGGTTCTATTGAGGCACTGTCTGACTCATTCATTAAATTGTCAACCGAGAAGGTACAGGTGAACGTCATCAGTAAGGCTGTGGGACAGATCTCTGAAAATGACGTGATGCTGGCCAGTGCTTCCAACGACTGTATCATCGTGGGATTCCAGGTGCGTCCTTCCGCAGAGGCTCGTCGCCTGGCAGAGCGTGAGGGCGTCGAGATCAATACCTATTCCATCATCTATGATGCCATCAACGAGGTGAAATCTACGATGGAGGGTATGCTCGATAAGGTCATCAAGGAGCAGATAACCGGTGAGATAGAGGTGAAGCAAGTCTTCAAGATCTCCAAGGTGGGCACCGTTGCCGGTGGACTTGTCATCGACGGAAAAGTACACAACAAAGACAAGGCACGTGTCATTCGTGACGGTATCGTGGTATACACCGCTAAGATTGATGCCCTAAAACGCTATAAGGATGATGCGAAAGAGGTGGCGACAGGTCTGGAATGTGGTATCTCGTTGGTGAACTTCAATGATATCCAGGTGGGAGACGTCATCGAGACATTTACTGAGATAGAAGTACAGCAAACATTATAATGAGTGAGAAGAATGAGTTTGTACGTCAGGTGGCAGAACAGAAATATCAGTTTGGCTTCACCACCGACGTACATACTGATATTATAGACAAGGGACTTAATGAGGATGTGGTCCGGCTGATCTCTGCCAAGAAAGGGGAGCCGGAGTGGTTGTTGGAGTTCCGGCTGAAGGCATTCCGCTATTGGCAGACACTCAGGCAGCCTACTTGGGGACATGTCCACCTGCCTGACATCGACTATCAGGCTATCTCTTACTATGCCGATCCGATGGCTAAGAAGAAAGAGGAGGGTAAGAAAGAGATTGATCCGGAACTAATGAAGACCTTCGATAAACTGGGTATCCCTCTGGAAGAGCGGTTGGCACTCAGCGGCACTGCCGTGGATGCCATCATGGACTCGGTATCCGTGAAGACCACGTTCAAAGAGAAATTAGCAGAAAAGGGGATTATCTTCTGCTCTATCGGAGAGGCCATCCGGCATTATCCCGACCTTGTACGGGAGTACCTGGGATCCGTGGTGCCCTACAGGGATAATTTCTATGCAGCCCTGAACAGTGCGGTGTTCAGCGATGGCTCCTTTGTGTATATCCCTAAGGGTGTACGCTCCCCCATGGAGCTGAGCAGCTATTTCCGTATCAACGCGCGGAATACGGGACAGTTTGAGCGCACGCTGATCGTGGCGGAAGATGACAGTTATGTGTCGTACCTCGAGGGGTGTACCGCACCGATGCGTGACGAGAACCAGTTGCATGCCGCTATCGTGGAGATTATCGTGAAAGATCGTGCTGAGGTGAAATACTCTACCGTACAGAACTGGTACCCCGGCGATGAGCAGGGTAGGGGTGGTGTTTTTAATCTTGTAACAAAGCGAGGCGATCTCCGCGGTCATCATTCCAAGCTTTCTTGGACACAGGTGGAGACAGGCTCCTCCATCACGTGGAAATATCCGTCGTGTATCCTCCGTGGGGATGACTCCGTGGCGGAGTTCTACAGTGTGGCTGTCACTAACCACTATCAAGAGGCGGATACCGGCACGAAGATGATCCATATCGGGAAGAACACCCGATCGACGATTATCTCTAAGGGTATCAGCGCAGGACATAGCCAGAACAGTTATCGTGGACTGGTACGTGCTACGGCGAGTGCGGATAATGCCCGTAATTACAGCAGTTGTGACTCGCTGCTGCTGGGATCCGACTGTGGCGCACATACCTTCCCCTATATGGATGCCCATAACGATACTGCCATCTTCGAGCATGAGGCGACAACCAGCAAGATCTCAGAGGATCAGCTTTTCTATTGTAATCAACGGGGCATTCCCACAGAGCAGGCTGTCGGCCTGATTGTCAACGGATATGCCAAGGAGGTGCTCAACAAGCTCCCCATGGAGTTTGCCGTAGAGGCACAGAAATTATTATCAGTAACACTTGAGGGAACAGTAGGATAAAATTATGTTAGAAATACACAACTTACACGCAAGTATTGGCGATAAAGAAATATTACGGGGTATTAACCTGACGATAGCGGATGGCGAGACACACGCTATCATGGGACCTAACGGTTCGGGTAAGTCGACCCTGTCGGCGGTATTGGTAGGTAACCCCTTGTATGAGGTGACTGAAGGCTCCGTCTATTTCAACGGACATGATCTTCTCTCGATGAAACCGGAGGAGAGAGCACACGAAGGATTGTTCCTCTCGTTCCAGTATCCTGTGGAGATTCCCGGGGTGTCGATGACCAACTTCATGCGCGCTGCCATCAACGAGAAACGCAAATATGAGGGTAAGGAATCGATGAATGCAGCGGAGTTCCTCAAACTGATGCGAGAGAAGAGAAAGATCGTAGATTTAGACGCTAAGCTGTCCAACCGTTCTGTCAACGAGGGATTCAGCGGTGGTGAGAAGAAACGTAATGAGATCTTCCAGATGGCGATGCTCGAACCGAAGTTGTGCATCCTGGATGAGACAGACTCCGGTCTTGACGTTGATGCCATGCGTATCGTAGCGGAGGGTGTTAACAAACTGGCTACCCCGGAGCGCTCTTGTATCGTCATCACACACTATGACCGTTTGTTGGAGATGATCATCCCACAGTATGTCCATGTGCTATACAAAGGATGTATTGTGAAGACGGCAGGACCTGAGTTGGCAAAACAGATTCAGGAGTATGGCTACGACTGGATCAAGGAAGAGATTGGTGAGGAGTGATGATGAAGTGCGAAAATCAATATATCGACCTGTATCAGCAGGCACGGCAGATGATCAAGGGACATAGCGCTCCCGTGATGAATGCCGTGCGTGACAAAGCCTATGAGGATTTCTGCCACTTAGGATTTCCACGTGGCTCAGAGCGATATAAATATACTGATATACCGAGATTGTTTGAGCCTGATTATGGTCTGAACCTCAACCGACTCGAGATTCCCGTGGATCCTTATCAGGCTTTCCGGTGTGATGTCCCTAATCTGAGTACCTCTCTCTATTTCGTGCTTAACGATAGCTTTTATGACAAGGCATTGCCAAAGAGTAACCTTCCCGAGGGTGTCATCGTTGATTCCCTTCGTGTCGTGGCAGACAAGCATCCTGAGTTGGTGGAGCGTTATTATGCGAAGATCGCTAAGAGTGAGGAAGATGGAGTCACTGCTCTGAATACAATGTTGGCACAGGATGGATTGATGATCTACGTTCCTGAACATGTGAGGGTTGACCGTGCCATACAGGTGATAAATATCCTTCGCTCGGATGTTGATATGATGGTCAACCGACGGGTGCTCATCGTAGTGGAGGAGGATGCGGAGGTGAAGGTGCTGTTCTGTGACCATACCGCTGACGATTGTCATTTCCTTACCACACAGGTGGTAGAAGCCTTCGTGGCTGATAATGCCTGTATGCACCTCTATTGCATGGAGGAGACTCATGCCAAGAATGTGCGGGTGAGTAACGTGTATATCCAACAGGAAGCCCACAGTGATGTGAAGCACCATGTCATCACGCTGCACAATGGTGTGACCCGTAACATGACCGATCTTTCCTTCAAGGGGGAGGGAGCGGAGTGTTTCCTCTGCGGTTGTGTGATCGCCGACAAACAACAACATGTGGATAACAATACCTTGATCCATCATCAGGTGCCTTGCTGCACCAGCAGGGAACTGTATAAGTATGTCCTTAACGATGAGGCGGTGGGGGCTTTCGCCGGTAAGGTGCTGGTGGATCACGGAGCGATGAAGACGGTGTCGCAGGAGACCAACCAGAATCTCTGCGCCTCCAAGAAAGCCCGTATGTACACCCAACCTATGCTTGAGATCTATGCCGATGATGTGAAGTGTGCCCATGGCAGCACCGTGGGACAACTGAATGATGCCGCTCTCTTCTATATGCGTCAGCGTGGCATCAGTCTGGAGGAGGCGAAACTGCTCTTGGAGTTTGCGTTTATCAATGAGGTCGTTGACCAGATGGAACTGGTGCCCTTGCGTGACCGTCTGCATTATCTGGTGGAACAGCGGTTCCGTGGGCAGCTTAGCAAATGTGAGGGATGCAGACTGTGTAAGTAAGATATTTTTATCGTTTGACTATCTGAATAAGAAAAAATATCCTTATATTTGTGCCTGTTAATCGAATGTAAGATGATATACGATATCAACAAGATACGAGGTGATTTCCCGATACTCTCACGGGAAGTGTATGGTAAGCCGTTGGTTTACCTTGATAACGCGGCTACCACGCAGAAGCCCCGTCAGGTGGTGGATGCGATGGTGGAGGAGTATTATAATGTCAACGCTAACGTACATCGTGGGGTACATTACCTCAGTCAGCGGGCCACCGACCTTCATGAGGCAGCCCGTGAGAAAGTGCGTGCCTTTATCAACGCCGCAAAGACAGAGGAGATCGTTTTCACTCGTGGAACGACGGAGAGTCTGAACCTGGTGGCGAGCTCTTTCTGTGATGCCTTCATGAAAGAGGGTGATGAGGTTATCGTCTCCGTGATGGAGCATCACAGTAATATCGTACCCTGGCAGTTGCAGGCACAGAGGAGAGGCATCGTCCTGAGGGTTATCCCGATGAATGAGCGGGGAGAACTCTTGCCGGATGCTTACGAACAGCTCTTCAACGAGCGTACCAAACTGGTGAGTGTCATGCATGTCAGCAACGTCCTGGGCACGGTGAATCCTGTCAAGGAGATGATAGCCGTAGCCCATGCGCATGGCATTCCCGTGATGGTGGATGGTGCGCAGAGTGCTCCTCATTTCGGTATTGACGTACAGGATCTCAACTGTGACTTCTTTGCTTTCAGCGGTCATAAGATGTATGGCCCTACCGGTGTGGGTGTTCTTTACGGCAAGGAGGAGTGGCTGGATCGTATGCCACCTTATCAGGGTGGGGGTGAGATGATAGAGCATGTCACCTTCGAGCATACCACCTTTGAGCGTTTGCCTTTGAAGTTTGAGGCAGGCACTCCGGATTATGTCGCCACCCACGGATTAGCTACCGCCATCGATTACATCCAGTCGCTTGGCATGGAGAATATCTCAGCGCATGAAAGGATGCTGACGACATACGCCATGCAGGAGATGTCGAAGATTGATGGGATGCGTTTCTTTGGTGAGGCTGAGGGGAAGGATGCCGTCGTCTCTTTCCTCGTGAGAGATATCCATCATCTGGATATGGGCACCTTGCTCGACCGTTTGGGAATCGCTGTGCGTACCGGGCACCACTGCGCGCAGCCTTTGATGGATCGCTTGGGGATATTAGGTACTGTCCGCGCCTCCTTCGCCTTATATAACACCAAGGAGGAGATCGATGCGTTGGTAGCAGGAATACAGCGTGTCGCCCGGATGTTCTAAAGTCTTCTTACAACAGCTGTCTGCATTTTCTGAGTGCGACGAGAAGCCATCCTAAGGCGAGGAGTCGTACAGTGATCGCGTATCCCATGGGGAGGATGCCAAGAAAGAGTGCTGCCTGTGCTTCCAGCAACGCCCATGTCTGACGGTTGTTGACATCACGCTCTAACACCATGGAATAATAGTTGCTTAGCTTCCTGATGGGTATATTCATGGTCTCTTTCATTTTGTGTATGTTCTGCGAGAGTCTGTTGATGACAGACTGTTGCATGTTGAGGGCTATTTGTCTTTCCATATCTTTTTTTTATTCTGTTTCTTGTTTCTGTGGCAAAATTATACTATCTTTGTGCACAAATAGTTCAATTATCCAACTATTTTAGGAAACGAACGTTAAAGTTTTCCTGAGGTGTCATTATATAATAAGGTGTAGAGATGTTAAAAGACCATTATTACGAAGGAATGACAGAGGCTGGCTGTGATGAGGCAGGACGAGGCTGTCTGGCAGGAAGCGTATATGCTGCCGCCGTCATTCTGCCGGTAGGCTATCAGAATGAACAACTGAATGATTCCAAGAAACTTACCGACCATCAGCGGAAGACCCTTCGAACGATCATTGAGCGGGATGCCGTGGCTTGGGCTGTAGGTATCGTGACGGCCGAAGAGATTGATGATATCAATATTCTCAATGCCAGTATTCTGGCTATGCATCGGGCCCTGGACCAACTGAAGGTGCGCCCTGAGGCAGTCATTGTGGATGGCAACCGTTTCAAACCTTATCACGAACTGCCTTATACGACCATTGTGAAAGGTGATGGCAAGTATCTCTCCATTGCCGCGGCGAGTATATTGGCGAAGACCTATCGGGATGATTATATGAACCGGTTGGCGGTGGAGTATCCGTCATACGACTGGCATCGCAACAAAGGCTATCCCACCAGGAAGCACCGTCAGGCCATCAAGGAATATGGTATCACACCCTATCACCGGAAAAGTTACAATCTTTTGGGTGATGAACAGTTGGAAATCCCTTTTGATTTTTAGAGATTATTATGCGTCATAGTAAACTGGAGAGTGAGCTTAATCTGCTACTGTTATTGGCAGAGAACAACAGTATGACGGTGGAACAGTTGTGCCGGCGAATGAACCTGTCACGCCGTAACCTCTATTATTATCTGGAGTTCTTCCGTGACGCAGGCTTCATCGTGGAGAAAAGAGGAAGTGTCTATTCCATCGACCGTGACTCTCCTTTCTTTAAAAAGGTCATCGAAAGAATCTCTTTCACCGAGGATGAGGCCATCGTTATGAACCGACTGCTGAATAAGACACGTGAGGATGCGATCATACGAAACCTGAAAAACAAACTGAACCGCTACTACGACCTCAACACACTGGTGGATCCGCTGATGACGGAGGAGCAGGCCACACGGGTGCTGAGGCTCAGCGAGGCGATAAAGTTCAAACAGCTGGCCGTCCTCAAAGGCTATTCTTCTCCTCACGGAAAGAGTCAGCGCGACCGGTTGGTGGAACCCTTCCTGTTGATGAACAACAACCAGGAGGTGAGGTGCTATGAGCCGGCTTCGAGGATGAATAAGACGTTCAAGATCTCCCGCATTGGAGAGGTGGAATTATTAGCGGACAACTGGATGTACGAAGAAGAACACCGCATTATGTTTACGGATATCTTCATGTTCTCCGGCGAGGAACTCTTTCCGGTAGATCTGCGGATGGGCGTGCTGTCGTCGCGACTGTTGACGGAGGAATATCCGCAGGCATCGTCTTTCATCCACCAGGAGGACGATTACCATTGGCTCTGTCATCTCGATGTCTGCGGATATGCCGGCATCACCCGTTTTGTGATGGGACTCTATGAGGATATTGAAATCCTCGGGGATGATTCTTTTAAGGAGCATATCTCCGAAACGGTCTCAAGGTATTATCAACAGAGTATAAAATAATAATTTTTTTACTCCTTTTCTTAATATTCGTATTGAAATACGGAAAATATGTTTATCTTTGCAGGCACAACTTGTTTGGAAATCGATAGATGACGATGAGAATTAGAATCCTTTTAATAACTATCCTATTAGCTCTCATGACAGTGGAAGCTGTTGCCATACCAGCCAGACCCGGGCAATGGAAGGTCATCCGGCTGGCCGACGGGACAAAGGTGAAGGTGATGGTAAAAGGCGATGAGCGTCTGCATTACCTGGCAGACTCCTTAGGGAATGCTTACCAAAGAGTTCCTGATACGGACTATTACCGGTTGATGGATATGGAGAATGTCGAGGCGCGGTCGAGGGCACTGAACACCGCGAATAGGATACGCAGGGATGCCCGTATGGCTAAGCGTTCCAAAGCGAGTGGTGGGCTGACAGGTGAGAAGAAAGGACTGATCATCTTGGTGGAGTTCTCAGACAAGACATTTGAGGAAGGCCATGACAAAGCATATTACGAGCGGGTGGCCAACGAGAAGGATTTTGTTCATGCGGATGGTTTCAAGGGAAGCGTTTACGACTATTTCTACGCTCAGAGCGAAGGACTCTTTCAGATGACCTTCGATATCATAGGTCCCGTGAAGTTGTCGAAGGGCTACGCATACTACGGTGCCAACGACTCTGATGGTTGGGACAAGCGTGACGGACAGTTTGCCTATGACGCCATCAAGGCAGCGAAGGATTCGGTGGATTTCTCCACCTACGACTGGGATCAAGACGGAGAGGTGGACCAAGTGTTTCTTCTGTATGCCGGTCCCGGTGAGGCCAATGGGGGCGATGATGATACGATATGGCCCCATGAGTGGGGACTGAGTGAGGCTTACATCACCCTTACGTACAATGATGTGTTGATTGATACCTATGCCTGTGGGTGTGAGCTGCAGCCAGATAAATATAGCTATAAGGGTGACGAAATAGTCGTTTCCAGCTGGAAAGTGGATGGCATCGGCACAATCTGCCATGAGTTCAGTCATTGTCTGGGGTATCCCGATTTCTATGACACTAACTACAAAAGTCAGGGCATGGGCTACTGGGACTTGATGGACAGTGGCTCTTATAACGACGACGGGTTCCTTCCGGCAGGATTTACCAGTTATGAGCGTTGGGTGGCAGGATGGAAAGAACCGATTGTACTGACAGACTCCACTACGGTGACGGGCATGCAGCCTCTCAGCGAGGGTGGTGACAGCTATGTAATCTACAATGACGGTAATGAAGACGAGTATTATCTGCTGGAGAACAGGCAGCAGACGCATTGGGATGGTGATATCCCCGGAAAGGGTCTTCTTATCCTGCACGTCGATTATAAGGCATCGGCCTGGGAGAAGAATGAGGTGAATGATGTGGCTGACCACCAGCGGATGACATGGATAGCGGCAGATAATAAATATGGTTACACGGAATATGACGGGGCATATTACTACAGCTATTCTGATATGGCAAAGGATCCCTACCCCTATGGCGGCAATAACAGCTTCGGCAATACCACCACACCCGCTGCCACGCTCTATAATAAGAATAGCGATGGTACGAAATATCTGAACAAAAGGGTTTACGATATCACCCAGCATTCCGACAGGACCATCTCTTTCGTGTTCGGCTCGGATGAGCCTGTCGTGGAAAACGTGATTGAAGGAGACACCCTTTTCTACGAGAGCTTCGACAAATGTAAAGGTAAAGGCGGGAATGATGACGTATGGGTGAGTATCAATGGCCAAGAGAACTCAAACTATATAGCCGATAATGAAGGATGGGAAACGATCTTTGTACGAGGCGGTGATCAATGTGCGATTCAAGGCTCCGGCACTAAGACGGGCATTGCGACGACTCCAACTATCAATGTGCAGGATGGTGATTATCTCCTCTTCAAGGCTGCACCTTGGGGAAATTCAAGTATAACGCTGGATTTGTCCCTCAGTGAGAATACGATGGGCTGTACGGTCTCTACTTTTAATTTAGAACCCAAGAAGTGGACTGACTGCAAGACACAGTTTAGTGGTTCGGGAGATGTGAAGGTTACCTTCGTACCCGAAATTAAACGTTTCTTCTTGGATGAGGTACAGGTGATACGCCCCGTCTCCACTGGTATTATGGAGATCCATAAGACAGCTTTCAGCGACAATAGCCGTATCTACACCCTCGACGGACGTTATGCCGGAACAGATACCAGCCTTCTGTCCCCCGGGCTCTATCTGATGAACGGGAAGAAGATAGTCATCAGCAGAAGAAGGTTGTGAAACCCTGTCATTCATATAAAGTCTCGACACAGAACTTTCATAGAAACTTATTAAACAATAATATAATAACAGAGACGTCACAATGCGACGTCTCTGTTATTATATAGAGGATTATTACCCTAAGTCAGTTCAATCGTTAGTACACAGCATACGCTTGTTTATACAAAGTGATGTATTGATTAGGATCAGAATTGCTAGTCAGACGTATCCAAGACGGATTTCTTCCATTGTCTGTTGTAATGGTGAAAGTTCCGACAAATGGCAGGTAGGTCTTCTCGAAATCAGTGATATAAGTCAGGATGAGACTTGCATTACTGTTTCCATAGGTGTCATAGACAATCTTCACCTGATCTTCGCCAATGAGTGTGCACTTCATTTTTAAATATCCCCAATAACTGATATAAACATATAGCACACTACTCTGGTAGTTGAGGTATTTCAGGTCGAATTCACCGGCGAAAGCCGTCTGATTCTGTATTCCCACTCGAGCTGCATCCCACATAGTCTTGCGCAAACTAATACAATAAAAAGACTGAATAACACGTTAAAAAGCCAAGAAAACAATGAATGAAATATATAAAATAATTGAACATGTCGCATCTCTTTTAGAAGGAACAAACGCCTTCATTCAGATACAAGTTAACGACCGGTATTACTCACGTAGGGTGGGTAATATCAACAAACTTACAGACAACCCCGTGGTTATCACTCAAGACAGAACCTCTAATTTTATCGACTGGATGGAGGAACAAGCAGACAAAAGAGGCGTTACTGAAGCTACCAGGCAAAACCATCATGCTTGCATCCGTTTGTTACGGCAGTATAATAACCAGCTGTCTTTTTCTAATATAAATATCTCTTCCATCCTGGCTTTCGACCGCTATTTACGTGATCAACATTACAAACAAAATACGATCGGCAAGATTATGAGTATCTTACGTACCTATGTGCGGCAGGCCATTGATAACAATCTGTTGACAACGGACCCCTTTCGTAAATATAAGGTGAGCATGGTGCAGACGAAGAAAGATATTCTCACAGAGAAAGATCTTGTAAAAATCAAAAATCGAAAAGTGTATCAATCAGTTGTCTGGAGAAGAGTTGGCCGTGGCAAAGGGATTTCTTTTTGCCGTTTATACAGGGCTGAGATACTCTGATGTGAGCAGGGTAACCCGTCATGATATCAAAAAGATCGGACGTAATGAATGGCTGTTCCTTAGGATGCAAAAGACGGGGAATGAAGTGAGGGTGCCGCTCAGCAAGATCTTCGGAGGGAAGGCACTTTCACTGGTTGACAAGAAAAAGACAAGACTCTTTCCCATGCCCAGCAATGCAATGTGTAATATTATATTGGGTAAGGTGATGAAAGAATGCGGCATCAAAAAACATATCACGATGCACTGTGCAAGAGTAACCTGTGCCACCCTGTGTCTTTCACGGGGAATGCCTATCACCTCCATACAGCACATCCTTGGGCATCGTGATGTGAAAACCACGGCTAAGGTGTATGCTCAGGTTACCGACACCACGCTCTTGAAAGATGTAAAGAAATGTTGGAAAGCCAACAATAACTAATCCAGACACCCTATCTGTAGGGATGACGGAGATCGTTTTTCCACTGCATTTAGTGATTAACTTTACCTGAAATAGACACTGAAACTCCTTCGAGAAACCATCCAATTCACACCGATGGGTTGTTGGATTTACATGATCATCCTGCATTAGAAGTGCTGAAAGATAAGAGGTAGCAGACGGGTAGGTAATAGGTAGGCGATAGGTAGTGGGAGATTTTGTAGTACTAAATGATTTTGAGAGAGTTACGTAGAATTAGGTGGCCGATGGCGTATCTGGCGGTTACCGGCGAAAAAAATAATTGAAAAGTGTACTACTTTAGGGCACAATGGCATGGAGTCGTGGATGTAAACCTCTTTCTCTATAGGCTATCTATGATCTTTGGCTCAACACAGGTATTCTCTTTCATGGTATGTTAAATAGATAAAAGTTTTATTTAAAAATAATCTCCTTTTTAAAATAGAAAAAGTAATAAATATGCGAAATATACACAAATATTAAGGAACAACTACAATTTATGTATGTTTTTTTTGTTTGTTTCAAAAATATTTCTTAAATTTGCATTTAATTTTAATATGTGTCATATTAGTTTGCGCAAAACTATTAAAAAAATTCATAATGCCGGTTTTGGCGTAAAATGGTTTGCGCAGAACCTTATTTTACATTTGTGGAGAGAGTAATTTATGGACAATATACTTACATGTGAATGTAAATTAGCTGCATTGCCTGCGTTACGCCTGTGCAGTGGCTATTGTTATGCCTGAGTGCCTCGGAGGTGGCAAGGATAGGTCGGAAGACAACATTTTATATATATTTAATTAACATGTAATATTTATGAAGAAAAGACTCAGTATGATTTTGGCAATGCTCCTGTTCGTAATAGGAGGAGCGTTTGCACAGACTAAAGTCACAGGAACTGTAGTTTCCCAAGACGACGGAGAGCCCATTATCGGTGCATCTGTCGTAGTACAGGGATCTCGCACAGGTACGGTGACCGATGCTGACGGGCGGTTCTCGATAAACGTGCCTGCCGGTAAGAAAATCACGGTGAGCTACATCGGCATGGAGTCGCAGACGCTTACACCGAGAAACGGTATGCGCGTAGTGCTGGCTCCCGACGCCACCGCCCTCGATGAGGTTGTGGTTACTGGTATGCAGCAGATTGACAAACGTCTGTTCTCCGGAGCGTCCACAAAGATCTCGGCAGCCGATTCCAAGCTTGATGGTGTTGCTGATATCTCTCGTTCACTGGAAGGCCGCGCCGCCGGTGTGAGTGTACAGAATGTATCAGGTACTTTCGGTACCGCACCGAAGATCCGCGTGCGTGGTGCCACCTCTATCTATGGTTCATCAAAGCCTCTGTGGGTTGTCGATGGAGTGATCATGGAAGATGTCACCGAGGTGTCTGCCGACGACTTGTCGTCAGGTGATGCGGAGACCTTGATCTCCAGCGCCATCGCCGGTCTGAACTCGGATGATATTGAGAGTTTCCAGATCTTGAAGGACGGTTCGGCTACCTCTATCTATGGTGCGCGCGCTATGGCCGGTGTGATCGTTATCACTACCAAGAAGGGTAGGGCAGGACAGGCTCACATCAACTACACAGGTGAGTACACCATGCGTCTGAAACCGAGCTACTCTACGTTCAACATCATGAACTCTCAGGACCAGATGGCTATCTATCAGGAGTTGCAGCAGAAAGGTTATCTGAACTATGCAGGAACCTCCAATGCCATGAACCAGGGTATCTACGGTAAGATGTATGAGCTGATTAGTACTTATGACGCTACGACCGGACAATTCGGTTTGGCAAATACGGATGAGGCTATCGCCGGTTACCTGCGTGAGGCTGAGTACCGTAACACCGACTGGTTCGACGGGCTTTTCTCTACCGCCATACAGCACAACCACTCTGTCAGTATGAGTGGTGGTACTGACCGCTCCAACTACTACGTGTCATTGTCCGCCATGTATGATCCGGGATGGGCACGGCAGAGCAAGGTGGAGCGTTATACGGCTAACATGAATACCACCTTCAAAGTGTCAAAGCATGTGGATGTCAACTTAATCTCCAATGCCTCTTTCCGTAAGCAGAAGGCACCGGGAACCCTTTCCTCTGAGCTCGACGCCGTATCCGGAGAGGTAAAACGTGACTTCGATATCAACCCGTATTCCTATGCCCTGAATACCTCACGTGCATTGGATGCCAATACCTTCTATACACGTAACTATGCACCTTTCAACATTTACCATGAGTTGGAAAACAACTATATGGACTTGGGCGTGACAGATTTCCGTGCACAGGGTAGTATCGATATCAAACCCATCCAGCAGGTGAAGATTACGTTGCTCGCCGCAGCAAAATACTCCACCACCTCGCGCGAACATTATATTATGGATGATTCTAACCAAGCATTGGCATACCGCGCCATGCCGACATCAACCATCCGTGACAATAACCCGTTCCTTTACAGCGATCCCGATGACCCATATGCATTGCCGATCTCGATATTGCCAGATGGTGGTATCTACCAGCGTACCGACAACAGGATGTTCGGATGGGACTCTCGTGTATCCATCTCATACAACGATGTCTTCAACGACACACACATCGTAAACCTCTATGGTGGTGTGGAGACCAACTCCGCTGACCGTCACGCCACATGGTTCCGTGGCTGGGGTATGCAGTACACTATGGGTGAGATTCCAAACTATGCATACCAGGTGTTCAAGAAAGGACAGGAGGATGGAAGCGACTACTACACCATGAGTAATACACATTCCCGCTCGGCTGCTTTCTTCGGTACAGGTACCTATTCTTACAAGGGACGCTATCAGGTGACTGGTACAGTACGTTATGAGGGTAGCAACTATCTGGGAAAGAGCCGCTCTGCCCGCTGGATGCCCACATGGAACATCTCCGGTGCATGGAATGCCCATGAGGAGGCCTGGTTTAAGAATGCCTTCAAGAACGACTGGCTGAGTCACGGAACTATCCGTCTGTCTTACTCTCTGACCGGTGACCGCCCTGCCGCCACCAATGCACAGCCGATCATCCGTAGTACTACCCCGTGGCGTTACTTCACAGGAAACTCTGAGACTGCACTTTACATCTCACAGTACGGAAACGGCGACCTGACCTATGAGAAGAAACATGAGTTCAACGTAGGTGTGGATCTGGGATTCTTCAATAACCGCGTCAACTTCACAACCGATGTGTACTGGAGAAAGAACTTCGACCTTATCGGTTATGCTACAACAGAGTTCTATGGACGTCAGGCTCTGAATATCGCAGACATGAAGTCAAACGGTATCGAGATGTCACTGACGACTACCAATGTCAAGTCGAAGAACTTCACTTGGACTACCAATATTATCTACTCACATACTCACAATGAGGTGACCAAACTGGAAAACTACGCACGTGTCATCGACTTGGTGTCAGGTAGTGGTTTCACCATGGAGGGTTACCCTGTACGTTCTTTGTTCAGCATTCCTTATATGGGCCTGACAGATGAGGGTCTGCCTCTGTTCCTCGATCAGGATGGAAACATCACATCCACAGGAATCTATTTCCAGACCCGTGACCCTGAGAAGATGGGCTTCCTGAAGTATGAGGGCTCTGTCGATCCGACAGATACCGGTTCTTTCGGTAACATCTTCAAGTGGAAGGGTGTGACCTTGAATGTCTTCATTACTTATTCATTCGGTAATGTGGTCCGTCTCGATCCGGTCTTCCGTGCTTCTTACGACGATTTGAACTCTATGCCAAAGGAGTTTAAGAACCGTTGGGTGGTTCCCGGAGACGAGAATATCACCAATGTACCGGTTATCGCATCACGTCGTCAGAATACGAACGACAGTAACCTGTCATACGCATACAATGCATACAACTATTCTGACGTACGTATTGCCAAGGGTGACTTCATCCGTATGAAGGAAATATCTTTGAACTACGACTTCCCCAAGACCCTTATCAGTAAGATGAAGATGAGTAATCTCTCTCTGAAACTGCAGGCTACCAACCTCTTCCTTATCTATGCGGACAAGAAGTTGAATGGTCAGGACCCGGAGTTCTTCAATACTGGTGGTGTGGCATTGCCTATGTCTAAACAGTTTACCTTGACACTCCGTGTCGGACTGTAAGGAGAAGATTAGAAATATATATACTTAAAGGATTAATTGAATATGAATAAATATATTGGATTAACAGTTGTAGCCTTCTGTATGTGTCTGGTGTCTTGCGATGACTATCTCGATAAGTTGCCTGATAACCGTGCGGCCCTGGATACAGAGAAGAAGATCGTGACGTTGTTGACATCGGCATATCCGGAGAATGATTTTATTCTCGTGAATGAGCTGTTGGCTGACAATATCGATGATGACGGAGAGACCAACCCCTATTCAACTCGATTCCTGGAGCAGGTCTATTATTGGGAGGATGTCACCGAGACAAACAACGAGGATCCCAACCACATCTGGACAACAAGCTATGATGCGATCATCTCTGCCAACCAGGCATTGGCAGCCATTGATGAGTTGGGCTCTAACAGCTCTTCTATGCAACAGGCACGCGCCGAGGCTTTGTTGTGCCGCGCTTACGGACATTTCGTCTTGGTGAATGAGTTCTGCAAACACTATAACTCAGCAACAAGTGACAATGATCTCGGTATTCCTTACATGACAGAGTTGGAGGAACAGCTGAACCTGCACCATGAGCGTGGAACCGTAAAGGAAGTGTACGAGAATATCGATAAAGACATTCAGGAGGCACTGCCACTGATTGGTGATGACAATTACGATGTGCCAAAGTTCCATTTCAACCAGAAGGCAGCTTACGCCTTTGCCACCCGTTTCTATCTCTTCTATGAGCAATGGGACAAGGTGGTACAGTATGCCAGCCAGTGCCTAGGTACCAATCCGGGTACGATGCTCCGCGACTGGAATGTCATGGCAACAATGACACAGGACCGTGACGTGATTACCAAATATTATATCGGCTCATCCATCAACAGTAACCTTTTGCTGATGACAGCCTACTCTAACCTCGGTGTATTCTTTGGTTCCTACACTACATGGAAACGATTCTCTCACCATAGGTTCGTGGCACAGAACGAGACCGTCATGGCACCACAGGTATGGGGTACAAACGGCACCGAAGGATATTATATGACTCCCAAAGTGTATTCCGGATCTAACTATGATTTCGTCATCCTTTGGAGATTGCCTTATCTGTTCGAGTACACCGACCCGGTGGCTGGAATCGGTTATCGCCGTACCATCTACCCGGCATTCACCACGGATGAGGTGCTGCTGAGCCGTGCGGAGGCATATATCATGCTGAATCAATATGACAACGCTATTAACGATATGAACCTCTGGGTGCACAATATCAACAAAACCACTACTGAACTCACCAAGGATATCATTGTTGATTTCTATAAAAACATGAACTACTGTTATGAATTTGTTGACAATAACGGTAATGTGGTGAGAGAGGATGGATTGGTGTCAACACCCAAAAAGCACCTACACCCGGCGTTCACCATCGATGCCGAGGGCTCTGACCAAGAGTGCCTGCTACAGTGTGTCCTCTGCCTGCGCCGCATCGAGACCTTGCAAATGGGTCTGCGCTGGTGGGATATCAAGCGTTACGGTATTGAGATCCCCCGCCGTGTAATGGATGCCAACGGTTCCCCGGCAAAGGTAACCGACTGGCTTCGTGTCAATGATGAGCGCCGTGCCATTCAGATTCCTGTTGACGTGGTTTCCGCCGGTATTGAACCGAACCCACGTGTCGTCTCAAGCAATGACAATGATCTTGGCGAAGAATTACAACCCATTAACATTAATGAGTAATGAATATGAAAAAGTACAGAATATTATACATCGTGCCAATCATGCTGCTGGCACTGGCTTTTACCGCTTGCGACAATGACGCGATCGAGGAAGAGAGTGTCATCACTGTCGATAGCTACCAGATGAACCAGTTCGACAAGTGGCTGAAGGCAAACTATGTGGATCCTTATAACATCAAGTTTAAATACCGTTATGAGGAAATCGAGAGTAACTACAACTACTACACAGTGCCGGCTGATATGGATGCCGCCATCATCATGGCTCACTTGGTGAAGTATCTCTGCGTGGAGACGTATGATGAGGTTGCGGGTATGGAGTTTACCAGAAGGAATTTCCCCAAGGAGTTCTATCTGATAGGAACATGGGAGTTCCGTAACAACGGTACCTATATCCTGGGTACTGCCGAAGGAGGAAAAAAGATCCTCTTGGCAGGTGTCAACTATCTGCCCGCTGTGCTCAAGGGAACTTACTCTCCTACCTATAATGTCACAGAAGGCCTGAATCACTTCTACCTGAAGACCATCCACCATGAGTTTACGCATATCCTGAACCAGACCAAGGAGTACTCTACCGACTTCAAACAGGTTACCGGTAATGGCTATGTGGCCGACTCTTGGAGTGACTCTCCCTATGATGCGAGAGATACCTACCTGAAGAGAGGCTTTATCTCTGCGTATTCACAGATGGAAGACCGCGAGGACTTTGCTGAGATGCTTGCCATGTATGTCACTCACGATCAGGATTGGTGGGATACTCAGTTGGCAGATGCTAATGATACATACGATGACGAGCAGACAGCTACCGGTAAGGAGCTCATCGAGAACAAACTCGATATCGTCCGCGACTATATGAATGTCTCTTGGGGAATAGATATTGACCAGTTACGTTCTACTATCCTGCGTCGTCAGGGTAATATCGTATCAGGTTTGATAGACCTTAACTCTGTTGCGGTAGAATAATCATTTAAAAACAGAAGAATTATGAAGAAGAAAAGCATATTCTTATTCCTGCTCATGGCGTTGCCGACATTGTTGCTTACGTCATGCTTGAAAGATCAGGAGGATAAGTTCGATGAACCTGCTTCGATACGTATGAACAGTTATCTGCAGAACGCCGCCAACATACTGAAAGGCAATGCTAACGGATGGGTGCTGAACTATTTTCCACATAGTGAGCGTATATATGGCGGATATAGCTACACACTGAAGTTTGACGGCTCAGATGTGGAAGTGCGTTCCGAGCTGGATGATCCCAGTGAGGTATATGTCAGCAAATATCGTCTGATCAGCGACGACGGACCGGTTCTTACCTTTGATACCTATAACGAGGCTATGCATTATTTCGCCACACCGTCGGCTGGCAATTACCAAGGCTACGGAGGTGAGTTCGAGTTTATCATTATCAGTGCTACCGCCGAAGAGGTGATCCTGAAGGGAAAGAAAACTGGTAACCTCATGTACATGCACCCGCTGACAACCAGTGGAGAGGAATATCTGACAAAGGTGAACGATGTGATTGAGGAAATGTCATTCAGCGTATACACCTTGTCTGTCAACGGGCAGGCCACAGATGTAAGTACCTCTAACCGTACTATGACCTTCAGCAACAATGATGGATCAGAGACAGCGACAGCTTCCTATTACTTTACAGATGAAGGAATGCGGTTCTATGAGCCTGTGGAGTTTATGGGGGAGACCATCAGCGGTTTCGACTATCAGAGTGACGTGGTGTCTTACAACAGCACCGGCAATTCCAACGTAGTCCTTAACGGTGTCGTTCCTCCGGTCAACGAGGTGTTTGTCACCGGTGACTGGTATCTGGCATACAGTAAGTTGGGCGAGTTTGCACAGCCCTATTGGGATGAGCTCAAGAAGGGTGCCGACGGAGAGGGCGAGACAATTGGTGTCGCCGCGTTTACAACCTTCTCAGGACGTTTCGGTATCTATCTCACCTCTGGTGTCTATGTCTGTTTCTTCGGCTTTGAGTACGAGCTTCTGGGCGAGGACAGGATCAAGATGTATTACAAGAATAACGGATCAAACACTCAAGAGAGTAATGCCAATTGGTATGTCAACTATGCTAATTATGGCTATGGTATGTACCCGTTCGGATATGACGCTTCGTCGGCACGCACCTTCAAGTTGGTTCCAAATAAGGTGAAGAGTCCTACGATCATTGTCTTGCAGGATGAGAGTGAGCCTACGAATGTCATAACGTTGACTTCTAGTACCGTTAATAATCCGTTTGAGAACTAATCATTTAAAATAGTATTTCGTATATGAAAAAAATATTCAGTTTCTTCGTTTTGCTCACAGCTGTGACCATGTTTACGGCATGCGGTGATGAGGATGCTACCTATACACCGACACCTACGCTGGAGATTACCAAGGCCGACTTGATGTTTGAGGCTACAGGTGGTTCCGGTACGATTCAGGTGAATACCACAGGTGCACTGACGGCCTCCACGGAGAGCAGTTGGGTAACACTGAGCGTCAGCGGAAATACGGTAAACGTGACGGTTGCAGAGAATCCGACTCTCGACGGTCGTTCAGCTACTATCATTCTGACCTCTAACGGCATCACCTCTCAGGTGTCTGCCTCTCAGAAAGGTGGTACATACGGACTGTCAGGAGGAACCATATATTCTTTTGACAATGCCGCACGCACACTCAATTTAGGATTGGTGCATACCTCTGCAGTGACAGTGAAGAGTCTCTGTGACTGGCTCACGGCTTCATTCAACTCGTCCACTGATGAGTTTGAGATCAATGTGGCTAAGAATGACAGCGGCTGGCGCCGTACCGGACAAATCGCTTTCCAGACAGGTGATATCCAGGATACTATCACTATCACACAGTTCGATTTCATCGACTGTGTACAGGGTACCTATGCACTGATGTATTATTCATCCGGTGCTTATACCTATGTGCTGGTGGATATCGCCAGTACAGGTGGTAGCAGTGGTACGATGACCTTTACCTCTGGGTCTTTGGCAACACTGGGTGTCGTGGTTCCTATCACGTTTGATGCCTCTACGTATTCATTCACTATAGCTAACTTCAACGACTTGGATGCTACCTACACCAGAAATGGTGTCACATATAAGTTGAATACGATGGTGATGATGACAAATGGTTCCAGCATCTACCGTGTAAGACCAGCCTCACTGCCATACTTGACGGCGTCTCTTGAGGAAGAGGATGGAGATATCTATTTCGACATGAGCGCGGTATATAGCACATATAGCTTCTATGGCTTGCGTATCGGCTATGGTACCGGTGGCTACGACGGCTATGTAGGTGCTTATACCACATTCCCGTATTGCTATCTGTATAAGCTATAGTCTTTTACAGTCGTAATAAATTTTATCCCCCGTACATAATTTGATATGTGCGGGGGATATTATTTCTAAAGATTTTGTCCAACCGACAAAAAGCAGTAACTTTGCGGTTGGTATGAACGAGGCTACAAAGAGATTCATTGAGACACATCGTTTGGAGGATGTGCCACGCCTGGCATTACAAAAGGCGCCGGGCGATGCCGTCGATATGTCTTTTGCCCTCAATCAGATTCAAGGATGGCAGATAGCCAAAAAGAAAATTCCTTCCTGGGCGAATACCGATGGAATCCTCTACCCTCCGCATCTCTCCTTGGAACAGTGCTCGAGCGAGCAGACGGCACTTTATAAGCAAAGGCTCTGCCATCGTTTGCTGCTACATCCTCTCTTGCGACAACGAAAACCTTTCTCTTTGGTTGATCTGACCGGTGGCTTGGGAGTGGACTTCTCTTTTATGTCCAGGGAGTTCGACCGATCCTGTTATGTGGAGCGGCAGAAGGAACTTTGCGAACTGGCTGAGAATAACTTCCCCTTGTTAGGACTTGACAATGCGAAAGTGATGTGTCAAGAGGCAGAGACATTTCTCTCGGATACCTCTCCTGTGACATTCTGTTTCCTTGATCCGGCCAGAAGAGACACACACGGAGGGCGTACCTATGCTATTACCGACTGCACACCGGATGTGATAAGACTGAAAGACGTACTGTTGAAAAGCGCTGACTATGTGTTGTTGAAACTATCACCGATGTTGGATTGGCATCAGGTGGTACAACAGTTGGGTGATGTCTTGGAGGTGCATATCGTTTCTGTGGGTAACGAGTGTAAGGAGATACTGGTGGTGATGTCGGAAAAGTTCCACCAGCCGCTTCAGCTCTTCTGTGTGGATGATGAGGATGTCTTCCTGCCCTTATCCGACAAGTCAGCAGATCTTCAAAATAAGGCCATTTCATCGGATAATATTGACACATGGAGTTTTCTGTATGAACCGAATTCCTCTATTATGAACGCCGGCTGTTTCGACGCCATCACACGACAGTTCCCGGTCGTTCAGATTTCAGCTAACAGTCATCTTTTTGTTTCCGAGAAGAAAGTTGACGCCTTTCCGGGACGTCAGTTCCGGATCATCGATATCGCTACAATGAACAAGAGATCACTGAAGCTGTTTCTGCGGGATTTGAAACAAGCCAATATCACGGTGAGAAACTTCCCAATGTCTGTGGCGGAACTTAGGAAACGGCTGCGGTTGGGAGAAGGAGGGGATATCTATCTCTTTGCAACGACAACAGCCGACCGCCAGCATATCCTGTTGAAAACAAAAAAACAGATGAAAAACAAATAGCATATTTGGGAATATAATTATTTTTTGCTACTTTTGCACGTTAATTCATTATCTGATATACATGGCTGTAAAGATTAAAAGAGTTGAAACGAAGAAAGACCTCAAGAATTTCATAGAGTTTCATTATGATTTGTATGCTGGCAACGAATACGATGTCCCGAACCTGTTCAGCGATGATATGAACACGCTGCGGAAAGATAAGAATGCGGCCTTTGATTTCTGCGAGGCAGAGTATTTCCTGGCATATAAGGACGGAAAGCTATCCGGCCGCGTGGCTGCCATCATCAACCATAAAGCCAATGAAAAGTGGCAGACAAAGAGTGTGCGTTTCGGGTGGATCGACTTTATCGATGATATGGAGGTCAGCGCCGCTCTCCTCAAGGCTGTGGAGGATTATGGGAAGGAGCATGGTATGGAACAGATAATCGGTCCGTTGGGCTTTACAGACTTCGACCCGGAAGGTATGCTCACTCAAGGCTTTGACCAACTCGGCACGATGGCGACAATCTATAACTACCCGTATTATCCTGCGCACATGGAGAAACACGAGGGTTTTGTGAAAGATAATGACTATGTTGAATTTAAGATCTATGTGCCGGAGGAGGTGCCTGAGAAAATGAGGAAGATCTCTGAGATGATTATGAAACGGTATAACCTCCATGTACGCACGCTGACAAAGAAAGAAATCTTTGAGGGTGGTATGGGTAAGAAGATATTCGGACTGATTAATGATACTTTCAAGGATCTCTACGGCTTTTCAGAGCTTTCCGACAAACAGATAAACCAGTATGTGAACATGTATCTTCCCTTGGCAGACCTCAACCTCATCCCTGTCGTAGAGGACTGGACCACTGAGGAACATAAGTTGGTGGGAGTGGGTATCACTATCCCATCGCTCAGCAAGGCACTGCAGAAGTGTAGAAGGGGCAGGCTGTTGCCTTTCGGATGGTGGCATGTGTTACGTTCTCTGAAGATGCACAAGACAAACATCGTCGATCTGGAGATGATCGGGGTATTGCCGGAGTATCGCTCAAAGGGTGTCAACGCCCTGATGTTCTACCATCTCATACCTTGGTACAATCGCTATGGCATAGAATGGGGAGAGAGTCAGGTGGAGATGGAGTCGAATGAGAACGTGCAGGGTCAGTGGTCTTACTTCCATACCATCAACCATAAGCACCGTCGCTGCTATAAGAAAGTGTTTTAGATTTTTCATATATCATAGGTACTACAGGCATATAGCTACTATCATCAATAATGAGCGAGATCAAGAACAAAGATTTAGAGATTCAGGAAACCGTAGAGTATGTAGATAATAATATCATACATCTGTCGGACATGGAACATGTACGTACTCGTCCGGGTATGTACATCGGACGTTTGGGCGACGGGTCGATGCCGGAGGATGGTATCTATGTGTTGTTGAAAGAAGTCATCGACAACTCTATTGATGAGTTTAAGATGAATGCCGGTAAACGCATAGAGATTGATATAGAGGATAACCTGCGCGTCACGGTCCGTGACTATGGACGTGGCATCCCTCAGGGAAAACTTATCGAGGCTGTCAGCATGCTGAACACCGGAGGAAAGTACGACTCCAAGGCTTTTAAGAAGAGTGTCGGACTGAATGGTGTCGGACTGAAGGCGGTCAATGCCCTCAGTTCCCGTTTTGAGGTGAAAAGTTTCCGTGACGGTCAGGTGCGTTCCGCTACGTTCGAACGGGGTGAACTGAAGAGTGATATGACTGCCGCCACCACCGATGAGACAGGTACTTATGTCTTTTTTGAGCCCGACAACACGCTTTTTAAGAATTATGTCTTCCACGATGACTTTGTGGAGGTAATGCTCCGTAACTATACCTATCTGAATACGGGTCTGATTATCATGTATAACGGCCGACGGATCATCAGCCGTAACGGATTGGAAGACCTCCTGAATGATAATATGACGGTGGATGGTATCTATCCGATCATCCACATGAAAGGAGAGGATATAGAGATTGCCTTCACGCATACCAACCAATATGGTGAGGAGTATCATTCTTTCGTAAACGGTCAGCACACCACACAGGGTGGAACACATCAGTCGGCTTTCAAAGAGCATATCGCCCGGACGATCAAGGAATATTTCAACAAGAACCTGGAATATGGGGATATCCGTAACGGTATCGTTGCCGCCATCGCAGTGAATGTAGAGGAACCGATGTTCGAGAGCCAGACGAAGATCAAGTTAGGCTCCCAGACCATGAGTCCCGGCGGCGTCAGTGTCAATAAATATGTGGGTGACTTCGTCAAGACGGAGGTGGACAACTTCCTGCATAAACATACGGATATCGCCGAGGTGATGTTGGGAAAGATCCAAGAGAGTGAGAAGGAGCGTAAGGCCATGGCAGGTATCACCAAACTGGCGCGTGAGCGGGCTAAGAAAGCCAATCTCCATAACAGGAAGCTCCGCGACTGTCGTATTCACTTCTCGGATGTCAAGAACGACCGTAAGGAAGAAAGCAGCATCTTTATAACGGAGGGTGACTCCGCCAGCGGAAGTATCACCAAGAGCAGGGATGTGAACACACAGGCAGTGTTCTCTCTGCGTGGAAAACCGCTTAACTCCTTCGGCCTCACCAAGAAGGTGGTGTATGAGAACGAGGAGTTCAACCTGTTGCAGGCAGCCTTGGATATAGAGGACGGCCTCGATACCTTACGGTATAATAAGGTGATCGTGGCAACAGACGCGGATGTGGACGGTATGCATATCCGTCTGTTGATCATCACGTTCTTCCTGCAGTTTTTCCCCGATTTGATAAAGAAAGGTCATGTATATGTTCTTCAGACGCCATTGTTCCGTGTACGCGCCAAACGAGCGAAAATCAAGAACAAGAAGGTGATTGCCGCTGAGGATAGGAAGATTGCCGAGCAGAAAGGAAAGAAGAGTGATTATATCACCCGCTACTGCTACAGTGAGGAGGAGCGTGTCAATGCTATCAAGGATTTAGGACCTGATCCGGAGATCACACGCTTTAAGGGATTGGGTGAGATATCTCCCGATGAATTCGCTGGTTTTATTGGTCCAGATATCCGCTTGGAACAGGTTACATTGCATAAGACCGATCAGGTGCAGAAGCTCCTGGAGTATTACATGGGTAAGAACACGATGGAGCGCCAGAACTTCATTATCGACAACCTCGTTGTTGAGGAGGATCGTCCGGAAGAGCCCGAGGCATATGGTTAATATATAAATATTCGGCTGTTTTATCACATTATCAATGAGTAAAAAGATCGTTTTATTTTCAGTAGCGTTAGTTTTCGCTATTTTATATACGACACCAGTAAAAGCTCAGCTCCGCTTGAACTTAGGAGCAGACAGTCCGCTGCGTAAACTGCAGTTGGCAGAGATGTATATCAATGCCCAGTATGTCGATACCGTGAATGAGTCGAAGCTCGTGGAAGATGCTATACGAGGTATGCTCGAGAAGTTGGATCCGCACTCCACCTATTCCACTCCCAAGGAGGTGAAAGCCCTGACAGAGCCTCTACAAGGCAATTTCGACGGTATCGGGGTGCAGTTTAATATGGTGGAGGATACATTGATCGTGATACAGCCTGTCGTGAAGGGTCCTTCGGAGAAGGTCGGTATCTTGCCGGGAGACCGTATTGTAACGGTCAACGACACAGCGATCGCCGGTGTGAAGATGTCACGTGAGGAGATTATGCGCCGTTTGCGCGGGCCGCGTGGCACTAAGGTGAGGCTGGGCGTGATGCGCAGGACCGTGCCGGAGATGATGCACTTCATCGTAGTGCGTGACAAGATTCCTGTGAAGAGTCTTGATGCGGCCTATATGATCCGTCCCGGAATAGGGTATATCCACTTTAATAATTTTGGGGCGACAACCTATGAAGAGGTGATGAAGGCGCTGAAAACACTGAAAGAACAGGGTATGACGGGGCTTATCCTTGACCTCCAGGATAACGGCGGCGGCTATCTGCAGGCAGCTGTGGCGATAGCCAACGAGTTCCTGCAGGAAGGTGATCTGATCGTATATACAGAGGGTAGGAGCGTAAAACGACAGACGTTCAATGCCAAAGGCAACGGTGCGATGACATCAGGAAAATTAGTCGTCTTGGTGAATGAGCTGAGTGCTTCTGCCTCAGAGATCCTTTCCGGTGCCATACAGGATCAAGACAGAGGACTGATCGTCGGTCGGCGCACTTTCGGTAAGGGGTTGGTGCAACGTCCTATCGACCTGCCCGATGGTAGTATGATCCGTCTGACCATCGCTCATTACTATACCCCTACAGGCCGGTGTATACAGAAACCTTATACCAAGGGTGATCTGAAAGAGTATGAGATGGACTTTGAGAATCGCCTGAAACATGGTGAGCTGACCAATCGTGACAGTATTCATTTTGCCGACTCACTGAGATATCAGACGCTAAGGAAGCACCGCACGGTATATGGTGGTGGCGGTGTGATGCCGGATGAGTTTGTTCCTTTGGATACCTTACAATATACTCGTTTCCATCGACAGCTTGCCACGAAGAATATCATTATCACCAGTACGCTGCGTTATATCGATGACCATCGTGATGAGTTAAAGACGCTCTATCCTACCTTCGACAGCTATAACCAAAACTTTGAGATTCCTCAGAGTATGGTTGATGTAATCCTTCGTGAGGCCGAGAAACAGAAAGTAAAAGCAAAGGACGATGAGGAACTCTCACGGACACTGCCTTACCTGAAACGACAGTTGAAGGCGCTGATAGCTCGGGATATCTGGGATATGAGTGAGTATTACCAAATCATGAACGAGGTTAATGATATCGTAAAGAAAGGTATTGAGGTAATCAGCAGAATGGAGTAACCGTATTCCTGCTGGTTATCTTTCCCGTAGGGCAAGGGCTTTGTCCTCGGCAGCCTCCATGGTTTCCCGCTCTCCCGGACCTTTGTCATTCAATCCGCAAAGGTGCAGGATGCCGTGGATAATGACACGGTATAGTTCTTCTTCGTAGGTTTTCCCAAACAATTCGGCATTACTCCTTACCGTGTCTAAGGAGATCACTAAGTCACCGTTGATAACATCCCCCTCATCGTAATCGAAGGTGATGATATCGGTGTAGTAGTCGTGTCCCAGGTATTCATTGTTCACCTCTAAGATCTTCTCGTCATCCACGAAGAGATAACCGACATCTCCCACTTTCTTTCCATAGGTGGCTGCCACGGCCTTTATCCATGCAGTGGTGGCTCTCTTCTTGATTTTCGGCATCTTGATGCCTTCCGACTGGTATGTAATCATCTGGTAATGCTTCAGGTTGATACTTAATTTTGTTATGGAAGAAAAGCGGAGACGTCTTTCCCATAGTGCTGCAGCTCACGCACCATCGAAGAACTGATATGAGCCAGTTGCGGATCGGCACAGATAAGGAGGGTCTCCACATCACCGATATGCTTGTTAATCTCTGCCATCTCCCGCTCGTATTCGAAGTCTTTCACCGACCGTACACCTTTTATAATAAACTGTGCCTGCTCACGATGTGCCAGATCAACGGCCAGGTCTTTATACACCTTCACTTCAATCTTAGGCTCTGTGGCATAGATGCGGGCGATATTCTCCCTACGCTCCTCTGCCGGCGTCTGTCCTTCCTTGTGTACATTCGCCTCCACGACACCAATAACCAACCGGTCGAAGAGCGGCAACATCCGTCTGACAATATTGTCATGCCCGATGGTAAAAGGGTCGAAACTACCTGTAAAAATACCTGTCTTCATCATCGCTGCTATTCAAAAAGGTTTGGTTCCATGATATTTCCATTATAAGGATTACGCCCGAAATGACGGTATGCCAGATCGGTAACCATCCTTCCGCGCGGAGTCCGCTTGATGAATCCTTCCATGATGAGGAACGGCTCGTAAACTTCCTCCACGGTGCCGCTGTCCTCGCCGATAGCTGTAGCGATAGTGGAGATACCGACAGGTCCGCCCTTAAACTTGTCGATAATCGTAAGAAGAATCTTGTTGTCAATCTCGTCCAATCCATACTGGTCGATATTCAGGGCGGCCAGGGCAATCTTCGTGATATGACTGTCGATACGTCCGCTGCCTTTCACCTGAGCGAAGTCACGAACACGTCGTAACAGCGCATTGGCGATACGAGGTGTGCCACGTGAGCGTCGCGCTATCTCAACGGCAGCATCCTCGTCAATGGGTATCTCTAAGATCTTCGCACTACGTTTGATAATCTTGGTCAGTGTCTCGGGCTCATAGTATTCCAGATGCAGGTTGATACCGAAACGGGCACGCAGAGGAGCTGTCAGCAGACCGCTTCGGGTGGTGGCTCCCACCAAGGTGAAGGGGTTCAGTCCTATCTGGATGCTGCGGGCAGATGGCCCCTTGTCGATCATGATATCGATACGGTAGTCCTCCATGGCGGAATACAGATATTCCTCCACGACAGGAGACAGACGGTGTATCTCATCAATGAACAACACATCGTTGGTTTCCAGAGAGGTGAGAATACCAGCTAAGTCACCGGGTCTGTCAAGCACCGGTCCGCTGGTAATTTTAAATCCCACGCCCAGCTCATTGGCGATGATATTACTGAGGGTGGTCTTTCCCAGTCCCGGAGGACCGTGCAGCAGCGTGTGGTCAAGGGGCTCGCCACGATATTTGGCGGCCTCTACGAACACCTCTAAGTTCTGCACGACCTGTTTCTGTCCGCTGAAATCCCTGAATTTCAGTGGCCTCAGTGCATTCTCGTATTCTTTCTCACTACTCGAGTAAGTTTCCTGTCTGATGTCGAAATCCTCATCCATGATTGCAAAGTTACGAAAAAACGAGAGCAGAACAAAATAAGTTCACTTATTTTTTATGCCGAGTGCATTGTAAGTTCGCTACGCAGTAGCAAAGTTACGAAAAAACGAGTGAAATGCCAAAGGAAAACTTTTTTCTTTTTATTATCCTACTATAAACGTTACCTTTGCCAAGGATGAACGTCCTTATCAAAAGGAGTGTTATGATGAAAAGGATCTTACTGTTTTGTCTTTGCTCGCTGAGCAGTTTGTTGATGTTTGCCGATGACCAGCCGCTCAGGCTGATTGTTGACTACCAGTATAAAGGGGCTGTGATACCTCAGGATTATCTCGGACTGAGTTACGAGACGCGTATGGTATGTCCGGATGCTAACGGACGATATTATTTCACGCCAGAGAATACCAAACTCGTGCGAATCTTTCAGACACTGGGCATCAAGAGTCTGCGTATCGGCGGCAACTCCGTGGATCAGAAAGGGGCACCCATTCCAACATCTGCCGATGTGGATCATCTCTTCCGTTTTGCCAAGGCAGCAGGTGTGAAGGTGATTTATTCGGTACGCTTGCAAGACGGGGCGGCAACCAAGGCGGCAGCAATAGCCAAGTATATTTATGACAACTATCCGGAGCAGTTGGATTATTTCGCTATCGGTAACGAACCCGGCTATTATAAGGACTACGAGGGTAAGCTGAGACCCCGTTGGGACTCGATCATGAAGGCGATGCGCAAGGTGGCACCCAAAGCCCGTTTCTGTGCGCCCGATGACAATCCTAATCCTATTCTGTGCGATAAACTGTTGCGTGACTATCAGGATAATCCCATCTCTCTCATGACGTTGCACAGCTATCCCGGTGGTTGCTCGTATAAGAATCCGAACGATGCGAAGACACATGCCGACCTGATTCCTTTTGATTATGTGGAGCGCAGTCATTATCTGCTTTCTGAGGATTTGGTCAGGGAATATGCCAAGGTATATGATCAGATGGAGCCTATCCTGCGACGTTCGCCCATCCGTATGTCGGAGACAAACAGCTATTGGTACAGTGGACTGAAAGGTGCCAGCAACTCGTTCGCTTCTGCGTTGTGGGGATTAGACTACCTGTATTGGTGGGCTTCAAGGGGAATCGTGGGTATGAACTTCCATACGGGGGATGCGGTCGGTGGTATCAGCATGCCGGCTTATTATGCCACCTTCGTCACCGATGGTGAGCAGCTTGATGTGCGCCCCCTGAGTTATGCGTTGAAAGCCTTTGGTATCGGTGGCAACGGTCAACTGATGCCGGTGCACATGCCTCTGGACACGAAGCAGCTTTCTGCCTATGCCAAGCGTGATCAGCACGGGTTCCTCTACGTCACGATCGTGAATAAGCAAAATGAGGAGCGCGCCATCAATCTATCAATGGCAGATAGTATCAAGACGCTCTTCTCTGCCGACTATATCTTGTTGGAGCAGAAAGGAAACGATATCCTGCAGTCGGATAACATCCTGTTGGGCGGCAGTGCCATCCAACCCGATGGTACTTGGCAACTGGACCATTGGAATCGTCTGGAGGTGAAAGACCATGCCGTATCGTTGACATTGCCGGCTTATAGTGCCGCCATCGTCAAGATCAATACCGATGTTTATTATACGGTGAACAGTTCGGTGGAGCCGATGCTGCAAGGGAAATATAAACCCACATGGAGCTCACTGAAGAAGTTTGAGGTACCTGAGTGGTATAAGAACGCGAAGTTCGGTGTCTGGGCGCATTGGGGACCGCAGAGCGTTCCTGAGTATGGCGACTGGTATGCGTATTATATGTATAAACAAGGTTCGCGTGAGAATAAATATCATCTGCAGCACTATGACCATCCCTCGAAGGTGGGATTCAAGGACTTGGTGCATCAGTGGAAGGCAGCCAACTGGAATCCTGAGCGACTGATGAAACTATACAAGCGGGCAGGCGCACAGTATTTCGTAACATTGGCAAATCACCATGATAACTTCGACTTGTGGGACAGTCAGTATCACCCGTGGAATGCTACGGTGGAAGGACCGCATAAGAATATCGTGGCAGGATGGAAGGCTGCAGCGGAGAAAGAAGGACTGCGCTTTGGTGTGAGCATTCATAGTTCACGGGCATGGAACTGGTTTGACTTTACGGAGAATGCCGATGCTACTGGTGATATGCAGGGTGTGCCATACGATGGCGTGCTGACGAAGGAAGACGGCAAAGGTAAATGGTGGGAAGGGAAGGATCCCCGCATCCTCTATGCCCGTGACCATGCCGTGAAAGGTACGGGCTATACAAACCGTGAGGGACATGATTCGGCCATCCCTGATGCTGACTATATCGAGAATTACTATGACCGTACCTTGGATGTGATCAATAAATATCATCCTGACCTCATGTATTTCGATGATTCCCACCTGCCTCTGTATCCGGTCTCGGATGCCGGACTGAAGATTGCCGCTCATTATTATAACAGTAATGCGCTGTGGCATAACGGCAATCAAGAGGGTGTCATCACCGCCAAACAACTCACACCCGAGGAACAAGACTGTCTGATATGGGATGTGGAGCGAGGGGCACTGGATCATCTGCACGCAAACTACTGGCAGACATGCACCTGCTTGGGTTCCTGGCACTACGACCGTACTCGCTATACGAAGAATACGTATAAGACGGCCCTGCGCGTGATCCGTATGCTATCGGATATCGTCAGCAAGAACGGTAACCTGTTGCTGAGTGTACCTGTTCGTGCCGATGGTACGATCGATGAGCGGGAGGAAGCGATCCTCGACAGTGTTGCCGACTGGATGGCGGTGAACAGTGAATGTATCTATGATACCCGTCCTTGGAAGGTATATGGTGAAGGACCGGATGTTGACCTCAAGAAACCCATGACCAACGGTGGATTCAACGAGGGTAAGGGTATCTATACGTCTCGTGATATGCGCTTCACAAAAAAGGGGGATGCTGTGTATGTGATTCTCCTGCAGCGACCTGAGGATAATCGTGTGGATATTGTCTCTATGGCCGAAATGCGGAAACAGATCAAGAAGGTGGAGCTGCTGGGCAAAGGAAAACTTTCCTACCGTTGCGATACGCAGGGATTACACCTCACCCTCCCTGCTGGTCCTCATCCCATACCGGTGCTGAAGGTGACGATGAGATAGTGTGAACTGTGTGAACGGGGGGACGGTTCCCGTGTTCATTAATTTCAGT
>FLNV01001041.1_pt1 | contig 50302 bp, 32 predicted proteins | sample 1140351 | NCBI WGS metagenome assembly FLNV01 (sample SAMEA3878207, study PRJEB12797) | bioreactor metagenome | biome: Moose rumen | place: Sweden | collected 2011-10
ATTTTGTTCTGCTCTCGTTTTTTCGTAACTTTGCTACTGCGTAGCGAACTTACAATGCACTCGGCATAAAAAATAAGTGAGCTTATTTTGTTCTGCTCTCGTTTTTTCGTAACTTTGCAATACAAGAAATCACATAACCATGCTCAAGCAGATTAGCATATTTATCATAACAGGTATAACAATACTCCTCAGCGCCTGTTCTCAGGAAGAGAAGATGCGGGCAGCCATGGAGCGGATGCTGACGGAGGATCACGAAGAGGTGACCTTCCAATCAGACAGCTTACCCCTACGATTCATCGACTACTTCTCGCAGCATGGCAACGCCAACGACCAGATGCGGGCTTATTATCTTCTCGGTAGAGTATACGATTGTAAGAACAACCCTATCCTTGCTCTTCGATTCTATCATGAAGCGATAGAAAAAGCAGACACAACAGCCGCTGATATCGACTACGTAACCCTCAGTCGTGCTTATGCCCATACGGCAAAACTGTTTATCGGGAATTTCGACAAGCGCCCCACCTTAGCTATTGAGGATGCACGAAAGGCTTTGCATTATTCCAACATGTCGGAGAATGAACACATGATAAAAATCAGCCGGTGTCTGTTGGGGCGGGCTTTTGCCACGAACGCCGATTGGGATAGCATACAAGTATATAACCCAGAACTGTATAAACAATTGTTTCGATGGTGGGAAGGAGAGGATTCCGACTATGTGATGCTTTACAAATCATTCCACTGTTGGCCTTCACAAGAAATCAACAGGACAAAAATCGTTGTAGTAAACTATCAAATACCTCCTGACTCTCTACCGGAATACTACAAGGAACAAGGAGTTTCCGGGGTTGAAAAGACATTGGTTCATGCCTCTGAAAAGCCGACAGATCGAGACAGCATCATAGGTCTCAGCAATATCTCCTCATATATAGATATGCAGCTGCAGTCACAGGCAAAAATGAACAGATTGAACACCTGGCTCATTATCTCGATAGCCTTGTTGATACTGTTATTGGCAACCGGTTACATGTTCTATCGTTTCAAACGTGAGAAAACCAAGGAGGCTATCAAAGCACTCAACACACAATACAGCTTTGATCTGGCCAAATATCAGGCTCTGCAATCAGAAATGAAATCTTTGTTACTCAGTTCTAAAGACAAAGATATGCTGATCAGGGAAAAGCAGCAACAGATAAATGACATGCAGAAAGTGTTGGAAGACTTACAGGAAGATCACGCTCATCCCTCAGCATGGCACCTTTCAGACAGGTTGCTTACTACCGAGATACTCAACAGGCTACATAAGAAAGCCTCCATCGGACAAAAGGCGAACCATGATGACCTGCAAGAATTGAAGACACTGGCGCATCAGGAAGACCCACAGTTGATGTCTGCTCTATCATCCCTTGATGCATCTCTTGATATGGATAACCTCTTTATCTGTATTCTTACAAGGTTCCGCTTCCTTCCTTCGGAACTTGCCATACTGCTGGACAAGACCCCACAGGTCATCACCAATCGCAAGAGTCGGCTACTGAAACGTTTGTTTAAAAAAGAGGGTGGAACCCGACTGTTCGACCGTCACATCCACCTGCTCGGACAACATGTGTAAAAAAGTGTAATATTCGTATAATTCTCTGGTTTCCATTTAATTATGAACCAAATAAAGACATCCGCACAGTCTGATTATTTGCTAAAATTATTTTTTTTGTTCTATATTTGCAAAAAATATTGCAAAGTAAATCATTCATATTATTAATTTGTTCATAAGTTATCAGAAAATAATACAATTATAAAACCTATCCATTATGAAGAAAATATTAACCATCATCATATAAGAAAAAACATTAACAAAAAAAAATATTATAGCTTGTTTGCCTATGAAACAATTAGGATACCTTATTATTTTTCTGAGTCTCTGCACCTCCTCTTGGGGACAGGGAAAGCAAGTAAAAGTTACAGGAACAGTGACTGACGAGGAAGGTAAAGCATTGTCCGGCTCACAGGTAGTGCTGGTGGAAATTACAGACACCACGAAGAGATATAGTATAGCCGCAGCTGATGATGGTCAATACAGTATTGAACTGTCCTCAGGGGCATACCGTCTTCAAGCGACCTGTATCGGTTTCCGACTTTTCACCGCTGAAGTGGATGCCACACAGGACATGACAGTTGATATCCCCATGGTGCCAGATACCAAGCTGTTGAATGAGGTGGTAGTAAAAGCTCGACGCATCCGTTATGACGCGGAGGGATACAGTGTTAATGTTGGTCAGATACCCGCATTAAGCAAAGAACCGTTGGATGTTATCCTGCAGTTCATGCCCGGACTGATGGTTGTCAACGACCGGTTGACACTCTTCGGCAGGCGATATGTCAATGAGGTATATGTAAACCGTCGGCGGTTGCACATGCAAGGCAGTCAGTTGCTCAGCTACCTTAACACCATTCAAGGAGCCACGGTGAAGAACGTGAAGGTGATTATGTCACGGGGAGCAGAGGTAAGAGCCTCGGCCGCCAACACCGTTGCACTGAAGATCACCACGGAGAACCTTACCGACGGTGGTATGCTCATGGTAGGTGCTTCACTGCAGCCCATAGGTAGCTATCGCGACTATAGGTTTCCCACCCTCCGTTTCCAAAACCGGCAGGGACGGTGGTCTGTTTACGGTTCACTGATCGACGGACTCGGCAACAATGACGGAGAGAGCGAGACGAGCACGACATTCCTTTCGTCAGGCACAAAGCACCGCACCATCATGGAGAGCGACTCCAAGAGTCTGAGCCTACACGGGAGGTTTGGCATCGGCTACGATTTCACGCCCAACGACCTCTTAACCATTGAGGCAGGAACAGACATATTTAAGACTAACAGTAAGTATGACATGCTGACAGAGTTGACAGACGCGGACAATCACGTCGAGGTCACGGAGAATAAGAGCAAGGACAAGAGTACAGACAATAGCAATCAGCTCTTTGGCGACTACACTCATGCCTGGAAGACGGGAGAACTGTCGGCAAGCATCGGTTATGCGGAGGGGCGCGACCGAAGGAATGCTCATCAATGGCGCCTGTCGAGTGAACAGATATGGGACAGTCAAAACCACTCAAAGCTCAGCAGGAAGGTTTTCTCCAGTAAGATCGACCTGACACAAAAGATTGGCAACAGCCATTCGGTGAAGGCAGGGATGGCTTACGACAGTTGGCACTACGACACCGACACCGACGACAAACTCGTCATTGACGGTAAGGAGGTGGCATACGGCACCTACATCGATCTGTTCACTTACAAAGAGAATGTTACAGCCATGTATGCCAGCTACGATTTTACGCTGAAGTCTTTCAGCACCTCTCTCGGTCTTCGCTACGAGCATGAGACAGTAGAGCCCTCATCACAGCAATCACCAGAACAAGACTACAAGAAGGAATACGACCGGCTGTTCCCCAACATACGACTGAGTTATACCATCGATACCAAGCACGGCCACAACATGCGACTCTCTTTCTCAAGAGCTCTCGCCAATCCTGACAGGAATTCCCTCAACCCTGCCATGCGGTGGAATAACGAGTACAGCTACACCGTAGGCAACCCCTATCTGGCACCCACAGCTTATTATCAAGGTGATCTCTCCCTGATATTCTTCAGCAGGTTGATGATCAATGCCAACTACAGCAATCGGCACACCTACCGCGCGTTTACCTATAAGATGGATGGCAGCGACATTATGTATAGCTCCACTGACGACCTGGGAAAGCAGCGCAGGCTACAGCTGAACGCCTCGTACAGCAAACCAATCACCAAGAAATGGATAATGGGTATCAACCTGTCGTCGTTCTTTACCCGTGAGAAGCATCTGGAAGAGAAGATGAGCAGCACCGCATATATTGCCAGCATAAGGTCGTACAACACCCTACCTAAGGGTTACCGCCTGAATACATCTTTCGCATGGATAGGCAGTGAGGAGAGCCTACAGGTGAAGAACGACAGCAAGATACAGTTCTCGACCAACCTCAGGAAACAATTCCTCAAGAACCGACTGGCTCTCACCCTCGGTTATGAATACTGGCCGATATCCGAATCAACTCTGAAGACAGCAGACATCATACAGCGCCGTACTAACGACTATAACCCGCACCGCATACAGTTCAGCGCACAATACCAGTTGCGATGGGGAAGCCTCAGAGCGAAAATCCGTCAGGCAAAGAGCACCCAACTGTGATGAGTTATGATAAGTTGTCTTTGCAGTGAAAATCATAAAGAGATCGCATGGTCTCTTTTTTTTGTTTTTTTAGATACTAAATACTTTGTATTTAGAAGTTTTTTTCGTAACTTTGCATTCTATTTGAAAGAAATAAATTATTCAACAATAAAATGGCAGAAATACAAGAGAACCAGAACAACTATTCAGCGCATAACATTCAGGTATTGGAAGGCTTGGAGGCAGTACGCAAGCGTCCGGCTATGTATATCGGCGATATCAGCGAGAAAGGATTGCATCACTTAGTGAACGAAACGGTGGACAACTCCATAGATGAGGCGATGGCCGGCTATTGTTCTCATATAGAGGTAACCATAAACGAAGACAACAGCATCACAGTACAAGATAACGGTCGTGGAATCCCTGTTGACGAGCACGAGAAGATGCACAAGTCAGCCCTGGAGGTGGTGATGACCGTGCTCCATGCCGGAGGAAAATTCGACAAAGGCTCCTATAAGGTTTCCGGTGGTTTGCATGGCGTGGGCGTGAGTTGCGTCAATGCCCTGTCAAAGCACATGATATCACAGGTATATCGCGATGGCAAGATCTACCAGCAGGAATATGAGAGGGGAAAGCCCCTCTACCCCGTGAAGGTTATCGGTGAGACAGGACTCCGCGGTACCCGTCAGCAGTTCTGGCCGGATCCCAGCGTGTTCACCACCACGATATATAACTACGACACCATCGCCAAGCGTATGCGTGAGTTGGCGTATCTGAACGCCGGCATCACCATCGTGCTCACCGACCTCCGTCCCGACGAGGAAGGAAACATCAAGCAAGAGACTTTCCATGCGAAGGATGGCCTGAAGGAGTTTGTAAGGTATATCGACCGTCACCGTTCACATCTCTTCGACGATGTAATCTACCTGAAAACCGAGAAGCAGGGTATCCCCATCGAGGTGGCTATCATGTATAACACCGACTATTCGGAGAATATCCACTCCTATGTGAACAATATCAACACGATAGAAGGTGGTACCCACCTGACCGGTTTCCGCATGGCGCTGACCCGTACACTGAAGGCTTATGCTGATGCCGACCCCGTTATTTCCAAGAACATTGAGAAGGCAAAGATAGAGATTACCGGTGAGGACTTCCGCGAAGGACTTACCTCCGTCATCAGCATCAAGGTGGCCGAGCCGCAGTTTGAGGGACAGACCAAGACGAAGTTAGGTAACAGTGAGGTGACCGGTGCTGTACAGCAGGCTGTAGGCGAGGCTCTGAACTACTACCTCGAGGAGCACCCGAAAGAGGCAAAGCTGATCTGTGAGAAGGTGGTGCTGGCAGCAACAGCACGTATCGCAGCACGTAAGGCTCGTGAGAGCGTACAGCGCAAGAACCCGATGAGTGGCGGCGGTCTGCCCGGCAAGTTGGCCGACTGCTCCAACAGAGATCCTAAAGAGTGTGAGATCTTCCTCGTTGAGGGAGACTCCGCAGGTGGCTCCGCCAAGCAGGGACGTGACCGTTACACACAGGCTATCCTCCCGCTCCGCGGTAAGATCCTTAACGTAGAGAAGGTACAGTGGCACAGGGTATTCGAGGCCGAGTCGGTGATGAATATCATTCAGAGTATCGGTGTACGCTTCGGTGTTGACGGTGAAGGCGACAAGGAAGCGAATATCGAGAAGCTGCGTTATGATAAGATTATTATCATGACTGATGCCGATGTCGATGGCTCACACATCGACACCTTGATTATGACACTATTCTACCGTTTCATGCCGAAGGTGATCCAGGAAGGACATCTTTATATTGCCACTCCCCCACTCTATAAATGTACGTATAAGAAGGTGAGCGAGTACTGCTATACTGAACAGCAGCGACAGGCCTTCATTGACAAATATGTCAATGGTAATGATGAGGACAAAGCGCTCCACACCCAGCGTTACAAAGGTTTGGGTGAGATGAATGCCGACCAGCTGTGGGAGACGACCATGGATCCTAAGACGCGTCTGCTGAAACAGGTGACTATCGAGAACGCTGCCGAGGCTGATGAGATCTTCTCCATGCTGATGGGTGATGATGTGGAGCCACGCAGGGAGTTCATCGAGAGGAATGCGACATACGCTAATATCGATGCATAATAACAGTTGAAGGCGAGCCCCAAGGTTCGCCTTCCTTATCTTCAACGCCTATGAAAAGGATATGGCTCATCCTGTTTCCTGTCTTCTGTCTGAGCACCTATGCCCAGACACCACTCCTAATGTGGTATAGACAGCCGGCCACCTTCTTCGAAGAGTCGCTGCCCATCGGCAACGGGAAACTGGGGGCGTTGATATACGGAGCACCCGACAACGACAGTATCTACCTGAATGACATCACCTTATGGACTGGTCAGCCGGTAGATCGACAAGAAGGCGGAGAGGCCCATCAGTGGATTCCGGAGATAAGGAGGGCGCTGTTCGAAGAGGACTATCGTAAAGCCGACTCCCTGCAACTGTATGTCCAAGGGCATAACTCCGAATACTACCAGCCACTGGCCACGATGCATATCATTGACTACGCCAAGGGAGAGGCGGAGAACTACTACCGGCAGCTGAGTCTCGACAGCTCACTGGTATCCATGCATTATGAGCGGCAGGGCATCCTCTTCCAACGGGAGTATTTCGCCTCCCATCCCGACAAGATGATCGCCATCCGGATGACCTCCAGTCAACCGGCAGCCATCAACTGTGAGTTGGCAGTCACCTCACAGATACCGCATCGTATCAAAGCCACCAAAGGACAGATCACACTCATGGGACATGTTCTGGGAGACGCACGCCACACCATCCATTTCTGCTCCAATCTCATTATCAAGAATAAAGGTGGCGAGATAGAGGTCACCGACAGTACCCTCCAGCTCATCAATGTTGACGAGGCCATCATCTATATCGTCAACGAGACCAGTTTCAATGGCTTCGACAAACATCCTGTCAGCGAGGGAGCTCCTTATTTAGAAGAGGTGGCGAACGACGCATGGCATCTCGTCAACTATAGTTATCAGGAGCTGAGGGAAAGGCATGTCAACGACTACCGGAAGATCTTTAACCGTTTTAGACTCAGCCTTTCCTGTTCTAACAACCCGGTAAATACCAAACCGACCGACGAACAGCTCTTCGACTACACCGACAAGCAGGAGTCCAACACCTATCTGGAGACACTCTTCACGCAATATGGCAGATACCTGTTGATATCCAGCAGTCGAACACCCGGCGTGCCGGCTAACCTGCAAGGGCTATGGACACCCTACCTGAGATCTCCCTGGCGAGGCAACTACACCGTGAATATCAACCTCGAAGAGAACTATTGGCCCGCAGAGGTGGCCAACATGCCGGAGATGGTCATGCCACTCAACGACTTCATCAAAGCTCTCGCAGAGACAGGGCATCACACCGCCAAGCATTACTATGGCATCGACAAAGGATGGTGCTCCGGTCATAACAGTGATATCTGGGCGATGTCAAACCCCGTGGGTGAGAAGAAAGAGAAACCGGAATGGGCCAACTGGAACTTCGGTGGTGCCTGGCTGGTGAGCACACTCTGGGAACATTACCTCTTTAATCCCGACAATGCTTACCTCCGTGACGTGGCTTACCCACTAATGAAAGGTGCCTCGGAGTTTATGCTGGAATGGATCATCCGTAATCCGCTGAACGACACCGAGTGGATCACCGCCCCCAGCACCTCCCCGGAGAACGAGTATGTCACCGACAAAGGCTATCATGGCATGACATGCTATGGAGGAACCGCCGACCTGGCTATCCTCAGAGAGCTCTTTACCAACACCCTACAGGCCGCAAGAATTCTCAAGACAGATAGGGAGCTCATCACCACCTTGGAGGACCGCCTGCAGCATCTGCACCCCTACACCATCGGTAAGATGGGGGATATCAACGAGTGGTATTACGACTGGGACGACTATGACTCCCACCATCGGCATCAGTCTCATCTTATCGGACTTTATCCAGGATCGCATATCAACCTCCGGGACACTCCTGCCTTATCAGCTGCCGCCAAGCGCTCCTTAGAGATCAAGGGTGATGAGACGACAGGCTGGAGCACCGGCTGGCGTATCAATCTATGGGCCCGTCTGCAGGAGAATAAGAATGCCTATCATATTTTCCGGAAATTACTGACATACGTCTCCCCTGACAAATACCAGGGTAAAGACAGGAAACGATCGGGAGGCACTTACCCGAATCTCTTCGATGCCCACCCACCATTCCAGATAGATGGCAACTTCGGTGGCACCGCCGGTGTCTGTGAGATGTTGCTGCAAAGTACCCTTACGTGGAAGGAAGAGAAGGGCGTGAGTCATCCAAAGACTTTCATCCATTGTCTTCCCGCCCTGCCGCCCACCTGGGAAGATGGCAGCGTGGCGGGATTACGTGCCCGTGGAGGTATCACTGTTGATATGACATGGAGAGATAGCAAGATAGAAGAAATCGTGCTGACAGCCAGTCATGATGCCGATATCACCATCCAATATAACGATAAGCAAAAATCCTTCCACCTGAGAGCCGGCAAGAGCAAGAAGATATCCTGACGGTTCTCGGCAGCACCTGTTATTTAGAAATCCTTAATCCTTCAAAATATGAATCAGATTCACTTTGACGAAATATCCATAGCCCAGGTAAAGAAACTGTTGACTAATCCCAGTTATATAGACGACGATCTCTTACTCATCGATAATCTTGTCAATCTCCCGTGGCCACAAAACCCACGGCGCATCAACTGTATCCTCCTTGCATTCTGCATTGAGGGAAAGGCACAATATACGGTAGACACCGAAGAGCACATGGTACGTCCCAACGATGCCATCATCATCAGTGAGGGCACTGTCACCGACAACTATATGTTCAGCCATAATCTGAAAGGGGTGGGTATTATGATGTCGGCCAACTTCTTCCAAGAGAGCATACAGAGTGTTCACGAGTTGTCGCAGTTGTTTATGTTTGCCCGTACGCACCCCGTCTTCACCCTGTCGGCAGAAGAGTCGGAGGTTCTCGTCAACTACTTTTACGCCATTAAGTTGAAGGTGAACGAGGCACAACACCATTTTCGTAAAGAGGTGGTGACCTCTATTATCAAAGCCATGATCTTTGATGTCTGCAATGCCATCTACCGGCAACAGCAAATCAACGACAAACGGCAGACACGAGCAGAGTCTATTTTCACCAGTTTCATTAAGAACGTGGAGGCACATTTCCGCGAGGAACGGCGAGTGTCATGGTATGCCAAGCAACAGTTCATCACAGCAAAATATCTCTCCGAGACGGTAAAGCAGGTAAGCAGGCGGACGCCCAACGAATGGATAGATAAATATGTCGTTCTTGAGATGCGTGTTCTGCTGAAGAACTCCACCATGAGCATCAAGGAGATCTCAGAACACCTCCACTTCCCCAACCAGAGCTTCTTCGGAAAGTATTTCAAGGAGCACGTGGGCATCTCTCCATCGGCATATAGGAAAGGACAATAACAGCAAAAACGGTCAGAGATACCCTTGTGCGGTAAGCTCGTTGACCATCTCCTCCAGCTGCTCATACCACTCCCTACCGAAACGGCGGATGAGCGGTTCTTTCAGGAAACGATATACGGGGATATCCAGTTCTTTTCCTTTCTTACAAGCACTCTTGCAGATATTCCAGCGGTCGTAGTTCAAGCCCGTCAGGTTCATGCCCAGTTTCTTCTCACGGATAGGGTAAAGAGCACAGCTGACAGGTTTACAAAACGAAACCTTTCCTGCCCTGTAAGCTTTCTCAAAAGAACATAGACAACACCGGTCGATGGGACCCTCACCCACATCAATCGTATCGTAACATGTAAAGACACAGTCCTTGCCATTTACGATACTCGTCACCGTCTCACCTTCAGGATCAACGTATGACACCCCTTGACGGTCGACCACCGACTGTGCCGATGCCGCCATGTCCTGCCACACCTCATCCAAGGAATCCTCAATAGCGGCAATCTCTTCCAATGTCACCGGTGCACCTGCATCACCTTCAATACAGCATGCCCCCTTGCAAGTGTTCAAGTCACAGCAAAAACGTTCAGTTATAATATCCGGAGACAACAGCACATCACCTACCTGGAGGATAGGAGGTAGTTTCTTGGAGAATATTTCCGTCAGTTTCTTTAACATACCTATTACCAGTTGATGGGTGTCATACCGTATTGCTGAAGATATTGGTTAGCCAAGGAGAAATGGTGGTTGCCGAACCAACCGCCACGGTTGGCAGACAATGGCGAGGGATGGACACTCTGTAAGATCAGGTTCCTTTGAGGATCAATATACTGAGCCTTTGACCTGGCGTTGCCTCCCCACAACAGATACACCACATGCTCCTTTCCATGGGCCAACGCTTGGATGGCTGCATCAGTGAATGTCTGCCATCCCAGTTGTGCATGAGAGTTTGCCTGATGTGCCCTCACCGTCAGTGTAGCGTTGAGCAGGAGGACCCCTTGCTCAGCCCATCGTGTAAGATTACCGCTGAAAGGAATCGGGGATCCAGTGTCTTGCTGTATCTCCTTGAAGATGTTCTGCAACGAAGGAGGGAATGCCACTCCATCCTGCACGGAGAAACTCAGTCCGTGTGCCTGTCCCGGTTCATGGTAAGGATCCTGCCCCAGAATAACCACCTTTACCTTGTCAAACGGACAAAGGTTAAAGGCATTGAAAATCAGTCGTCCCGGCGGATAGCAGGTCATTGACTGATACTCACGTCTGACAGCATCGGTGAGCTGTATGAAATAAGGCTTCTCAAACTCCTCTTGCAACCGTTCTTTCCAGGTCTCCTCAATCTGAACGTTCATAATATTCAGGTAATGTTCTAAATAATCTTGTCTTCATTCTTTGTGCAAAGATAATGAAACAAAAACGATTTTGCAAGCATGGAAGCCTAAACTACATCATGAAAGTCTAATCGCCGCTTATTTCTTTCTTTCTAAATAGAGGGCATTGACATCCTTTAGGAAAAGTGTGCGCGGATCATTATAGAACCGTATAAAATCACTGGAAGAGATATGACCGGGATAGGGGGCGAAGAAATGATTCTGTCGGTTATGTGCGTTACGCCACACCAAGACATAGCTGATGGGATGCTTTGCCAACACGGGTGCGAGGGTCTGTGTCCACCACGCCGGTGTCTTAATACACTCAAAACCAGTCTCCGTGAGTGCCACTGCCTTATGATGCTCCTGTGCAGCCTCACAGATAAGGGACAGTCCTTTGTCAAGATCGTCAGCATACTTTGCTACCGCTGTCGTATCCCCTTTTTCAGCGTTACAATAATAATCATACCCGATAAGATCTATGATATCATCGCCAGGATAGCGCTCCATGAGAACCTCCTTCGTTTGGTCTTTCATGCCATTAGGAGAATAGGCATAAAGCGCATTGACAACACCACGCTTTTTCAGGTGCTTGACTGTCAGGTTCCACAAAGCCTTATATTGCTCTGCGGTACAGTGATCCTTCCCCCACCAGAACCAAGAACCGGTATGTTCATGCCAAGGACGGAAAAGTACAGGAACCTTGATGCCATAGGGAGTCTCTAAAGAGTTGAGGAAGTCAGCCACACGGTCGAGCCATTCCAAAAACATTTCATGGCATTGCCCTCCCTTAAGGACCGCCTCAACGGTATGTGTCTCTGTATCAATCAGGGTGTCAGCCACCCATGCGCTCCCGCCAGATAAAGGATTGTCGAGATGCCATGACAGTGTGATTAAGCCACCCCGGTCGAAGTGGGCAATAATCTCCTGACGGATACGGCTGAAAGGAACGCTATCGAGGTTTCGCTCATCACCGAGTTCGATATGTCCGAGGTCGAAAGAAAAAACTGCCGGAAAATCATTACAGACGCTATGCACGTCGCTGCGCTGATGTGCGGTGGAGTCGTTGGAATAATCCGATTCCCACCCGATACCATAAACAGTATCATCGTGATGTCCGAACATATAGACATTGCTGTCACCCAACGCCTTCAGGTTATCATTCAATATTTCCGTACGCAGGGTTCTTCCACTGTCAGCCATCGGTTCATGTACCTTGTTTTTGTCACAGGATGCCAGCAACCCCATGGAGATAATGATGAGAGAAATTCTGTAAGCGTTCATCGCATAAATATGATAAGGTGGGAAACAATTCATCATCCATGAACAGTCACTATGGACAATGCGCATAAGAAATGATTCTACTATTCCCAACCCTGAGTGAGGGAGGGGAACAGTAGAATAAGAGAAAGGGTTATTCCATCACAGGCGACTTAGCCCAGATGGTGTCAAACCAATAGGAGTTATCTGTACTCGTACAGGCTTTGATCATCATAGGAACCATTTCCGCACCGTCGGCGACATAAGCACCGGTAGTATGATCGAAGTACGAGGTACACTCATTACCACTCGTTGTACCGCAGCTATAGGCGTTATTGTCCCATGCGAACATTGGAATACCTGCGAGATATGCCGCACGACAGAAGAACTCGAGATAGTAAGCACGGAAGGCGTTGGCATTATCGGTGGTGTGTATCACACAGCCATACTCTCCGAGATAACAAGGAACACCCTGCTCGATATACTTCGTGCGCAACTTATACAGCTGATTCAGCACATACTCCTCATTAGCGTCAGGCACTGAATGTTCGGAATCTGCGTTATGTCCCCAACTGCTGTAAGTCTCTGTACCGTCAGCAGCTACCGGAGCCAGACAGAATCCGTAAGGATCGTAACAGTGAACACTCACCATGATACGGTTGGCAGCATCCGTAGGAAGTACCAGATGATCGATGGTAAGGTCAATGTTAGCAGCGTAACCGCTGACACCAATCCAACGGGTAGCATTATTGCCTCCTGTAGCACGGATGGCATCAACAGCATACTGATTCCATTTGTTCAGCAGATCAAACTGTGCTGCAGAACCCGTACCCCAGTCATCACCGGCATGTATCTCATTGAAGGTCTCAAAGATAAGTTGGTCATTATAGCTCTTAAACTTATTTGCCACCTGTGTCCACAAAGTGGAGATCAGTGCAGAGTCGGCCTTGGCGACATCAATGTTCTCAGCGGCATTACCGAGGTTGTCTTCAAAGGAATCGTGATGTGTATTTAAGATAACATTCAAGCCAGCGGCTATGGCTGCATCGACAACGCCAGCTACCTCATTCAGATAATCAGCACTGATGATACTGTTTTCATCCATGTAATCTGTCCACGTGGTCGGAATACGTACTGTCTTCGCACCAGCCTTTGCCAGGGAGGAGAACAAGGCAGCACCTGGTGTCGCATGATCCCAGTATCCCCAACCATAGATGATGGCGTCGCCATTAGTGTCGAAATGGTTACCTAAGTTCCAGCCCCATCCCAACTTCTGCGTCATGGCAGTGGCAGCATTAGAGGGTAGGTCGTCAATTTTCCATGTCAGTTTGATCTCCTGATTATAGGGATCACCCTGTGGGCCAAGAATCAGTCCTGCAGGAATCACGAGTGTCTGTGTCTTATTGAAATCAACATCAGCTATGATTGTCAACGATGGAGAGGCACCCAAAACTAAAGCACTCTTCACCGGGGTACCGTTGAGCGTTATCAGGCTCGCATTCTTGGTAGCGAAACCAATATTCTTATCGAACGTCACCGTGAAGGTCTTCTCTCCAAACAGCAACGTAGCATCAGTCTCAGGGGTAGCCGAGACAAGCTCTGGAGCGCCCACTTCAGGTATCGTATATTGTGCGTCTGTGTCTGCGCAGCCTGTGGCAATAAGTGCCACAGCTGCTGAAGACATTAGTTTGATGATATTTTTCAGTTTCATAATTCTGTCAATGATTAATTATTCAACAGTAATCTTTGTTGCGCGGCAACCCTCACCTTGCATAATCCAGCAATAACCCCAGTCTGTGAGTGTGGTGAGCTGTTCAACCAAAGCAGGTGTAGCCTTAATCTCAATGGCTCCGTTGTGCTCTTCCAAGTTATATATATCTGAATTAACATTGTTACCATTGCCAAGACCTGTAGCATCGCCGATCTCTGACTGTCCACCCCAGTGTCCATCGAAGAACTGCACCTGCCACCAGTCATTATAGGCAGTGAGATACAAACGGATGGTCTGTCCAGCTTTCAATCCGGCCTCAGCGAACATATTCGGATTGTCCGCACCGGCAGTACCGTCGCCTACCTGCCAGTTGATACCCCAACCATTGAAGTCGAGATCTCCACTCCATAAGGTCTGCTCCAATACAGTGTAGTGCGTTACCGCGATCTTTGTAATAACAACACCCTCACCTTGCATGATCCAGCAATAACCCCAGTCTGTGAGTGTGGTGAGCTGTTCAACCAAAGCAGATGTTGCCGTCAACTCGATGCATCCGCCGTGCTCGTCCAGATTATAAATGCCGGAGTTAATGTTATTGCCGTTATTGAGACCGGAAGCATTACCGATTTCGGTTTGTCCGCCCCAGTGTCCGTCAGAGAACTGCACCTGCCACCAGTCATTATAGGCAGTCATGTAGATACGGATAACATCACCTTCCTGCAAATCCATGTCAGCAAACATCCTCGGGTTGGTTGCACCCTGTGATCCGTCACCGATTGTCCAGTTCAAAGACCAGTTACCCAAATCGACAGCGCCACTCCATAGTACAGTGGTCACCTCTGTGTTGGGGATGAAGTCGATATCGTAGGTAATCTCACCGTTTGAAGATATCAGACGTAGCTTGGCCCCCTTACCGGCTTTCTCCGGGATACCGATAATCAGTTGATCACCATCAGCCAGCACATACTGACATGTCTCGCCATTAATCTCTACGCCAGTCAACTTATCTCCGTTAGCAACAGTCAGTTTCATAGAACTTCCAGCCTTTAGTTCCACATCTTCACCAGGCATTTCCGTCGCATAGCAGAATACAGCCTCCTCGATATTGATGCTTGGAACATTCTCCACTGTCGTACCGTTGGCCAGAGTAAGGATAGGAGAACCGGAGACGGCGTTCATGGGAACGGTGAGGGTGATAGTATTTTCTGAGCCTTCTACATTAACGATATCAGAGCCCTCGCCAAACTGCACTGTCTTTACCAAGTCGAGGTTGGTACCTTTAATGGTCAGAGCACCGCCGGCACTTACTGTCGAATTATCATATCCTGTTACGGTCGGCTTCACCAGTGTATAGGCGACAGTGACACTCTCACCGTTTGCCATGACGAGTTGGATGTCTCCTTCGACAGCCGTCTCAGGAACTGATGAGATTACCACCTTGTCGGCCGCAACAGTAAACTCACCGCCATCCACTGTATTACCATCACCCAATGGGAATTGCACACCTGTTATCAAATCAAGGTCAGAACCATTAACAGTCAGTGTATTTCCTGCTTTTACAGGTGCGGGAGCTGCCGACAGGTTGCTTGGCTTAACGGTAGTCAGTGAACCCACGGGAACCTCAACGCCCGACTTACATACGATGAGGACATCACCGCTCGGAGCCTCTGCCGGCAATGTAAAGGTCAAGGTCTTGCCATCGGCAGATACCGTGATATCTTCTACCTCATAACCACCCACCTTCACAGCCTGTGCGACATTGAAATAAGTACCGCCAATCGTGATGGTCTCACCGGCCTTGGCTGTAATTTCTCCAAGTGCACTTGCCTCATTTCGTCCAGCCAACTTACTGATAGCGGGAACACCTATCTCGATAGCCTCCTCAGAAGTAAGGATCTGGTAGTCGAGTGCGTCCTCGGTAGCTGCTGTCAGATCGGTCGTATATAACTCTATCTTACCGGTCTTCGCATTTTCCGGAACAGCAACCGTTATTGAGTATCGGTCGTGTGTGATGAAGTCATTCTCACCTATGATAACACCATCGGCGAAAGCGAGTGAATAGATCAGATTCAGGTAATCACCCGTAATCGTTACGACATCACCCGGCATAACCGATGCCGGTGAGAATCCCTCCAGCTCGATATTCTCAGTGTAGGTCAGTTCACGCTGTGTCGTGATGACCTGATTGGTCTTAGTAGTCAAAACGATGACACCCACCTCAGGACCATCCTTAGGAACCGTGACACGAATCTCACTGGGGATGCCTGCTCTTACCACCTCAAAGTTGGTAATAGCACTAACACCTGGAATCTGAATGCTTGCAATCTGGTCGAGGTTACTACCCACGAAACGCAGTGTACCACCACGCAGCACAGGGTTCGGACCGAACGCATTGAGATTGACACCTTCCTTATATTGGTTGGTATCCAGATCATCATTGCTGCAGGCCGTCAGAGATAGTCCTATGAAGACTACCACCAACAGTGCTAATATGTTTTTTATATTCTTCATAATGATACTTCTTTAAGATTATTTGTTAGGTACCACACGGATGTTATCAATCTTGATGATGGGCGTACATTCAGTACCGTTAATACCTCCACCTAAGACGAATATTGTCAGACTGGCAAAATCCTGGGCAGACTTGAAGACGTTCGAGGTTGTTGAACCAGTCCTGTCAACATTGAAGCTTGACAATGGAATGGTTACTGTAATCCAGTTACCGCCAGTGTCGTAAGAACCTGTGGTTGTCCAAGGACGATACATGGCACGACCCCATGTAGCAGTAGCTTCACCACCATCGCCGTTGAAGGCATAAGCATTGGCACCAGCTACTGAGCTATAACCTTCGATGGGATTTCCGGAGAGAGTCACCTTATCGACACCCTCGAAGCAAATCTGCATAGCGCCGGCACTCCATGGATTGGATGAAGGAATGTTCATCTCGAACTTCAAAGACATATTCGCGAAGTCGGTGAAGTCAACCAAGTTGTACAAGGCGATACCATCACCTGAGGTAATGTTCTGAGGAGTATCCCAAGAACCGCACCAGTATTCAAATGAGAATGCGCCGTCGTTCCATCCGCCATCCTCACTCATCACGGCAGCACCATCGCCCAACTGGACGAAGTTACCCATGATAGAGGTCTCATCCGACAGGATGTCACGTGGATGCCATCCATGGTTGCCCAACCCGGTCTTTCCGTCAAAGTCGAACAAGATACCTCTTGAATCAAGGTAATGGAAGGAAGATGTAGCCTTACCATAAATCGTCTCCACCTTTATACTTCCCTCTGTAGCACAGTCAGGCATATTGAAGGTTATCGTACTTTGGGTATAACTGGAGAATTCTGTAATTTCCGTTCCGTCGGGAAGGGTAACTTTCAGCGGAACATTAGGATCATCAATGAAGTAGTTACCATAGATTGTTACGCTCTCTCCCGGCTTAGCATATTCACACGACATCGTGGTGACTGTCGGAGCAGGTACGATAACATGGAAATCATAGGTGACTGTATCTTTTTTCTCATTGATCATATAGATCTTGTCACTCACCTCACCGGGAATACCCTCTGGGATCTGCACGATCAACGTATTCTCCGTGATATAACTGGTGTTCAACTGCGCTTTCTGGTCGTTGAAATACATCTGTTGTATACTTGTCAGGTTTTTACCGACAAGACAGATTATAGACTCCAGACTGGCTTCTGTTATCAAGGAGTCTGCCTGTGACAGATAGGGCGGACGGATATAGTATATCTCGGGAGTGCCTCCGGATAACTCAAATGCGTCCGGCTGGTCCTCACAAGAGGTGAATACCGCAGCCAACAGTACCAGTCCTATCGTCAGACTATAAAAATATTTATTAATTTTCATCTTATGAGTCATTTAGAATTAGTATGAATATTCACTTCTCACATCAACGCTCTGAGCATCTTCAAGAAGGTGAGGATTATACACTACGTCTTCATCAGGGAAGGGCAATGTAAACACAGAAGCATTCACATTGGGCACAGGAGTAAACGTTTGATAATACATCTCGGAAGGATTCACTACCCAAGTGGTACGATTACTGTCATAATAGCTCTTGTACAGTGCACCCAAGCCATAATACTCATTACGGCGCTGACTCTTGATGGTATTGATCGCCTTATTCACATCGTAATAAGACATGCGCACAAGGTCGAACCAGTAGTCACCCTCCAAAGCCAGTTCAAGACGGCGCTCCTTCAGTACTTGGTCGAGTGTCACACTACTCGGCATGTCATAACCGGAAACCGCACGGTGGCGCACGGCATAGAAGGCCTCCAGAGCTGTGGGGTCAGAGGTAGAACCATTATTGCCTATCATTGCCTCCACATAGATAAGATAGACATCAGCAAGGCGCAGCACATGAGTAGCCAGCGAACTGGTCTGTTTGGCGGCACTGATACCAAAGGTCTTGATATGGTCACTATTGTTACCATACTGATGTTTTGCGATATTCGCACCTGTACCAGACTGGAGTCCGTCATTGGAGCCCGGTGCATAATCCTTGTCATAGAGGAAACGGAGATAGTCAAAGCCTCCCTTATCCTGCCACCAGTAGCTATAGGTGTCACCGGCCATCATCATGGTAGCCTTACGACGCTTATCCACGTCGGCACGCTGCTCAGGGTTGTCGAGAGGTGAGACACCAAACGCATCCTGCAAGTCGGTTGAAGGTGCCGTCCAGTCACCCCAACTCTGGAACTCATCAAATCCGGACATGGCCAGCTCCGACATCAAGCAGTTACCACAAGTATAATTGGCCTGTTCAGCCGACCAGCGCCAACCAAAGAGACTCTCCTCACACTTGTTGTTCTCACCCTTGAAGATATCCTCGTAGTTAGCCATCAGTTTTTTACCGGAGTTAAGAATCACATCCTTCGCATACGAAGCAGCTTTGGCTAAATCGTCGGTATTACGCTGTCCGTTACCACCGGCATTTACGCCCGACTTTGCCAGATAGACCTTTGCCAAGAGACCTTTTGCTCCCCAACGATCGATTCTACCGGCATCATTACTCTCTGGAAGTAATTCGATCGCTTTCTCCAGAGTCATGACGATATATTCATAGATATCCGCCCGCTTCACCTTGTATTTATCATGGTAATTACCGGCTGCGATCTCAGAACTGTTGTCATGGACGATAGGAACATCGCCAAAGATGCGCACAAGATAGAAGTAAGCCATGGCCTTCCATGCCAGACACTCGCCCATGGCGGCATTCTTAACAACCTCGGAGGCGTTGGCTGTCTTCAGACGGTTATAGATGGTATTAGCCTGTGCATTGACGGCCCAAAGAGAATTGGATGTTGACTTGATGTCATCATCACTACCATTCACGGTAAAGGTAAGATAAGGACTGCCACCCATGTAGAGGTTACCAGACATTACCTCAGGAATCTTATAATAGCCACGACTTAGGAAATCATACCAAGGCGAGTTGTAAAGTGTATTTGTACTCGCTTTCGTCTGGGCATCATTCTGGAAATAGTTACCGTCGTTGTAACCATCTTCATTCGGACGGTCCAAGAAGTCCTCACAGGATGTGAGACTGAGAACCATCATCAAACAGAATGCTATATATTTAATATTCGAAAGTTTCATATTCTTTTCGTATTTAGAGGTTAGAATGACATGTTTAGTCCGAATGAATAGGTAGTCGGAGAGGGATAACGTCCATAGTCAACACCATACACGTTTGATCCCATGGTACTTACGCCAATTTCAGGATCATATCCGGAATAGCTGGTGATTGTAGCCAGGTTCTGAATGTTACAATACAGACGGAGGTTATCCAGCTTCAGTTTAGATGTGATCTTCTTGGGGAAGGTATATCCCAAGGAGATGTTCTTGATACGCAGATAACTGCCATCCTCGATATAACGGTCGCTGATACGGTCATTATCGTTCGGATCGCCGATGACGGCACGAGGTGTCTTTGTCTCTGGATTCGCTACGCGTACATTATTAATATCCCAATACCAAGAAGTGCCATCTGTTGCGGAAACGGCATTGATCGGTTCGAGTCTTGCACGGTCATTGACATCCACGTGCTGGTTGCTCCAAGCGCTGCTCATCGTCGTAAGACCACGTTTTGTCAGGTTCATGACCTTGTTTCCGTATGTTCCGTTAATGAAGATGCTTAAATCAAACCCTTTATATCTGAATGTATTCGTCCAACCATAAGTAAACTTAGGCATTGGTGAGCCGATATTAGTACGGTCGTTCTCGTTGATGATACCATCACCGTTGATATCCTTGTATTTGATATCACCGGGCCATACCGTCTGAGCACTGTTGAAGACACCGTCTGTAGGATAAGAGTTCGAAGGTTTGGGAGAAGTCTCAATATCCTCCAAATCCTTGTACACTCCATCTGTCACATAACCATAGAAGTTGTAAAGACTCTCGCCAATGTCTGAAAGACTTACCAAGGTGGCTCCCCACTGGGCATATCCCATGATAGCGGCACTGGCCGTTCCATTAAGAGCCAACAGTTTATTCTTGTTGAACGAGATCTGTGCCTCGCTGTCCCATTCGAACTTACCTACAATGGGATGGGTGTTGAGAGTAATCTCCAAACCAGTATTACGGATATGGCCGTAATTACCCATCGGAGCCCTTAACTTCGAATTGTCATTTCCCTGACTACCCATATATGAAGCCATCTGTAGATCCATCAACATGTCCTTCGACTCTTTCATGTACCAGTCAACGGTCAGGTTAATACGATCATGTAAGAAACCAACATCGAGACCGACATCAAACTGCTCCTGCTTCTCCCATTTCACATCCAGGTTAGGAATGTTTTGCGGACGATAACCGGTACCTAAGTCGGAGAACACCTGTTGCATGGTAACACCCCATACGTATGAGTTGATATTGGCATTACCTGTCTGACCCCAACCTGCACGTAACTTTCCGTTGCTGATGAACTTACTCAAAGCGGAGTTCTCAAAGAACTTCTCATTGGTGAAGCGCCAGCTGGCTGCAAAGGAGTGGAAGCCTGCCCATCGCTTGTTTGGACCGAAATTGGAACTACCATCATAACGATAGGTATAAGTAGCATTATAACGATTGTCATAACTGTATGTCCAACGAGTAAAGAATGAAGCCATTGAACTGCTGCCGTATCCCAGGTTGACAGTTGGTGTGTTCTGACCAAGTTTAGGATTATGTACAGCATCGGATGGCAGGTTGCTGTTAGCCACCCGCTCGTAATCCCATTTACTTTCCCAACACTCCTGTCCTACCATCGCTGTCATGGAGTGTTTCTCTGCGAAGGTGTTTGTATAAGTAACATAGTTCTTCAACTGCCAGTAAGTGCTGTTGTTCTTCTGCCATGTACTCTCGTTGGTCTCTTTCCAGTTAGGCATATTGATGGTATTGTAGAATCCCTCAGCCTTACTGTAACTAAAGTCATAACCTAACTCCGCATGCCAAACCAAATTCTTGATAGGTGTGATATCAGCATAGATATTACCTGAGAGTTTCTTACGATTGAGCTTATTGCTCTGCTCCATGGCTTTAGCGATAGGATTATGGATACTGTAGTTCTTGCGGGCAAAGGATGCGTATCCACCTTCTATGTCATAGATAGGTGCTTCAGGGATAGACGTTAAGGCGAAGTTCACGATACCTTCCGCACCGTCTGTCAGCTTCAAGTCATCATTAGAATCAGAGAAGGTTGCGTTCAATCCCAGTTTCAGCCATTTCTTCAGTTGGGCATCCAGATTGGTACGAACAGACAGACGATTGAAATTGGAACCGATGATGGTACCTTCTTGATCCATATAACCCGCAGATACATAATACTTGACATTATCTGTGCCACCTTGTGCGGACAGCTGATGCTGATGCTGGAAAGCAGTCTGGAAGATGGCATCCTGCCAGTTCGTTCCTTTACCCAACAGTGAGGTGTCACTGTAATATGGATCTTCCTCTAATCCGCCGATACCATATTTGACGAAGTCATTGTAATAGTCGGCGAACTCCCGCAGATTCATCATATCAAGGCGCTTTGTCTGACGGCTCCATGCGGTCATGCCATCATAAGAGAACTTTGCCTCACCTGCCTTACCGTGCTTGGTGGTAATAAGAACGACACCATTGGCACCCTGAGCACCATAGATCGCCGTGGCGGAGGCATCCTTCAAAATCTCCATACTGACGATATCAGCAGGGTTGATGGTTGACAACGGAGATACCGATGAGGCACTACCGTTATCAAGTCGGCTTCCGAAACCCAGTCCTTGACCACTCGTACTTCCTGACTGCACAATCACGCCATCAATCACATACAGAGGTTCTGCATTTGAATTGATGGTAGCTTGGCCACGTACACGGATAGAAGAGGCAGAACCAGGAGCACCGGAAGTGGATACGGCAGTCACACCAGCGGCACGACCTTGCAACGACTGGTCGAGGGAGGTGATGATAGAACCTTTCATGGCATTCTCGCCTAACGAGACGCTGGAACCAGAGATGTCACTCTTCTTCATCGTACCGTAACCCACTACGACCACCTCGTCGAGAACCGTCTTGTCCTCTTCGATGAAGATCTCGTAATGGGTCGCATTACCGATCTTGACTTCCTTTGAGATGTAACCGATGTAACTTACAACGATGGTAGCACCGGGGCTGACACTTAGAGTGAAATTTCCGTCAAAGTCGGTGGCAACACCGTTCGACGTTCCCTTCACCAATACACTTGCACCGATAACCGGTCCCATGACATCGCTGACAACACCTGTGATTTTCTTTTCTTGCTGAACTTCATTGGGTAGCGGACTCATGCCCTTCCCATCTGCAGCAAGAAGATGCGACGAATAGCTCAGCATCATTACCGAGCATATAAGCGCATACATTGTTGTTTTACTGCAATTTAAATTCATAGGGTCTTTTTGTTAGAATTATTGATTAATAGCATTATTGTTTCTTGGCTATAGTTATTTTAGGTTGTAAAATTAATAATTATTATTTAATATCTGTTACATTTATCTGATTAATACTGACACTTTTATTACAAAACTATTTTATTTCAAAGACACGAGACGCATAATCCTCTCTGAGAGGAACCTCTATACCTACATCCATAAGGAAACGACCCGTAAACTGTTTACCATCCAGGGCACAGGCTTTTTGATTTACTTTTACATTTCGCTCATGAAGAGTGTAGGTCTTTTGCGGATCAAGTCCGGCGAGCCTTAACCTTGGCAGCGGCTGGTCGTAATAGTTCGTTATCTTATAGACAAACAATACAGCCTGACTCTTAGGATCATCCACATACATGATACTTGCCACTCCCTTGTGATCATAGGGAGAAAGGAGCCGATAAAGGTTACCTGTCTGAACAACCGGTCGCAGCTGTTTATAGTCAGCGAAACACGTCGTACACTGCTGACGTTCCTCCTCTGTCATATCCTTTGGCTGCAGTTCAATACCGAGTCGTCCACTCATAGCCACATCACAGCGGAACTTCACGGGAATGATACGTCCACCGGTGTTCCAATAAGGTACATGGTTGATGTGTTGTGCCATGGCATTGGCGGGAAAGAACAGGCTGGTGCCATACTGTATATATACCCTTTGCAGGGCATCGGTATTGTCACTCACCCAGAACTCATCGAAATAAGGCAGCAATCCGTAGTTGGCACGTCCGCCTCCCGAGGCACAGTCCTGAATGACGAGATCGGGATATTTCGCACGAACACGTTTCAAGGTATTGATAAGTCCGCGATGATAATCTACATAAATATTATTCTGTTTTGATTTGGGGAGATAGAGCGAGCCATAATTCTGGATACTGGCATTAGCATCCCATTTGATATAGGAGATCTCAGGATACTGCGTCATCAAGTCGTCAACGATCTTAAAGACGAAGTCCTGCACCTTGGGATTAGACATATCCAATACGATCTGTGTACCGCCACGCCCCAGTTTCAGTTCTCTTCCTTTGGTTTGGAGTACCCAGTCAGGATGTTGTTCATACAGTTCACTGGTAGTATTGGTCATCTCGGGTTCTATCCAGATACCGAACTTAATCTTCCGTTCGCGGGCAGCATCTGTCAATGCTTTGATGCCGTTTGGCAATTTATTCTTATCTACCACCCAGTCGCCTAATGAGGAATCGTCCTTCTTACGCGGATATTTGTCACCGAACCAGCCATCATCCATCACAAACAGCTCACCACCGAAGGCAGCGATGTCATCCATCATCTTGATGATCTTCTCTTCTGTGATATCCAGATAGATGCCCTCCCACGAGTTGAGGAGGATATCGCCCGTCTTCATCCCCCGGTGGAACATCCCTTCTTTACGGGCCCAGTTATGGAAAGCACGACTCACGCCACCCATGCCATCGTTACTGTACGTCATGGCAAGATGAGGCGTCTCAAAGGTTTCTCCCGGGTCGAGGACATATTCCGACGACAACGGGTCGATACCGGCATATACGTGATGTTCCTTATGACTGATGGTGTTGACACGCAGTTCGAAGTTTCCGCTCCAGCAGAGCGCCAGTCCTATCGTGCGCCCCGTCTGTTCCTGTGGTTTTCCATCGAGCGACAGGATCATCTCCGGAGCATCCAGATGCGAGTTACGGGCACCGTCACTGTTACGTATCGTCTTCATGCCCAATGTGAGCGGTTCCATGGTAGGCTCTGTTTCTGCCGCCCAGTTTCCATGTAAGTGTGTTACCCACACATCCCCCTGACGTAAAGTCAGATGTCCGGAGTCGAAGCGTTTCAAGACAATCGCTTTCTTCTCCTGATGCATAATTTCTGTCCACGTCTCAATGATATCCACCTGCTTGTATGCTTTGTAGAACACCTTTACGGTGACAGGCATCAGTTTGTCTTTCATGGTGAAGATGTGGAGCTTGGCACGCGCCTCATCCTTCACCTCATAGGCTGTCACCATCATTTCCAAGTTAAGGTCACCGTCAACATGCTGCACCTGTAGTGCGGGTACATGAACGGCGTCAACGGTACCAAAGGCAGGAAGTGCATGGAAGTTCAGTTCGCTGCCGGCATCCCGCAGCTGCCGCATGGTGGCACTCTTGTCACCGTAGTACGACTGTCGCAGATCGCCTCCCTCCCAAGCTGTAAGCAGCATTTGGGTATGGGGTGTTTCGATGACCACATCACCTTGCCACGCAAAGGTTCCTAAAGAACCAAGGAGTATCAAGACTCCCATCAGAAATGTTTTTCTATACATATTTAGGTTTATTAATTCTTAATCAAAACGCTCTGTCATTTCCAAGCACATACGACTGTTATGATATGGACACTTCCAGAACCCGGCATGGTCATCCTCCAGATTCAAGGATCCATCCTTATGCCTGCTCCAATACCACTCACCGTGTTCACGGTCTATCAGGTTCTGTTTGATATACTCCCAACAGCGAAGAGCCTTTCGCAGCGCATCGCCATCACCGAAATACTGATAGATATTCATCCATCCCACGACATTCTCAGCCTGCACCCACCAGTGCAGATCATCATCCTGGCATCCGGTATCAAGGTTGGCTTCGTGAATCATAGACCCGTCGGGGTTCAATCCTTTCACAGAGGCCTCAGCCACCTCACGTACTATAGGTTCCACCTTATTTAGGACATCCTTGTCATCCAACGCCATGGCGGCCTCATGGAGGAGCCACGAACACTCAATATCATGACCATAACTCTCTATGTGTCCGGCACCCCTTGTCCAATCCATCTCAAAGAAAAGGTCGAGATGGTGCGTCTCCGGATTCAGGATATGGTCGGTAAAGATATTGATAAGGTTACGCAGCGACGCTTCGACACCCATGATGGTCTCCATAGGAATCGAGATATCCACCGGCAGTACAGCCCCGATGGCAGGCACGTAGTTACAAGACGCTGCCGCGTGCAATTCTTTCAGGCATCTGTAGAGGTTGGTATAGGGTTCAATGATATGCAGATGGGTGTTCTGCGACTTAGGATAATTGGCATCGAGTTCGGACAAACGCATGTCACCGATAGGTTGCCAGTCACGTGTCATCGCCTCTATATAACCATTATAGACACGATCCAAGGCGTGCTCCTCAACCTGCTCATAGAGCTGGAGCGCATAGTCGAGTGCCTCACGGTCACCTGTGGCACGCACATACTCGCTGAGACCGTAGATGGCAAAACCGATGGCATAGAACTGTTTCTTCGTATCTTTAGGATTTCCTTTATAGTCCAGACTCCAATAGACACCACCATATTCATGGTCAATAAAATGACTGATGAAGTATTCTTTTGTCCGGGTGGCGGCCTCCAGATACGCTTTCTTCCTCAATACCCGGTAGGCGGCAGAGAACGACCAGAGGATGCGGGCATTGAGGATAGCACCTTTGTCGGCCTCTTTGATCAGCTGTCCACGACCCGTCATCTGTCCATAGAAACCGCCGTTCTCCTGATCTTGCATCTCATTAAGCCAGAAACGGAGGATGTTGTTTTCCAACACCTCCAGCATCTCCTGTCTCAAGGTTCTGATAAGATGGCGCTCTGTGGATTTTTTTCCTTTCATTTCTTAATCGGATAGAAATAGGTGAGCACGACAATAAGCAAAGCTATGATAGCAGGGAAGAGAGAGAACAGGCACCACACCATAGACAACACGGAATCCGTAATGGAGGCCGGGTCAACGCTGGTATTACCCATATTGTCGGTAAGCATGCGGGCGCCGGCCAATCCGAGGAACAAAGCGACAAGTGAACCGCTGATAGCCGTACCAAACTTCTGAGCCATGGTTCCTGAAGAAAAGATCAGACCCGTCGATGAGGTACCGTTCTTCTCAGTAGCATAGTCAGCCACATCAGCATACATCGACCATAGCAATGGTGAGAAAATGCCGATTCCCACTGAGGTGAGTATTACCAGTGCCACCATCACCCAGATATAAGCCGGGTCCATAGGAACGAAGAAGAAACCGATGGAGAAGATCGCACAGATAACGGCTGCCACCATGAAAGCCTTACGCTTAGAGCCCATCCACTCAGTAAATTTCGGAGAGACGCCACCGAATATCATACAGGTAAGCTCGCCGAATGTCATGAATACCGTATAGTTGATGATAAACCCACTGATAGTGACATCACCTTTCAGGCAGTATTCAAACAGATAACCCGCCACAGCATAACGGAATCCGTTAAAGAAATTGGTACAGACACCTATGAGTGTCAGGATAATCCATGGTTTGTTACGGAACAAATCAGCAAAAGGTTTAAAAGAGAACTTCTCCGCACGGACAGGCTTCAGGCGTTCCTTTGTCAGCAAGCCACATGCCAACGTTCCTATGGTTGCCAGTGCTCCGAAGAAAGCTCCCAGCACAGCATACTGATGTTGCTCGGTACCGCCCACAAACTTCTGAAGATAGGGGAATGACAGCAGGGTGATAAAACCCATGGCGTATGCTCCGACCATACGGAAAGAGGAGAACTGGTTTTTCTCATTGTCATCATCGGTCATAACGCCTAACAAAGAGCCGTATGGCACATTCACTGCCGTATAGCATGCCATCATCAGCAGATATAGAGAATAGGCCCAGATACGTTTGCCTACAGGTCCTAAGTCGGGTGTATAAAGCAACAAGGCGAAGATCAGTCCGAGAGGAACGGCTCCGAAGATCAGCCAGGGACGGTAGGTACCCCAGCGACTCTGCGTCCTGTCGGCGAGCGAACCCATCAGGGGGTCGGTGACGACGTCAAACATTCGTGCGAGCAACATCAGCGTAGCTGCATCGGCGAAGGTGAGACCGAAGACATTGGTGAAGAAAAGAGGAAAGGCGATAGACATGATTTTCCATGTAATACCTCCTGCTGCGGCATCACCGAGTGCATAACCGAATTTTTCTTTTAAAGTTGCCATGATAACGAGTTCTTTTTTATTAGTTTCTTGATTGTTTCCACAGAAGCCGCTGTAGTCAGTCCGTCTTCCGGCGTATTCATGCAATAGTCAACGAGTTTGTCGATGGTCGATGTGGCCACGTGCATACGTGTGTCGGCAGTGGCATAGTAGATGAAAACTCTTCCGTCTTCATCGGCAATCCATCCGTTAGCGAAGGCAACGTTCATCACGTCACCGATGTACTCATTCCCTTCAGGAACCAGAAAGAAGCCACCAGGTTTGGCAATGAGCCGAGTGGGATCCTCCAGCGATGTCATATACATATATAACACATAGCGCAGTCCGTCGGCGGTGCCACGTACGCCATGTGCCAGATGGAGCCACCCCTCAGGAGTCTTGACAGGATGCGGTCCCTCGCCGTTTTTCACCTCGCATATCGTATGATAGTGACGAGCATTGATAATCTTCTCGTCATGGATTACGGCATTCGTGATATCATCTACAAGCGCCCATCCGATGCCGCCGCCTCTGCCGGTGTCGATGAACCCATCCTGCGGCCGGGTATAGAAGGCATATTTCCCATTCACAAACTCCGGATGAAGCACTACGTTACGCTGCTGACTCTCCGACTTCAGGTCTGGCAGACGTTCCCAATTAACGAGATCGTTGGTACGTGCGATACCCGCCGTGGCGGTAGCAGCGCTGAGGTTATGTGGTTGTGAGGGGTCATGGCGCTCTGCACAGAACACACCGTAGATCCACCCGTCCTCATGCTGTGTGATACGCATATCATAGATGTTCGTGGCGGGATCATCGGTGTCAGGCATGGTGATCGGCTCTTTCCAGAAGCGGAAATTATCAATGCCGTTAGGACTTTCTGCCACAGCGAAGAACGACTTGCGGTCGGCTCCTTCCACTCTGACGACCAGCACGTATTTGTCTTTCCACTTCAGTGCTCCGCTGTTGAGCGTGGCATTCATCATGATGCGTTGCATCAGATATGGATTGTCGTGCTCATTAAAGTCATACCTCCACTCTAATGGAGTGTGCTCGGCAGTGAGTATCGGGTATTGGTATTTCTCATAGATACCGTTCCCCCATTCCAACGGACTATTCCTGCGGCACAACAGTTGCTCGTGATGTTCGCGCAATGCTTTTACTCTTGTTGCAAAATCTTCCATATACTTATTTAATATCGTTTAGGAACAACGTATTTTCTGCTTCATACAGTTTCTTATAGTCTTCTGCGCATGGCAGACTGGGTGACGGCCCGAAGTACTCTTTCTTATAGTTTCTCCATAAGAGGAAATAGCACAAGGGATACTTGTCCATGACGGGCTTCAGCACCCTCGTCCACCAGTCTGCCTCCGGCATATTCTGATAGCCGCACTCCGTCATGGCCAGCAGTCTGCCATGTTCCTTAGCGAAGTTACTGAGGAAATCCATATCGGCGGTCACACCCGTGCGGAACTCCTCTTCCGTACCCCATTGATAGGCATCCTCTCCGATAAGCGTCACGCGGTCGTCACCGGGATAACGTGCAAGGAAACGCTCCTCCGTCCACTGTCCGTCAAGGTTAGGTGAGAAACTCCACAGCAGGTTACTGAAACCTCTTTCGTTCATATAGTCCTGCAACATGTTCCATAATCCGTGGAACTCTTCGTCGGAGCATAACTTCTGGCCCCACCAGAACCAAGAACCGTTATATTCATGCCACGGACGGAAGATAACAGGAACATACTGGCCGTCGGCTGTCTTTAATGATTCTATGAAGTCACCCACGCGCTGCATCCATGTCTGGAACAACTCATGCTTCTCACCTCCTGGCAGTATACTCCTCACCACTGTAGTATCACTGACATCCCAGGCAGTGCCGCCCGTCAGAGGATTACGCGGATGCCAACTAAGGGTTACGATACCACCGCGCTCCACATGCGCCACCAACTGTTCACGGATGCGATGGAAAGGCACACTGTCGAGGTTCTTCTCATCACCCATCTCAATACCTCCGAGATCGAATCCCATCACGGCAGGATAGTCACCCGTAATATCCTTGATGTCACTCCTTCCGTATTCCCACTCCCAGGTAACGCCATAGAAAGGGTCATCCTGATGCCCCGCCATGTAGCCTTTCTGTCGAAGTGTGTCAAGACGCTCCTCCAACTGGTTGGCGATCGTCTTTCCTTCATTAGCATCTTTCTTTGTAGCACAAGCAGTCATCATCACCACTGCCAAGGCAAATATAAAAAACTTTTTCATAACTACGAACCACAGGGCGCTGCCCTTTGAACCGCAGGGTGTTACCCTTGAACCGCAGGGTGTTACCCTGGGCTGATATGTTTTGCCTCTTCGAGGCGTTAATCGGTATTCACCCTAAACTCTAAACTCTAAACTCTAAACTATGAACTATGAACTATGAACTATGAACTATTCCCTCGCTCCCAGCTGCTTCAGCAGCCAGTTTTCCCATTCATCCCATTGCTCCTGGAACCAGAAATGCCAGGTAGCCTGATAAGGAGAGATCTCCTTCGGTCCCGTCACTGTATTGTAAGTGGCCCAGGCCGTCGTGGGGGGAACCACATCATCACAATAGCCGAAAGAGAACCATCCCTTCTGCTTCTCCGTAATCAGTCGTGCAAAGTTCACGCCATCATAATAACGTGAGGTCACCACTTTGGGGTCATTATCCATATTCTTCGGGTTCTTCACCGTTTCACTCTTATAGAAATAGTGGGGCCAACCGCATGCTTTACCATTAAAGGCATTGGTATGATCGCAGAGAGCGGCATGAACAGGAGCATAACAAGTAACTCGCTTGTCAAGTCCGGCCGTTACCAAAGAGAGAAAACCACCCTGACTGCTGCCCGTGACACCCATCTCCTTACCATTCCATGCGGTGTACTGCTCTATGTAGTCGAGGGCACGGATACACCCGATCACCACACGCTTGTAATAGCTCATGTCACGTTGGTCCATCCCGTAGTTCCAGTAACAGTTCAAGGCACCGGCAGCTAAGTCGTCGTACACCTCTTGATCCATCGTGACAGGAATGCCGTGAATGCCAATCTCAAGGGTGATGATACCCTGCGCGGCTGTCCACACATCACCACCATAGGGGCGCACTCCGGCACCCGGCACTCTCAGCAGTGCAGGATAACGTCCTTCTTTCACCGGCTCACATAAGATGCCATAGGTTCGCGTCCCCCAACGGATATTCTGAAACGACACCTCATAGACATTCACATCCTTTGTGCAACGCTCCGGCAACAACCGTTTGGTAGGTTCCAATGACGTATAACGGGCTTCCTTAACAGCATTGTCCCAATAGTCCTTGAAGTCAGCCGGCATGACCGTAGAGGGTTTCAGCAGTTCAGGAGAGAAGGCGGCAGCACAGGCTCCCCGATAGTCTTTTCCATCAACATGCGCGGTCACGTCAACGCGGTAGAATCCCGGCGTAGTCATCTTACCCTGCAGTTTCAGCGTACCGTCTTTCAGTGTAGCCGACTTTTTCACATCCTGATACATCTCCGGTCCCGCTGCGTAATCAACACTGACATTATCTACCAATGTTCCGGAACGGCGCACCTCTACCGTGAACTTCGCTGTCTCACCCACCCTATAGTTCCAGTCTTTATGGTCGGGTTCCACGGTAACGACAATGCTGTTACCTCTGATTTGTGCCTCGAAAGGAAGGACTGCAAAAATGGCCAGTAGTAGTAATATAAGTTTTCTCATTTCATGATTGTTTGATTTTCGGTTGTAAAAGTACAATAAAAAAAAGATGTCGATATTACATTTTTTGACGGATACCGACACATTTATGACAAAAAAGTGTTAGGAAGGGGTTGCAATCCCACAAAAAAGGTTATCAGATGATAACTTTGGTTTTTAGGTAGTAATCCCGGAACTCCGTAGGGTTACATCCTTTACGTTTTCTGAACAACCTGTTGAAATTACTTAAGGTGTTGAAACCGCAGCAATAACAGATCTCTGATACGGATTCTGTTGTGTCCACCAATCGGCGGGCTGCGTAGCCTAACCTGACATCCACAATATACTCAGCCACATTCTTACCTGTGCACAACTTGAAGAACCTGCTGAAAGCCGATGGTGTCATACCCACGATATCAGCCAATTGTGCCAGTCGGATTTCCTCATGGTAATTAGAATCAATGAAGTTCTTGACTTTCAGTATCCTGTGCGAGTCACTATCCACATGCACCTTGGCGAAAGAGGAGGAAGCCAGTTGACGGGCGTCATCAAACATTGAAAGCTCGTAGAGGATGGTGAACAACTCGTGTGCCATCAGGAAACTCTCCTTTATCTTCGACAGTCCGCTAATACGGGGATAGACAGTCATGATGGCCGGCAAGGGAAAAGCCAGACCGCACTTCGCGCGCATCATCATCTTGTAGATCGACTTATATGGATTGGTATGGAAAGGAGTGTGCTCGTTTTCAAAATCAAGGTAAAACTGTATGGTCACCTCATGGATATCCTCACTCTTACACTCATGCTGTTCCCAGGCATGCTCCAGTCCGCTACTGGTGATAAGCACCAAGTCGTAGTCACCGATCACCTCACTGGAGTCACCCACCACACGCCTACTTCCCTTTGCGTTCTCCACAAAGTTAAGTTCCATGATGTCATGATAGTGGATAGGATAATCAAACTCCTTCTTCCTTCGATCGGCCACATACATGAAGTCATGTTCCTGCAAAGGCGTAATCTCTCGTAATATACCTCTCTCCATACACTATTTCCTTACCTGATGCAAATATAAATAAAATTCGGGAAAAAGAATCATTATCAGATGAAAAATAAATGCCTTGCTCTTTTTGCAAAGTGGTTATTGTCTCCTGAATTCTCTCGAGAATTCAGGGCAAAAGACCACCTTTTACCGGGCTTTTAGTACCTTTTTCTCTCCAATTCTCGGGAGAATTGGATGTTGCTACGCAACAGATGGATAATGAAAAATGGATCATTGCATATTTGTGTAGGGACTTACTTTATGTATGTCCGTTAATACCAACACAGAGGTTTTAAGCCCCCCTCTATCCCCCCGAAGGGGGGGGGAAGAGAAAAAAGATGTAATTATCGCTAACAAACATCATTTCAACAACTTTCCTCCCTCCCCCTTCGGGGGAGTTAGAGGGGGCTCTGTTGTGTCAACCTTGTGACAACCTGTGACAACCTCCAACAGGTTGCACGCCCTTTGCTACAGCGGGTTTTGACAACCTGGCAACTTATTTTGCAGAAAAAAACATAGTAGAAGAAAAAACAGAAACTTTTAAAGGAGCAACGTCGGTTCATTATCTATCTCCTTTTCCTGCATTTGTTGCCATAACGAGGTAAACGAAGAGGCAACAATATCCTTGCAAGCCTCCTCATCCAACACATACGACTTTACAAACCTGCACGACCGTATGTAATGAAGGTCATAAATGGTTTTGAACCGACTATGAGCATCTTCTGTCATCCTTTCTATAATTTGCTCGTATGACATATTCCTTACATCATCTCCCTTTTAAACCACATTGCGAAAAGAGGATCTGCAAGGTAGGTCCCAGATTCCGTTATCTCTATTATTTCACGTTCTATCAGGGCCTTTTGGAGTTTTGGCAGGTTAGACCGTGTTCCGAGATTATACTGGCGCGTAACCTCTCGTTTTCCGAAATCGACATGATAACCCGCACAGATAGCCCGGATAAAATTAAGCTGATATGATGAAAGATTGGCCATTTGCTCTACATACAAGGGGGATACCTGCGCCAAGGTCGCATCCAGTCCATCATTAAACGATTGGTCGTCAACCTCCCTATCTGATACTGCCAAGACATTCCATGCTAACTGTTGAACATAAGCAGAATAATTATCCACTGTCGTGCATATCTTTTCTGCCAGACTTTCCGAAATAGTCTTCCCTACCGTCTTAAATCGACTGATGATGAAAGGCACCCATTTCTCCATGGGTATCTTCCTGAGGAAAAACATATCTCCAAACTGATAGAAAGGCATCTTACGACTATAAAAGAGGTTGCTCATCAAATGCTGCTTACTTCCGAAAAGACAATAAGAAGTATGTTGATGATGTTGCCATACACTACGTATGGTTTTCTGAAGATTTAGCGAATCGGGCATCTCTCCTATCTGCTGGAATTCATCTATACAGACAACAATCTGAATATGACGCTTGCGAGCAATTCTCTCTGGTAAGTCAAGAATCTCCTCTGGTGATGCTGTTTGGGGATTAACTCCAAGTGACAAAGTAAAGTCAGCCGACATGTCCGGACTAAAGACAATCTTGGGAGTTATACCCATCAAAAACTCTTTGGCATTTTCAATCATTATCTCCATTTTAGTGGCTGTTTCCTGAATAATTGCCGAGGCATACTTTTCGTAGAAATCATATTCGGAGCGACATTTGTAGATATCCATATAGACGATTTTCAGCGTTGGGCTCTCTGTCAGTCTTTTCACTTTTTTCACCAATGATGTCTTACCCATGCGACGAGGAGAAATAAGAATAGAGTTTACCCCATGCTCAAAATTCAACTGGAGTCGTTTTGTCTCCAAGTCACGGTCTGTGAAATGTTCCCCTTCCACAGACATACCATATATAAAAGGTTTATTTGCCATGTCAATTAATTTATTACTGGCAAATATAGCAACAAAAAACAACACTAACAAACATAACGTTCACCAGCTGGTGAATATTATATATATTTAACTAATTTATTAGTATCAAATAAGTTATAACGATAACACAGATGTTCACCAGTTGGTGTAACACCAATCGGTGAACATTTAATCCGATTCACCCTATTACTAATAAAGGCCGGAGAATGAACTCCAGCCTTTATTATCTGAGTTTTGAAATAGCAGCATACTTTTATTTGCTAAACAATTCATCAAGAAGTTGATAGAGTTTCAAATCTTCCCCCAAGGCCCTCGAAATAATAGTGCCTTCTGGATCAATAAGTATCTGTGTAGGATAACCTTCGACACCATATAATTCAGAGATATTTGGATCATCCTTTTTCATTTGCACATGCAACCATGGCAACTCATTTTTATTCACAGCAGCCTTCCATCTCTGTTCTGTATCCTTACAGTCAACGCCAAGCACCTCGTACTTTCCTGCATATTTACAGTAATACTCTTTCATTTTAGGAAGGCCTCCAATACATGACCCACACCATGATCCCCAGAAATCGAGGATTACATACTTACCCTTTAATGAGGAAAGACTTAATGGTTTGCCATTGATGTCTGACAAAGTAAAATCAGGAGCTTTTGCTCCCACTGCACATGTCCGTTTACCACTTGCTATACGATCCATTTTATGATAACGAGCAATCACCATGGAAATGCAACTCTTCAGACGTCCATTCTTTAAATTCTCAGGGAGTTGGGGGTATAGTTGATATGCAAGATGTACCCTTCTACTGAGATTTAATCCCTTTCCGCATTGCAAAACAAATTGTTTTGGTTCGGATTTAGTGACTTTTCCCATGAGATTTTATCACCATTTTCAAAGGAAAACAAGTTGTTTTGGTCTGATGAAGGTAAATGAAGGTAAATGAAGGTGAACATTTAACCTTCATCGGTATAACACAAAGATAATAAACGCATTAGGTAAAAGATGAAGGTAAACGAGAAAAAGGAACATAATGAGTCAAATGACTTATCATCATCTGGCTCATTATATGGAAGATATTATTTATTATCCGATATCAGGTTCTCACCTGTCATGTCAGCCGGCTGCTCCAGTCCCATGATATGCAGGATAGAAGGAGCCACATCTGCCAGACGACCATCCTTCACTGTTGCCGAGTTATTGTCGGTTACATAGATGAAAGGTACGGGGTTGAGGGAGTGAGCGGTATTCGGCGTACCGTCGGGATTGATGGCATTGTCAGCGTTACCGTGGTCGGCGATGATGATAGCCTCATAGTCGTTAGCCTTGGCAGCCTCGATGACCTCCTTCACACAGTGGTCAACAGCCCATACAGCTTTAGCGATGGCATTATAAACGCCGGTATGTCCCACCATGTCACCATTAGCGAAGTTCACCACGATGAAGTCGTATTCCTGGGTATTGATGGCACCCACCAGCTTATCTTTCACCTCATAGGCACTCATCTCCGGCTTCAGGTCATAGGTAGCAACCTTAGGAGAAGGTACGAGGATACGGTCCTCATTCTCGAACGGAGCCTCGCGACCGCCATTGAAGAAGAATGTAACATGTGCATATTTCTCTGTCTCGGCTGTATGCAACTGTTTCTTTCCCTGCCGACTCAGGTACTCACCTAAGGTATCATCCACATTCTCTTTGGGGAAGAGGATGTGCACACCCTTGAAGTTGGCATCATACGGCGTCATACAGTAGTACTGCAGGTCCTTAATGGTATGCATGCCCTCATCCGGCATATCCTGTTGGGTAAGCACGATGGTGAGTTCCTTAGCACGGTCGTTACGGAAGTTGAAGAAGATGATGACGTCACCCTCCTGGATGGTACCGTCAACCGTCTTATTGTTGATAGGCTTGATGAACTCATCGGTAACGCCCTCTTCATAGCTCTCCTCCATAGCCTTCACCATATCGTCGGACTGCTTTCCCTTACCCTCTACGAGCAAGTCGTAAGCCTCCTTGATACGATTCCAGCGCTTGTCACGATCCATGGCATAGAAACGTCCCACGATACTGGCGATAGCGGCATCGTTCTTCCGGCATTCCTCTGTCAACTGACTGATAAAGCCCACGCCACTCTTGGGGTCGGTATCACGACCATCCATGAAACAATGTACGAAGGTATTCTTCAGGTTATAGGCTTTGGAAATCTCGATCAGTTTGAAAAGATGATCCAAAGAAGAGTGTACCCCACCGTCGGAGGTAAGACCCATCAGGTGCACTTTCTTGCCTGTCTCCTTGGCATAGCCGAAAGCATTCTTGATCTCAGGGTTCTCCATGATACTGCCATCCTTGCATGCACGGTTGATCTTCACCAGATCCTGATAGACCACTCGTCCGGCACCGATATTCAGATGTCCTACCTCTGAGTTACCCATCTGTCCGTCGGGCAGGCCGACATCCTCACCGGAGGCCTGTAGCTGTGAATGAGCGCTCACCGCATTCAAATAATCCAAATAAGGGGTGGGAGTATTATATATCACATCACCTTTTCCATGTTTGCCGATTCCCCATCCGTCGAGAATCATCAATAAAGCCTTCTTTGCCATAATCTATTTACACTAAAAACGTCTTTTTACTATTCTATTTACGGAATGCAAAATTACGAATAAAACCACACAACACAAAATCCGAAAGTAAAAACATTATAAAAGTTAAGGTTTTTTGTAACCTAAATCAAGTATTCCCAGATTATTTTGTACCTTTGTCGCATGAAAAAGATAATAATATGTTTGCTGATCGGACTGCTGACAGTGATCGCATGCAACAACGACGATCATGACCTGACGATTTTCGTGGAATCTTTTGAATGGGATAAGGATGTGTGGGAGCAGACCGTAGATATAAAAACCAATGGAAAATGGAGCGTCAGTACAGATATTGACTGGTGCGGACCGTACCAATCACAGGGTGAGAACGACAAGCGCATCACCCTGTGGGTGAAGCCCAACCTGACCAGTACGGCACGTACAGGCACATTAACCATAAAATCAGGTGGAAGCACCAAGACCATCGCTTTATCACAACCCGCCTTCACAGGTAGCCTGGAGGATTTCTCCTATCAGCTGCCCGTTATCTTCCATATCCTCTACAAAGACCGGAACGATGCTCTGCAGTATCCCGCCAAAGGACGTATGGCAGAGATTCTGAAGGGGGTCAACCAACTGTATGCCGATAATAAGATGAACGTACAGTTTGTCATGGCAAAGTTCGACCAGGATGGCAATGAGCTGGAGGAGCCTGGTGTAATCCGTGAGGAGGTGACGTTCGACTCTATCTCCTGCATGAAGTTCCTGGATGATGACAACAAAGACTATGGCTATCTGAATCAAGACCTGCAACGGTATATCAATATCTTTGTCTTCACTTATAGTGAGGAGAAGACGTTGGGAGTATCTGACCTTCCCGTCATGCCCACCGAGCATACCTTAGACGGGTTATCCGACCAGGCAGGTAAAGAGCTACAGACCTTCAAGACGCTGAGTTTCCCATGGGGGGTGACTGTCAACAACAATTATATTGATCAGAAGCAGGAGGTCAACACGGTCAATCCACTCTATGTCACCTTGACCTTAGCACATGAGTTAGGGCATTATATCGGACTGCTGCACACCTTCTCACAGGATGAATGTAACGAGGATGACTATTGTGATGATACCAAGAACTGCGACTACAATGCCTATGAGACACAGCTGAATAAGTATATGGAGGAGACGCTGGCTAAAGGTGAACAGTTGGTTGCTGCCACCGTGCTGCGCCGTATCAGTTGTGAAGATGGCACCGAGTATCGTGCTGACAATATCCTTGATTACATGTACACCCTCGGTAATGTCTTTACCGAACAACAGAAGAAACGAGTGCATACCGTGCTCAACTACTGTCCGATGACACCTGGCCCGAAGGTGGAGACATACAATACCGTAAATAGCAGGGCGACAGACTATTTCATCGAGCCCCGGTTGTCGGATTGTCCGGAGATTAACGGGAACGCTAACGGGAATGGGAACAAGAGATAACCTCTCTCCTATTCATCTTGGGTAAAGGACAACCATACCTTTCAGAACAAACTGCAATCATTATATGAACAAACTAATTTTATTATTCGTTATGTTGACCAGTGGTGTCATCTCATCAGTAGCAGGAGAAATACATGTGGATAAGAACAGTACGTTGGAAAAAGCGCTCTTTCAAGCCAGGGAATGGAGACGACTGAATGCCCCCGAGGCTACAGGAGGCATCCATATCTATTTGGGCGACAATACTTTCCAACTAAACAAGCCCCTATTGATACGTCCCGAAGACAGTGGTACGGCAGCATCCCCTACCATCATTCACGGGGGAACGATATCAGGAGCCGTAACTGTGAATAACTGGAAGAGAGAAGGAAAGCTATGGGTGGCCGAGGCTCCTATGGTGGGAAACAAGATTCAGTATTCACGACAACTGTGGGTAAATGGAAGGAAAGCCTTGCGGGCACAACAGTTTCCTGCGGGAAAGATGGAGAGGATGGTCGATTTCAATGCAGAGAGTCAGACCATCACCATCCCCACCCCGGAAGAGGATCTGTCGAAAGAGACACAGTTGGAGATGGTCGTCCACCAACGGTGGGCCATCGCCATCCTACGGGTGAAAGCGATGAAAAGAAAGGGAGGGAACACCATTGTTAGCTTCCATGAGCCAGAGAGTCAGTTGGAGTTTGCCCACCCCTGGCCACAACCCATCATCGGAGGAGAGAAAGGCAACTCCTCTTTCTGTCTGATGAATGCCAAAGCCTTCCTGAACGAGCCCGGTGAGTGGTATCAGGAATATCCCTCAGGAAAAATCTATTACTATCCGAGGGCTGGTGAGGAACTGAAAAAAGTGAAGGCGGAGATTCCTCATCTCGAACAGCTCATTCAAATAGCCGGCACGGAGGAACGTCCGGTTTCAGACATCCATTTTGAGGGTACCATCTTCTGTTATGCCGGATGGCAACGTCCGTCATCAGAGGGGCATGTCACCTTACAAGGAGGATTCCGCATGCTCGATGCTTATAAGTTGCAGGAGCCAGGTCTCTTCCACAAAGCCGCATTGGAGAATCAGGCATGGATAGCCCGTCCGGAAGCGGCCGTGACAGCCTTACATAGCGAAAGACTGGCATTTAAGAACTGTACCTTTGCCCACCTTGGCGCCACTGCCGTGGATCTCGAGGGGTTCGTCAACAACTCCGTTATTGAGGATTGCCGTTTCCAAGATATCGGAGGAACCGCTGCCATGGTGGGTTATTTCGGAGAGCAAGGCTTTGAAACCCACATCCCCTACTTAGGTAAGAACATCTGCGACAATATCACCATCAAGGGCAACCTTATTCAGGATGCCACCAATGAAGACTGGGGCGCTGTAGGCATCGCCGCGGGATATGTCAGCAATATCAATATCGTACAAAACGAAGTGTGTGACGTCAACTATTCCGGTATCTGCGTAGGATGGGGGTGGACCGCCCTGAAGAGTGGTATGCACGACAACCGTATCGAGGGTAACTACGTGCATCGTTACGCTAAACAGTTGTATGACGCAGGGGGGATCTACACGCTGAGCAACCAACCGGGATCATTTATCATCAACAACAGGATTGAGGCGCCCACCGCAGCACCTTACGCTACCAATGACCGTGGATTCTGCATCTATTTCGATGAAGCTACCGACGGCTTTACCGTGGAGAACAACTGGATGCCCTCTGAGAGCTTCGGTTACAACCAGCCCGGGCCGGATATGATCATCCGCAATAACGGACCGCAGGTGAGGTAGATGGTTTAGGGTTTAAGGTTTAGAGTTTAGGGTTTAGTGTTTAGAGTTTAGTGTTTAGAGTTTAGAGTTATGATTACCCTTGGATATCAATCTGAAGAAGGTATTAGTATGACGACTCACAGAACATATTATTGAGTGGAAAAGCAAATCAATTTTCAATTTTCAATTTTCAATTATAAATGAGAGCAACGAATTATCATTTATTTGACTTCCTCGACTTTGATGTCGATCTTTCAAAAGACGAATCCTTATGGAAGGCCTACAAGCCTACCGCCATATATGAGAGAAACGGAGATATCTGTCTTGATGTCCCTTTCCAAAAACAAGTGCTTGCCAATGACATGGCAGCTGACCTACAGGTGGCGCAAGAGACACATCGGTTATATATCCGTTATTATGAGCCTAAAATTATCCGACTGTTCATTGACTTCAACGATGAAGAGACGATGACCGACCATTCAGAGATGCTGCAATATTCCGGGCATATCAAGAAAGGGAATCTCTGCTTAAAAAAAGAAGGGAACAACTGGAATATCCTTTCTGATGACGGTATCACCCGTGCTTTCATCAATCTCGAGGATGCACCGGTAGACCGATGGAGTGACCTACAGCCCGACCCACAACCCACCCTGGATGTCCGGTTGTATCCTGACGGTAATAAAGAAATCCGTCTGGCCGCCTATGATCATTTCTCCCCACCCCGCTATGATGCCCTGCCATTAGCCTTCTGTAAGGCGGAGGGACAACGTGAGAGGGCAACCCTGTCGTTCGAGTGTCAACATGACGAGTGTTTTGCCGGTACCGGAGAACGTTTCACCAAGATGGACCTGAGCGGACAGGCTTTTCTCCTGAAAAACCAAGACGGGCAAGGAGTAAACAACCGTCGTACCTATAAAAACATCCCCTTCTATCTCTCCAGCAGGATGTATGGCACGTTCTACCACACCTGTGCCTACAGCAAACTGTCATTGGCCGCACATTCCACCCGCAGTGTGCAGTTCCTGAATGATCAGGCTATGATCGATACCTTTATCATCGGGGGCGACAGCATCGAAGAGATTATCCGAGGCTATCGCGACCTGACAGGATATCCCAGCATGCCCCCTCTCTGGAGCTTCGGTGTATGGATGAGCAGGATGACCTATTTCAGTGCCGATGAGGTGAACGGCATCTGCCAACGACTGCGGGAGGAGCACTATCCCTGTGATGTGATCCACCTCGATACCGGATGGTTTAAGACCGACTGGCTTTGCGAGTGGAAATTCAATGAGGAGCGTTTCCCTGACCCGCCGGCATTCATCAAACAACTGAAGGATCACGGTTTCCGTGTGTCTCTATGGCAACTGCCGTATGTGGCTGAAGATGCTGAGCAGATTGGGGAAGCCCGCAAGAACGACTATATCGGTCCGCTTACCAAGCAACAGGCATCAGAAGGTTCCAACTTCTCCTCCCTTGACTATGCAGGCACCATCGACTTTACTTACGACAAGGCGACGGCATGGTATAAAGGACTACTCAAACGACTCTTGGATATGGGTGTTACCTGTATCAAGACCGACTTCGGAGAGAATATCCACATGGATGCCATCTATAAACATATGGAACCCAAGCTGCTCAACAACCTTTATGCCCTGCTCTATCAAAAGGCAGCCTACGAGATAACGAAGGAGGTGACAGGTGATGGTATCGTTTGGGCAAGAGCCGCATGGGCAGGATGCCAGCGTTATCCCCTCCACTGGGGTGGTGACAGTTGCTCCTCATGGGACGGTCTGGCAGGATCACTCAAGGGAGGATTGCATTTCGGACTCTCCGGCTTTGCCTTCTGGAGTCATGACGTTCCTGGCTTCCATACCTTGCCCAATTTCATGAACGGCATCGTTGATGACAAGGTGTATGTAAGATGGACACAGTTTGGTGTCTTTACCTCACATATCCGTTATCACGGCACCAACAAACGAGAGCCCTGGCATTATCCGAACATCGCACCTGTCGTGAAGAGATGGTGGAATCTGCGCTATGCTCTCATACCCTATATCCTGCAAGAGAGTATCATCGCCACACAGACCGGTCATAGCATGATTGAAGCACTTGTCTTCCAATATCCACACGACAAGACGGCATGGCATATTGATGACGAGTATTTCTTCGGCCACGATTTCTTGGTAGCACCTGTCATGAACAGCGAGGATTGCCGAGAGGTATATCTTCCGGAAGGGCATTGGGTACAATTCTTTACAGGAGAACGTCTTAATGGAAATCAATGGATATCTCTCGAGAATATCCCATTGGAGCAGATGCCCGTCTATGTGAGGGAAGGTGCTGAGATACCCCTGTATCCCGACCATGTGGAATGTACCGATGAAATGGATCTGTCGAAGACTCGTATCGTTAATATTGATAAGAATTATAACGGCTATATAATATAAGGAAAGATGAATACTTGGAAGACTAATTTAGAAGAAACAAAGAAAAAGTATATCAACTGGTGGAACCACAAGGGCATTATCCTCAATATGTGGGAACACTTCCAGGAAGGGGTGACACCCCATGCCGCCATCCCCGCTCCCCCACCCCCCAAGGATCTGAATCAGAAATGGTTTGACCCTCAGTGGCGCGCTGATTATCTTGACTGGTATGTGTCGCACAGCTGTCTGAAAGCCGACATGCTGCCCGTTGCCAACACCCAATTGGGACCAGGCTCTCTCGCCGCCATCCTCGGTGGTGTCTTTGAGGGTGGTGAGGATACGATATGGATTCACCCGGATCCCAACTATTCCGACAAGTTGACATTTAACAAAGAGCATCCCAACTGGCTCTTACATAAGGAATTGCTGAAAGCCTGCAAGGCAAAAGCACAGGGACATTACTATGTAGGTATGCCCGACCTGATGGAAGGTCTTGACGTGCTGGCAGCCATCAAAGGTACCGACAAAGTCTTGCTCGACACAGTGATGCAGCCGGAGGTGCTCGAAGAGCAGATGCAGTTTATCAACGATGTCTATTTCCAGGTGTTCGACGAGCTTTACGATATCATCCGCGAGGGTGATGAGATGGCGTTCTGCTATTTCTCTTCATGGGCTCCCGGTAAGATGTCAAAGCTACAGAGTGATATCTCTACGATGATCAGCGTGGAGGACTACCGTCGTTTCGTTCAGCCTTTCATCCGTGAGCAATGTCAGAAGATCGACTATACCCTCTATCATCTGGACGGAGTGGGTGCCATCCATCACTTGCCCGCCCTACTGGAGATCGAAGAGTTGAATGCCGTGCAGTGGACACCGGGTGTAGGACAGCCACAGGGAGGTAATGCAAAATGGTATGATCTGTACAAGCAAATCCTTAATGCAGGTAAGAGTATCATGGCCTGCTGGGTAACGCTGGATGAACTCAAACCACTCCTGGATAATATAGGCGGTGACGGTGTGCATCTGGAGATGGACTTCCACAACGAGGATGAGGTGGAGCAGGCCATGCGCATCGTAGAGGAATATCAGATGAAGGAAGAGCCGGAACAGAAAGTGGCAGAGATTATCCGTCTGACGGAGGAGCGTTTCAATAATCCAGAAAAGGATGTTGCTGATATTATCCAAAAGGTAGAGGCACAGTTCTCCGGTACCATTAACGTTGAGCAGCAGCCACAGGCTCCACGTTATAAGAGTCTGGTGGATATACAGAAACGACCGCTCAGCAAGAAGATCCTCGGCAAGGATATTGCCACAACATCCACCGAACTGCTAATTCCTGTTGAGAAACCCTGTATGGAGAGTCTGCTGAAACAGCGCATACTGATTTTCGACGGTGCTATGGGCACCACCATCCAAGCCTTCCGTCTGGAAAATGTGAAGAGTAATGAATATCTGACTATTGAACGTCCTGACATCATCACAGAGATCTACCGCAGGTTCCTGGCCGCAGGCTCAGACATTATCACCACCAACACGTTCAACGGACAGAGGATCTCCCTGCCTGTGGGATTCCAGGATAAGGTCTATGAGATTAACTACCAGGCGGCAGTGATGGCTCGACAGTTGGCAGACAGTTTTACTCTTACCAATCCCGCTAAACCACGTTTTGTGCTCGGAGGCATGGGGCCCACCCGAGAGACCGTATCCATAGAAGGTGCGAAGGTGACATACCGGGAGATGGCTGATATCTATCAAGAACAGGCAGAGGCACTGATAGATGGCGGTGTGGAGGGATTGATCCTTGAGACCATCTTCGATGTGATGAATGCGAAGGCCGGTGTTGAGGGCTGCATGAGAGCCATGGAGGAAAAGGGATGTGAGATTCCTCTCCTACTGAGTTTCACAGTACGCACCCCGGAAGGTTATAATATGATTGGTCAGAACATCATCGACTTCGTCAAGACACTGAAGGACTATCCTATCCTCGCCGTAGGTATCAACTGTAATCCCGATATTCCTCTGGTCACTGACCTCGTCCGCAGAATGGCCAATGAAACCAACTATTATATCATCGCTTTCCCGAACGCCGGCTTACCAGATGAGCATGGACAATACCGTGGTACACCGGAAGTGTTCCAAAAAGAGATGTGGCCGATGTTCGACCAACACCTTATTAATATCGCAGGCGGGTGCTGTGGCACCAATCACCTGCACATGGCAAGATTGGCAGAACTGGCACAGCCTGCACCCGGCTGTTGGACCACACCGCATAAACCAGGAAGCAAACAACTCGCACCCGTTGAGGAGGCACCTGTGGAGAAGCCTTCTGTAGAGGTGGAGGAGCCTGCCAAAGAAGAGGCTCCTTCCGGTCCTTCTGTCTTTGACAGTATCGTCAACGGTAAGTCGGACGACTGTGCGGCTGCCACTCAGACAGCTATCGACAACGGCAGCAAGCCTCAGGAGATCATCAACAACGAGATGATCCGTGCCATGGCAGAGGTGGGGCAACGCTTCCAAGATGGTAAGGCCTTTGTGCCACAGCTGTTGATGGCCGGCAGGGCGATGAAGGCAGGTTTGGAGATTCTCAAGCCTCTGATGTCAGGAGAGAGCGCCAGCACCTTGGGAAAGATTGTCATCGGCACGGTCAAGGGTGACCTTCACGACATTGGTAAGAACCTGGTGGCATCTATGTTGGAAGGCTGCGGCTTTGAGGTGGTGAACATCGGTATCGACGTCTCCGCCGATAAGTTCATCGAGGAAGTGAAGAAGAACCAGCCAGACATCCTGTGTATGTCGGCATTGCTCACCACGACAATGGGCTATATGAAAGTGGTGATAGATGCCTTGGAGGAGGCGGGCATCCGTAATCAGGTAAAGGTGATGGTGGGTGGCGCACCCGTCTCACAAGGTTATGCCGATGAGATCGGCGCTGACGGATATAGTGACAATGCTAATTCTGCCGTCACCGTCGCCAAGCAGCTATTAGGAAGACTTTAATATAATATGCCTTAAATCTATCAAAATATGCATGCGAAATTTTTAAGTACTTTAGATTGGACGATTCTCATCGCTTATTTCGTCATCCTTTTAGCTATCGGCATCTGGGCCAGTACGAAGCGGAAGAAAGGAAGTAGTCTCTTCCTTGCCGAGCACTCCCTGCGCTGGTATCATATCGGTTTCTCTATGTGGGGCACGAATGTAGGTCCCTCTATGTTGATCGCCTCTGCCTCAGCAGGATTCACCACAGGTATCGTCTCCGGCAACTATGCCTGGTATGCCTTCGTATTTATCTTCCTGCTCGCCTTTGTCTTCGCACCCCGTTATCTGGGAAGTAATGTCAGCACCTTACCCGAGTTCATGGGATTACGTTTTGGTCAAGACACCCGTAATATCCTCGCGTGGTACACCATCGTCACCATCCTGATATCCTGGTTGGCACTGACACTCTTTGCCGGAGGAATCCTTATCCGACAGATCTTCTCCATTCCGATGTGGGCATCAGCACTCATCCTGTTGGCCATTTCCGCCTTCTTCACCATCCTGGGAGGACTGAAGGCCGTGGCCTACACCAATGTGTATCAGATGATCCTGCTGATTGTCGTCTCCGCCACCCTTACCATTGTAGGACTGGTCAAGATAGGTGGTATAAGCGGTTTGGCAGGAGCAGTGCCCGCCAACTATTGGAACCTGTTCTTGCCAAATGACAATCCTGACTTCCCTTGGTTACCTATCCTCTTAGGCTATCCGATCATGGGAGTATGGTTCTGGTGTACCGACCAGTCGATGGTTCAGCCGGTACTGGCCGCAAAGAGCCTGAATGAAGGACAGCGTGGAGCCAACTTCACCGGATGGCTGAAAATCCTCGACGTACCTCTTTATATCCTTCCCGGTATTCTCTGTCTGGCTTTGTTCCCATCCGTCACCAATCCCGACGAGGCCTACATGACGATGGTCACCAACCTCTTCCCAATGGGTATGGTAGGATTAGTACTCGCCGTCCTGACGGCAGCTCTTGTCAGCACCATCGGTTCTGCCCTTAACGCACTGAGCACCGTCTTTACCATGGATATTTATGTTAAACGCAACCCTGAGGCATCACAGCAACAGATCATCCACATGGGGCGCACCGTCACCATTATCGGCGCCGTCATCTCTGTGATTATCTGTGTGGCTATCGACAGCATCAAAGGTCTGAACCTCTTCAACGTCTTCCAGTCGGTATTGGGATTCATCGCACCGCCGATGTCGGCAGTCTTCCTCTTCGGCGTATTCTGGAAACGCACCACATCCCGCGCCGCCAACATGGCTCTCACCTGGGGAACCGTCTTCAGCATCGGCACAGGAATCCTCTATCTCTTCGTGCTCAACGGAGCATCTTTCTGGCCACACTTCATGATGTTGTCTTTCTGGATTTTCATTATCATCGGCATCGCCATGGTTATCGTCAGTCTTCTCGACAAGTCTGAGCAGAGAGTGTCGTATATCAAGAAGATACAAGACAAGCCTTCATTAGATGTGAGAATCGGATGGATACTGCTCATCATCGTGATGATCGCACTGTACATCTTCTTCAACGGACATTAAATAATAAGGTGGGGAATTTCCCCACCTTATTATATTTATATAAACAGCGACCATCAACGTGTTGCGACGGCAAAGGCCACATCCATCATGTGAATGAAATTATTCTGCCGTTCTTCCGCCGTCGTCTCCTCCCCTGTTATAAGCGAGTCACTGATGGTACAGATACAGAGTGCCTTGGCACCAGCCCTGGCTGCATTCATATATAAGGCAGGAGCTTCCATCTCTATGGCCAGCACGCCCATCTCCTGCCATGCACTCGTCGTAGGGTTGGCATCGTAGAAAGAGTCGGAAGAATAGACATTGCCCACTTTATACGGGATATTGAGGCGCTTGGCTTCTTCCACGCCGGCACACAGCAAGTCGAAGTCGGCTATCGGCGCGAAGGTGCCGTTGAGCTTAAACTGATCTGCGTAATGGCTGTTTGTACAGGCACCCATGGCGAATACCAAGTCACCAATATGTAAGTCTTTATTCATCGACCCCGCAGACCCCACACGGATAATGGTCTTCACACCATAGAAATTGAACAACTCATAGGTATAGATAGCGATGGAGGGGATTCCCATGCCATGTCCCTGTACGGAGATACGCTTTCCTTTATAGGTGCCGGTATAACCCAACATTCCTCGAACGTTATTGTACAGTACAGGGTTCTCCAGATAACGCTCTGCCATCATCTTAGCGCGCAAAGGGTCGCCTGCCATGATTACGGTATCCGCAATCTCACCATATTCGGCGCCAATATGCGGTGTAGGTGTATTTTTCTTTGTCATGATATGATATCTTTAAAGTTATATTCAATATTTATTCCTCACTTTCAGTCTGCGCTTATAACATTTGTCAAAATCACAAAGACCACAAGAGTAGTCGAGATGTCTGACAGACGGCCCCACACCGATCACACCACTCACCGACTTGATAGGTGTCATCAAACTGCTCTCCGAGAGATGCACACCACAGGGTGTCTGCGTTCCGAAAAGCGTGAACAGCCGCTGTTGTTGCGACACATGCCAACTGCAATAGCCCGGACTGAAACGGTTGGTATGTTTCCACCCCAGTTTGTCGATGCTCATCTGCAGCGACTCCTCCATACGGTCGGCGACCTTCTCGGCAATCACACTGCCCAAAGCATCTGCGATGAACACCCTTACCATGTCCCCCTCCTTCATCAGTCGTCGTTGGTATTCCTCGAAATCCATTCCCGCCGTACAGACGAAGAAGGCGTATGCCTCAGCACCACGCAACTGCCGGGCGATGATCTTCCCTACCGACAAGGTGGTATCGCCGATTGTCAACGTATTCTCCTGTAGATCCAACGAACCGTATTTTACGAAGAAGCAGAAGGAGGGGTGAAGGAACGACTTCACCTCCTGCTGAATCCTTGCCAGTTCCTGTAGCGTGGCGGCATCGGGTATAGAGGAACCATATCCCATCTGCTCATACAGTTCAGTCGGAGTGATTCCTAATTGGTCGTAGGTCAGCTCAACCTTATTCAACGCCTATGCATTTTTCTGGTTAAACGCATCCAATGCCTCAAAGAAAGCATCGATATTCTCTTTCGGAGTGTGTGGCGGTGTGTCGCAACCACTGGAAAGGACGAAATTAGGATAGTCACGCATACGCTCCAACAATCCACTTGTCACTTCCTTCATCTGTTCGGGTGTCGCATCCTTAAAGACAGATACCGGGTCGATATTACCCATGGCGATGGCTGTCTTGGGCACATCTTGTATCACCTCGCACATCGAACACTTATTACCGAAATGGTACATAGCGGCCTCCGTTGCTACCATCGCTTTTGTGCAATGACCGGTATTACCACAGTTATGTAAAACGACTGAGAAGTAATCATCCTGCACCTGCTGTACGATATACCTCACATACAACGAGGAGAAGTTCATGCAGTCGGCATCCGACATCAGTCCGGCAGCAGGCTCTGCCATCACCACGCCATTGACTCCTGTCTCCTTCAAAGCCATGCAGTATTTCAGGATAAATTGTGTACACTTACTCAGCAGTTCATGGGCTGCGTCAGGATTCTCATAGATCAGCACCATAATGTCCGACATGTCGTATAGACGACCAGCCAACGAGAACGGACCGATACATCCTGCTAATACCGGACGATCATCGATAGCCCGAGCCAACATCAGGTTTGCCTTCAGATATTCCGGTACACGACCAGCATTCAGTGAAGGAACCTTCAGTCGATGGATATCCTCAGCATTAGATAAGAGTCTTCCAGTCACAGCAGGCACTGCGATATCAGAGAATACGATATTAGCACCGAACGACTCAGCCTCGGTTGTCAAGTCCATAATCGTAGCGGCAGCCGCACTATTATAATTCTCACAGAGTGTCATCACCGCATCGTAATGAACCACGCCATTACTCACGGCTTCCTTTACGGTACGTCCGTTCATCTCTATTCCTGGATGCGTCATTATGGGGATCGCAGCCACTTCTTTCTTCTGGATCGTCTCCCGGATCCAGTCGGTCATATTCATCTTCATATTGTTACAAAAAATCACGACTTATTCGATTTCCATCTATATTCATAACGCTGAGAACAATCTTTTGTACCCATTGCATCACAAGTATCTGGAGTAATCATAGCTAATTTGGCTGGCGGTCTATCCCCAATCATATCCTGATTTTTTTCTTCAAACATTTAGTGGCGACCATCGCTATCTTCCTTCATTAGTGACAGCCGACTGCCTAGCAGAGGTGAACCCCGACAGTGCAGTGGCATTGTTGAATTGTTGAATTAGTCAGGATTATCCTATTTTTACTCTCTGATGATTTGGTAATTTAAATACTATTCGTTATTTTTGCAGGACAACCTGAAACAATTATGATTATGAGACAATTTGTAACAACACTGCTCCTGTTGCTATCCCCCCTGC